>Ga0209628_10002157_pt1 | contig 13207 bp, 8 predicted proteins | sample TergutCu122P4_FD_187285 | JGI IMG/M metagenome (GOLD analysis project Ga0209628, IMG submission 187285) | Cubitermes ugandensis P4 segment gut microbial communities from Kakamega Forest, Kenya - Cu122 P4 (SPAdes) (version 2) | ecosystem: Host-associated > Arthropoda: Insects > Digestive system >...
AATATTTTTGCCGCCTCAAATATGGCGATCATAGCTCAGTTGGTTAGAGTGCCGGATTGTGGTTCCGAAGGTCGTGGGTTCGAATCCCATTGGTCGCCCTGAAATACAATTACGAATTAATAATTACGAATTACGTTATTATTCATTCAAATCCACCGCATAATACACTACTTGACCGTTGGGGTATATTCCGGTTAGCAAAAGTACTTTTTCATCACTATCCGATTTAATCTGTTCGTAAACTTCCGCCAGGTCATCTTCCGTATTTACAATCGTTTTGTTTGCTTTTAGGATGATGTATCCTTTTTGCACTCCTGCTTTTGCCAAGCGTCCGTTTTTTTCTACTGAAACTATTTCCAAGCCGCCGGAAATTCCGAATTTATATTTTATATTGCTGCTAATGGGTTGAAATTTTGCACCTAACTGAGCCAGGTCAACGGCTTTTACCACTCCTGTATTTCCTGAGCGATTGCGTAACTCTACTTCAAATTTTTGCTCTTTATCGTTTCTTAAAACCGTTACTAGAACAATATCTCCCGGGCGATACCGTCCCACCTGTTCCTGCATCTCTGCCATAGATTTCACTTTTACATCTCCAATTGCCGTAACAATGTCTCCCTCTTTAATACCTGCCAACTTTGCTGCCCCCTTATCTATCACGTTTGCAACATATACACCATCCAAAGTATTCAGTTTTTTTTCTTTGGCAAACTCCGCATCAATATCTCTCATTTGCACGCCAAGTATGGCGCGTTGCACTACGCCATATTCTTTCAAATCGGCAACCACTTTACTTACAATGCTTACAGGAATTGCAAAAGAGTATCCGGTAAAAGAGCCTGTTTGTGAGGCTATTGCCGTATTAATTCCCACCAACTCTCCTTTCGTGTTCACCAATGCTCCTCCGCTATTGCCGGGATTTACCGCAGCATCGGTTTGAATAAACGACTCAATTTTCAAATCTGCGCTTAGAATATTGATATTCCTTGCTTTTGCACTTACAATTCCGGCAGTAACCGTAGAAGTTAAATTAAACGGATTTCCTACTGCCAACACCCACTCTCCAATTTTCAAACTGTCTGAATTACCAAGGGAAATATAAGTTAAGTTTTCCGCATCTATTTTCAGTAATGCAATATCGGTAGAAGGATCGGTTCCCACAACTTCTGCTTTGAAAGTACGTTTATCATTCAACGTAACTTCAATAGAAGAAGCTTTGTCAACTACATGATTATTGGTAACAATATATCCATCTCCCGACAAAATAACGCCACTGCCGAAGCCACCGGGTTTTTCTTCTTCCTTGTATTGACGCGGATTTTGAGGTCTTCCGAAAAAGAATTCAAACAGATCATTGAAATAATCCCCCTGTCCTTGCGAAAAACTCACTTTGTACTTGGTTTTCACATGCACTACCGAATTTACCGACATCTCCGCGGCATAGGTAAAATCAACCCATTGACCATAAACAGGACGTTCATCTTCAATAACATAGCATACTTGATTACATTTAACCGAAATGGAAGCAACCAACAAGACACTGGTTAATAAAACTGTAAAAATTTGGATTTTGGATGCAAATCTTGTTTTTTTCATAAGGTAATACTATTTAAATCGCGTTTGTTTTTACAAAAACTGTACCAAAGTGAATGCTTATAATTAAATTAAAGGTTAGATATTAAAATTTATTGTGATTGCTGTCGTTAGGTAGATAAAAGTCTGCGTAAATCTTATGAAATCTGCGTCATCTGTGTGCAAAAAAATCTTACCTCTGTTTGTTTTTTTCTTTTTCATTTTTATTAAAACCGTTGAATGTCAACAAACTTCTTCTTATTCCAATTCGTCTTGGGCTAAACAACAATTAGAAAAAATGACTTTGGAAGAAAAAATTGCACAAATCATCTTCATCCGTATGCATTCCAATAAAGACGCTCAGTATAATATTCAGAAAATTAAAGAAATAGAGAAATTTCAGCCTGGGGGAGTCTGCTTCTTTCAAGGCGGGCCGGTGCGTGAAATCAACTTAACCAACAAAATTCAGGCGGTGAGTAAAATCCCGCTGTTGGTCTCCATGGATGCGGAATGGGGCGTGGCTATGCGCTTGGACAGTACGCCGACTTTTCCACGACAAATGACCTTAGGCGCACTATCTTCCGAAAACGATGCATTGATTTACGAAATGGGACGCGAAGTGGCAAAGCAATGCAACCTGCTGGGCATCCACATCAACTTTGCACCGGTAGTGGATGTGAACAACAATGCTAAAAATCCGGTCATTAACAGTCGCTCTTTTGGAGAAAACCGCGAACAGGTTGTAACAAAAGCGTTAAAATATATGCGCGGCATGCAAGACCACGGCGTGATTGCCTGTGCCAAACATTTTCCCGGTCATGGCGACACGGAAAGCGATTCGCATTATAGTTTGCCGGTAATCAAAAAAAGCAAAGAACAACTTTGGGAAACAGAACTTTACCCTTTTCAACAAATGATTGAAAACGGTTGCGAAATGATTATGGTTTCGCATTTGAATATCCCCGCATTAGACAACACACCGGGTTCAATCGCAACAACCTCATCTAAAATTGTTACCGATTTGCTTCGTAATGAAATGGGGTTCAACGGAATCATTATTACCGACGGCATGGAAATGGAAGGATTGCGAAAAACCTACTCCAAAGGCGCAGATGCCGAAATCAAATGCCTGCAAGCCGGAATTGATGTGCTACTGCTTCCTAACGAACTGAGTATCATCATTCCTCTTATCAAAAAAGCAGTAGAAACCGGCGAAATATCCGAAAAAAGCATTAATGAAAAGTGTTTGAAAGTGTTACAAATGAAAGAAAAATGGGGAATTAATGCTTTTCAATCTTTGAAAACAAAAAATATAGTTGATGAATTGAATAATGAAAAGGTTCTTGATATAATCAAACAATTAGAAACGAAAGCATTAACCTTAGTTAAAAATGATAATAAAATTTTACCCCTAACCGGAAAAGAAAATACCTGCTTTCTGTTTATTGGAGACACTGAAAATGAATCTTTTGCTAAAAAAATAAGTCAGGAGTTTGATTTGCCGTTTGTAAAAGTTTCCAAAACCATAAGTAAAGAGGAAACATCGGCAATGCTGACTAAACTTTCAAAATATGACCATGTTATTGTAGCATACCTCAGTACAAATCAAACCCCATCCAAAAACTATGGTATCACACAAGAATCGGTCGTTTTTTTAGATGCTTTGGGAAAATCAACAAAAGTTATCTTCTCGCTATTTGGCAATCCTTATTCTCTGGCACATTTCAAATCGTTAAACAAATTTGATGCGGTAATTGCAGGTTATCAACGTACAGAAAACAGTGTTTCAGCTGCACTGAAAGCCATTTTTGGAAAAGTTTCGTTTGAAGGAGGGTTGCCGGTTTCGGTCAATGAAAATGGCTATGAAATTGATAATATCATAGAAAACGGAATCAAAGAAAAAGTGTTTCCGGGTTGCCAAATTTTAATCAAAAAAAACGGAAAATCCTTATTCATTAAAAATTACGGAACTACAGATTACAAACAACAAAACCCTGTAACTGATAATACAATCTATGATGTAGCGTCTATCACCAAGCCACTTGCTACTACATTGGCGCTAATGAAGTTGTATGATGAGAAAAGGTTTTCATTAAAAGACACTATCGGACAATATGTTACATGGTTAAGAGGCAGTAATAAAAGCGGTTTGCGCATTGATGAACTATTAACCCACACCGCCGGTTTGCCCGCTTTTATTCCTTTTTATAAAATATTGACAACCGATTCCATTCGTGAAATCTACTTGAATAATGTGAAAACGGAAACTTTTAATATTCCCGTGGCAAAAGACCTGTTCTTACATCACGAATATCCGGATACGATAAAAAGAATAATCTGCGAGGTTCCGTTAAAACCTAAAAAGTATTTATACACTGATTTGAGTTTTCTGTTACTCAAAGAGATGGTGGAAAATATCATTCATAAACCATGTGAAACATACATTTACTCTGAATTTTATGAACCCTTGGGATTGAAAAACACTTATTTTCATCCGGTGTTGAAAGGTGTTGATTTAAAAAGAATTACTCCCACAGAAAACGACACTTCGTTTCGCAGACAAGTGGTTCAAGGCTATGTTCATGACCAAACTGCCGCCCTGTTTGGCGGATTTGCGGGAAATGCCGGATTGTTTTCCACAGCGCAAGACTTGTCTGTGATTTTAGAAATGCTGATGAATAAAGGCGTTTATCACGGAAAGCGTTATCTCAGTGAAAAAACGGTGCAACTCTTCACTTCCTCCTATTCATGCAACGGCAGTAAGCGGCGTGGATTGGGATTTGACGTGCCAAATGCTGAAAAGCCTTCGGAGATTTTACCCAAACAGGCAAGTACATATACTTTCGGGCATCAGGGATTTACCGGAACCGTTTTTTGGTGCGACCCCAAAGAAAACTTGATTTACATCTTCTTATCTAACCGCATATATCCTGATGCCGAACCCAATCTGCTCTCCAAAAGCAAAATCAGACTGCTGGTGCATGAAAAGATTTATGAAAGTACTGATTTTTAAACATAAACGATAAACACCATGACCATTGGCTTTGACGCTAAAAGAGCTTTTCATAATTTTTCCGGATTGGGAAATTATAGTCGTTTGATAATTCAATCATTATCAGGATTATATAAGGATAACCAATATTTTCTTTATACCCCAAAATATAAATCCCAACCGTTACACGACTTTGTGAATCATGATAATTGCAAGATTGTTACCCCAAATAGCATGAATTCGTGGCTGCCCTCCACTTTTTGGCGTAGTTTTTTTATGGTAAATGAGATTCATAATCAAAATATTGATATTTTTCACGGGTTAAGCGGAGAATTGCCGTTTTCTAATTTAAAAATGCCGAAAGTGGTTACCATTCATGATGTGATTTTTATGCGCTATCCTGAATATTATTCTGTTTATGATAGAAAAATGTATGAAAAAAAGTTCCGTCATGCCTGTAAAATAGCAGATAAAATTATTACAGTAAGCAAACAAACAGCAGAGGATTGCATATATTATTTAGATGCTGATGCCAAAAAGATTGAAATTGGATACCAAAGTTGCGACCCAATGTTTTTTCTACCTGTAAAAGAAAGCAATATTGCAGAAAAATATAATTTTCCGGAAAAATTCATTTTAAATATCGGAACCATTGAGATACGAAAGAATGTATTGAATTTAGTAAAAACGTTGAAGTATATTGATGGTGATATTCAATTGGTTGTGGTTGGAAGAAGAACACCATACACTACTCTTGTTGAAAATTATATAAAAGAAAACCATCTTTCACATCGTGTAAAGTTATTACACAATGTTCCATTTTCCGATTTTCCGGCGATGTACGCTACCGCTTCTGCGTTTGTTTATCCTTCTGTTTTTGAAGGTTTTGGTATTCCGGTGCTGGAAGCATTAGCAGTAGGAACTCCGGTAGCCACTTCCAACCTCTCTTCCATGCCCGAAGTGGGCGGAGATGCCGCACTCTATTTCAACCCCTACCGCGTTGAAGATATGGCGGCTCAAATTAATTTGCTGCTGCACGATACAAATACTGTGAAAACACTGAACGGAAATAGAGCAGCACAATTAGAAAAGTTTTCGATTGAGAATATTGCGGAGCGGGTAAATAGGGTTTATAAGAGTGTATGATTTTAACAACTTTGAAGTTAAGCTCGATTTCGTTTTTTTAAATATCATTTTCAAAAAAACGCTCCACTGAATGTTTTTTTATGTTTATTTGCACAAATATTTTATTACAAAAAAAAATTATGAAAAAACTTTTAACTCTTTTTATAGTGGTTTGTTTTTCATCCACTTTGTTTTCTCAAACCATTGTATCCACAACACCAACCGATAGGAATGCTATTTTGGAAGAATTTACCGGAAAAACATGTCCGTATTGTCCCGATGGCCATAAGCGGGCGCAGCAACTCATGAACAATTATCCGGACAGATTTTTTGCCATTAACATCCATCAAGGCATGTATGCAACCGGAACGCCCAATTACACAACACCTTACGGAAATGCGTTAGCCGCAAAAGCCGGTATGGGAGCATCCGGAACCGGCTATCCGGGAGGAACAGTAAACCGGCAGGCTTTTGAAAATGTTGCCGTTATGGGGTCTTCTCAATATCTTTATGACAGAGGCAAGTGGGGAAGTTGCGCATACTATACCCTCAATGAACCCTCATGCCTAAATGTTGCAGCAAAAGGCAGAATAGATACGGTGGTGAGAAGATTAGACCTTTTAGTTGAGGTTTATTATACCGGCGATGCTGAAGAATTGACCAACAAACTCACGGTTGCCATGCTTCAAAATGAGATTTTAGGGCCCCAATCAGGCGCATCTCAGTGGTACCCTGAAATGTTAGTGGATGGCCAATACAGACACATGCACATGCTGCGTGATTTCGTTACGGGTACACAATGGGGAATGGATGTAACCCCTACTACAACAGGTACCTTTTGGTCTCATAACTTTGTATATGACATCCCTGAAAAATTTAACAATATTCCGGTCGTCCTTGCTAATTTGGAATTTATCGTTTTTGTAGCGGAAAATGAAACCAAAATTATTACCGGCGCTGATGCAGAAATTGAATTTGGGGTATATTATACATCACAAAAAATAATGGCTTCTGCAGGTGAAAACGGGACTATCTCACCCATTGGGGAAAAAATTTACATTAAAGGAGAAAAAGCAGAATATAAGTTTACTCCTAAGAAAAACTACAAAGTGGATGAAGTTCTTATTGACGGGGAACCCATAGAGTTGGAACAACCTACAAGTTACACTTTTCCCAGCGTAGATAAAGATTACACTATCCATGTAACATTTAAGCCAATAGTAGGTATAGATGAGATACAAATTCCTTCGATTTCGATTGCCCCGAACCCTGTAACCGATAAATTATTTATTACCGGTATGTATGATAAATTAGAGATTTTCTCTATTTCCGGACAACTCATTACTACCGAATACAATAACCCTGAAATTGAGGTAACCCATTTGTTGAAAGGATTCTATGTAGTAAAAATTCATCTTGCAGGAGAAGTACATACCTGTAAGTTCGTGAAATGATGTTTTTTGCATCTATATTTCTACAATCTTAAAGTACCGTTTCACTTCAATTTTCATCCGCTCATAACTGCCAAAGGGCATTGATTTAGAAGTAACATCCTTTTTCATAAATACTATTCCCTCCTGAAGGTTTAGGTAAGGTGTTATATCTAAGTCGGTGATATAGTTGTATTTATAATCGTATAAGGCGATTTGGTTAAATTTACTGTGTACTTCTACAAACAGTATCGAGTAATCCTCACAAAAAGCCTGCATCATGGCAACATTTTCATCCCAATCTTCAGGTTTTTCATCTTTGTAATAAAAAATTACGGCAGCATAATCAGGGGTATCTTCTTTGGTAACCCTTTCAAAACGAAGAAAATCATTAATAAAATATTTATCCGTAACGAATTTGGAACGCAAAAAATTCTGAGGGTTTTCTTCGTACTCTTTTTGAGAAATATTTTCCACGGAGCGCACCCATTCATATTTTTTAAATACAGAAAAAGTACCATCCGGTTGTCTTTCAGTAGTCCATATTTCTGTTTCGAGCACTTCATGGGTTTGGTTTACCAAGTTCACTGCCACCGGAATCAAATCTAAAATGCGTTGCGTACCAAATCCCGAAGTAATGACTAAGAAGACCCACTCTCTGTTTTGGGATTGAATTTGATACAGTTCGCGTCCCCCTGCCAGCCGCTCCACAAGCGCAACCCCCCACTCACGAGGAAAATTCGTAACCACCGTGGGATGAGTTCCTTCATACTGTGCGTACATTTGCATAAAGTTTTCCAGAAACTCCTCCGATAAGGGATACAGTTCCTGCGAGTCAGTAAGATTGGTAGTAATATATGGCGCAACATAGCCCACGGGATATTCCACCGGATCCGAAACTTCTTCAAGAGGTTTATTCTGTTGAGAAACATTACAGGAGGCAAAGAGGAAAGCAGATAATACAATTCCCAAACAAAATGCTAAAATAGGGTATTTATTCGTTGTCATAAAAAATATTAACATCCGACAAAAATATTAATAATTTTTGATCTTTCAGCACGATTACCACAAAATGTTGTTCTGAACTAACGGAATATTATTTGCCCCATATCCACAAACGCCACGCAAAACTTTCACTGAGAGGTTTTTCAGTGGTCCAAATATATACCCACTCATTATCTATTTTTTTAAATTCCTGATAGCACAGATTCCACCCTTTTTTAAAATTACAATCAGCATAAATAGGAGTATTACCCTCGCTTTTTCCTTTAACGTTGCAATCTCTGTCAAAATACATATATTCAGCAATAACATCTGCTTCCGAACTAAGTATAAAGAAACCTATCTTTCTTCCATCTTTATCATAAGGAACCGGACCGAACATAATAGCAAACTTCGCATTTGGGTTACTTGTATTTAACCCAAAAATGTCTATATTCTCTAAAGAGATAGGTATTTTTTCGGGATTTGGAAGTGTGATTTTATATCCGGTTTCTGCAACCTCTGTTGAAACAAGCACTTGTTCTCCATTGCAAAATATTTTCAAAGTCACAATATCACTTTCTCCCCAAACTGCGTCGGTTACATCAATCACAACCGGTTCCGGTTCGGGCGTTTCGCCATCTTTGTTTTTTCCGCTTTGGATAATTGTAACGAAAATTTTATCACTTCCGCTGGCAATCTCTATGGTTGCCACGCGGGTTTCTCCCGTATAATTAGTTTCAAGGACAATATCAATTGTAAATGTACCGGCTCTTCCATCGGTAACAACTTTTTCATTACAAAATAATTGTACCCACGAAACATCATTGCTTTTTAAAGTTGTAACTTCATAAGCGAACACTACCCAACTATTTTTCGCTGTAAAAGTAAACCCTGCGGTTTTGTCTTCATCTGCAAAGGCAAATTGGGTGGCATCCTGTTTATTGTGCAGATACAAATTTTCCTCATTCTTTTTGCAGGAAGTAAATGTCAATACAAAACTTGTCAGGCAAATTAATGCAATGAACTTGCCGGTTATATGTATGAAATGTTTCATTGGTGTAAGGTTTTGGTTAATAATTATGGTTACTTTTGGTTTGATGTGGCAAAATAACAAAAAATAGATTATGTGAATTATTTTTGTAAATTGTTTGTATGAGACTCTTTTGTGGTAATTATGCTCTTATGCTCTTACGCTCTTATCTCTGTACCATCATCTTCTGCGTTAAAACCGTGCCGTCCTTTAGCATAACCATTACAAAATGTTGTCCAGAAGCAGTGTTGGGCAGTTGAATAGTATTTGATGTAAGGTTTTGGGTTTCGTAAACCGTAACGCCCAGCATGTTAATTACTTTGATGTTGGCGATATCGGTTAAGGGGAAGTTGGTTCCCATTTGGAAGGTGCCGGAGTTGGGGTTGGGGAGGAGATTGACTTTGCTTGAAGTTAGATTGTGAAATAACAAAGAGTTTGTGTTTTCCATAACAGAATCAGAATTTTGCTCATTTTCCGGAGGAGAAACCGACACGGATTGCGTGCCACCACATCCTGCTAACGCTTCAATTTTTGCATGAAATGTTGAACCCGATCTTGCTTGAAATCCATCTATTAGTTGTATTTCTGTACCTGCTTTATAAGAGGCAGTGGCGCCGTTTTGAATTTTTTGTTTAGATATAATTTTTTGTACTGCATGATAATTCTTTGTTGTTCCATTGGTTATTAAGAGCGATAACCAGATGTTTTTTTGACACTCGCCTCGACCATCTAAAATAATATCACCGGTATTGAGTGGGTCAAGCCAATCTTTTAATCTGTTACCTGGACCAGGATTATTTACCATACCACCCCATGCTGTACAAAATTTTCCAAAATATACAAACCAATACTTTGTATGGTAGTCAAGAGTACTAATAAAAGGGCCACTTTTTCCTAAAATATGTCCTATTAGTTTATGATTAGAATTAAGAAAAGGTGCGCCAGATGAACCTCCTTCTATGAATTTTTCATGTGTTATGCTAAATCGCCAAAGTTGAGTATTATTATAATCTGTATCAAAGGTATAATTTGTGAATATCTTCTTAATATCGCCGGCAGGATGATGAATTCCTGTTCCGGTAAGTTGATTACAAGAGTGATCCCATCCTAAATAATAGGGCATAACATCCCATTGTTCTGCCGGATCATCATGTAATGTAAGCAAAGCAAAATCAATAGTTGAAAGCCCCCCATGCTTTGCAACAGCTGTTGCACCCACTGTGGATATTCGTGGTGGTTCAGGTTCATTGGTCAAAAGTGTACATCTGGGCGATTCGTAATGCCAATAAAAAGACCAGGTGTCTAAAACAAGAGGAACATTTCCTCCATATCCTGTATTTGATAAACAATGCTCTGCGGTTAAAATATAATGATGAGTATCACTCTCTTTTGCAGTAGTATTAACCAATGCTCCGGTACATTGTCTGGTTCCATCAACCAGTATCATTACCACACCATTTTTTTCTTTTTGCCAGGTTGCACCATCAGGACAATTGATATTTATGTGTCCGATCCAAGAATCTCCAAAACCTCTACCTGAATCATCAGGCATTCTAAAAAATCTATACCCATGAACCACGCGAGAAACCGAAACAATACCCATATCATCTGCTTCTTTAGGTAAATAGTATTCCAAGGTAATGTTATTACCAAGTATCAATCCTGTAGCAAATCCTCTCATATCTTCTTTTTTCCCTTTATTGTTTTTTGAGGTAAATGCTCCTAATTGTTCTCTATGATTATTGCTGTAAATGAAGAATTTAGCCCCCTCCGGAAGCCAAAAACGGTCGTACAAAAGATTGATGGAAGTGGCATTGGGGCAATAAATTTGCAATCTCCAAATTTTGTCGCCCTCAGGCAACTCAATCCATTCGCCGGAATTTTCCAAAGTAAACTCTGTTTCGTGCGGAAACCCAAAACGTGGCGGAACTCCGTTGAGGTTGTCTTCTGCATCTTCCATCTCAATTTTATTCATATCCAGAAAAGGCATTATTTTTTGGCTCTTCTCGTTTATTCTCATTGCAGGAATCTCCCGTGTAAAAGATACCGGCTTTTCGCAGGTGCTTATCTGCCCGTAAGAAACGGAGACCGTAAGAACGTAAGAGAGTAAGACCGTAAGAGCGGGATAAATTCCCCTCCTTTTTAAAGGAGGGGTGCCCGAAGGGCGGGGTGGTTTTAAACTTGTAATTATTTTCATTACTTACCTCCTTTCATGCTTTCAAGTTCTAAGAGACGTTTTTCCATTTGAATGATATACAACGTTAACTCTTCTACTTTTTTGAGTAGCGTTGCGTTCATTTCGCCCAACTCAATACCGTTAACTTCCACTTCTGCTGCAGAAGGCACACTAGGAAGATGTTGATTTTCGGCAATAAACTGTTCTACCTCGTTCAACGGCATAAGGTTGTAATCTTTACTGAACACATAATCGGGCCAGCAATTATTGGAAAGTTGCACTTTAATTTCTTTGGCGCACAACAAATTCTCAATTCTCATGTCGTTTGCGGTTATTTTACCGGCAATAGTTGCGCTTTGCGCTTTAAATGTACCGTTTACATCCAACTTTGCATCTGGGTTTTCAGTTCCAATCCCCACGTTGTCACTATCATCAAAAAACATTACAGAGCGATACTCCATCCCTCTGGTATCATCACCCTCTTTAGCAGGAGCGTAATAGCCGTACTTCCAAAAATTAAGCCCATATTCTCTCTCTGTTCCTACCCGCTCAATGCCCCATTTTGCTGGAATACTAATCAGTGGTGGCTGTTCATCATATCCGAAAACGAGGGCATTTTTCTCTTCGTTAGTTGAATTTAAGTCATTTGTAAGTAAGATATTTCCATTATGTACATGCAGTTTCTGTTGCGGAGTAGCGATACCAACACCGAGACTACCCGTAATGTCAGCACTTGATGCTTTGAATGAACCGGCAATATCTAATTTTGCTTTTGGGGTTTTTGTGCCAATTCCCACGTTTTCTTTATCAGATAAAAAGAGAACTGTAGGGGATGATGAGGTGCCAACGCCCCCAAAGCCAACAAAATATCTTCTAAAATTGAGCCCTGTGCCGCCATAAACAGGATCATTAGAATTAAGATATTCAATGCCCCACTTACCAGAATATAACTCGGATATCACATCACTGAAAAGCAACGCACCGGTAGGGGTATTTGTAGTACCGGAGTTTATGCTGGTAATCAGCAAATTTCCTTCGTCTAAGTGTACTTTCTGTTTTGGCTCGGTGGTGCCGATGCCTATTTTCCCCGTAGGCGCAATCATGAACCCGCCACCAGGACCCTCTATGAAAAACTTCGCAGACTCCTGCTGCTTGAAATAGATGTCTTTGGTGGTGTAGTCGGAAAAAACGGCAAAACCGTTGCCGGCAGCATTGCCGGTGCCATTGGTGGTGAGTTGGAGTAATTTTCGAAGTGGATTAGATTCAGGATTGTCAGTTTGATAATGTAAATGCAGAGAAGCCAAAGGGGTTGAAACTCCAATTCCCAGAAACGATTTATCAGACATTAGTTTCATTCGTTCAATGTCTCTGGTTTTAAAAATTAAAGGTTTTTTATCGGTGGTACCGATAAAATTAAAAGTAGTGTCTGTACTACCGTTTCCGGTGAGGTACCAAGGGGTTTGCGCTTGTATTCCAACAAAAAGTGTGCAAAAAAAAAATAAAAATGATTTTTTTCATCGTTTAAAAAATTTAGGTTAATAATATTTTTGATTTTTATTGTTTTATAAAACGTTGCATATAAGAGTTGTTATCTTCAATTAATCTTATAAAATAGACTCCGTAACTTAAAGAAGATATATCAATTTTATGATGAGATGATGAGGCGATGAGATGATGAGATGATATTTTTTTACCATACACGTCATAAATTTCAATAACCCCCTCTTGTAACTCGTAACTTGTAACTCGTAACTCATTATTTGCAGGATTAGGATAAAGAATAAATTTTGCATTCTGTACATTATCATTAATCCCTACAGTAGCACACATCTCATTAGACAGAGGTGAAAGCCCTCCTTCTAAGCAGTTAACTTCTACTGAAGGAGGGCTTTCACCTC
>Ga0209628_10002159_pt1 | contig 13197 bp, 7 predicted proteins | sample TergutCu122P4_FD_187285 | JGI IMG/M metagenome (GOLD analysis project Ga0209628, IMG submission 187285) | Cubitermes ugandensis P4 segment gut microbial communities from Kakamega Forest, Kenya - Cu122 P4 (SPAdes) (version 2) | ecosystem: Host-associated > Arthropoda: Insects > Digestive system >...
CAGATACACGCGGTTTGCCCGAAAAAGAGATAAAAATCGCAACCGGCGATCAAAAGGAACTCGACGGTATTAATCTGTTCGACAGACATGAACCGACACGCTTTATTATCACTGTTGAGGCGCTAAAAGAAGGCTGGGATTGCTCGTTTGCTTACGTCCTGTGTTCGTTGGCAAATGTAAAAAGCAATACGGCTGTCGAACAACTGCTTGGACGTGTCATGCGAATGCCTTTCGCCCGCTTACGGAAGAATCCATCACTCAACAAAGCGTACGCATTCGTACTGTCAAAAACCTTTGGCGAAGCGGCAAAGGCAATTGTCGATAAACTGATAAAGAAAGGGTTTGGCGACGAAGAAGCACGGTCGGCTGTGGAAATCGTTCAACCGCATCTGTTTGAAGACGCGGCTATTAACAAAGTAAAAATCGTTTCCAATCCTTTGATTAGCTTTTCGATGCCTTCCACTATTTTATGGAACAACGCTAATGAAACTGTTGAATTTACACGCGAAACGAAAGAAGACGATGTCTTGAAATTATGCGAAAAAGTAAACGAGTATGAAGCTAACGAATTAAAAACAAAATTCATTTTTTTTAGAAAAAGGGAAGATACACATTCGCCCGCCAAATCCGGTGAAAGATTTATAGTCCCCCGAATGATGGTCGAAATTCAGGGTATGCTCGAATTTGCTGATGCAGAAATAATTTTTGAAAATTTCGATTGGGATATAACCGCTTTTTCCACGCCGACATTAGAAGCAGACGAATTTGAAATTATGCATCAAGGCAACGATTTTGTGATTGACATAGATAACAACCGGTTGCAATATGCGGTTGCTTCAGCCCGCCAAACAAAGCTTGAATTAGGCGAAAAAGAGGAAAAGGCTGTTCACCTTGTTTCATGGTTAGACCGTAAATTGAAGCAGGCAGATATTCCACAGATGCAAATGGTCAATTGGTTACGTCAAACGGTTGATTTTCTGTTAGAAAAACGGGGTATCAGCCTGTCTGAACTTTTCACGGCAAAATATGCTTTAGTTACAAAATTAGAAAGTAAAATTGCCATAGCGCGCCTGAAAGCCAAAAACGCTGCTTTTCAGCAATTTGTTTTCGGAGGAAATGCCCGCCTGGAAATTAATTTTGACCAGGGATTTGTATTTCGCGAAAACATGTACGATGGCGAACAGTTCTACAACGGAAGATATAAGTTTACCAAACATTTTCTCGGCGAATATAAGGTTCCGCTCATTGACGGGGGTGAAAATGGTGAAGAATTTTTTTGTGCAAAGGTGATTGATAGCATGTCTGAAGTCAAATACTGGCTTCGCAACGTGGCGCGTCACCCTAACTCGTTCTGGCTTCCGACTTCTACCGATAAGTTCTACCCCGATTTTGTGGCATTACTCAACGACGGACGAATTTTAGTGGTTGAATACAAAGGCGAACACCTCAAAGATAACGATGACACCAAAGAAAAAGAACTCGTCGGACAGCTTTGGGAAAAACAAAGCGCCAGCGAAAATCTTTTTCTTATGGTATACAAAACAAAAGGAATATTAGGCGTCGCCGAACAAATCAAGCAAAAAGTTATATGACATTATCCGCAATGGAAGTAGGTGAGGACGTACTCCATCATCTTGTCGGGGTTGTTGTCTAATTCTTTGCGGATGTCCTTGTCGTTGAATTTTTTCAGGTCTTTGATGATACCGTCGATGATGCGTGGGGGGAATACGTTGTGACGCTCATAGACCTCCCGCTGTTGTTCGAGTTTATCGGCTGATTCCCAGCAGGAAGCGGGCAGACTGTTGAGGGTAGCTACGCGTTCTTTGTGTTCTTTGAGGAAGATATTGACATCGACGTATGTCTGGGTTGCCAGCGCTAAGGCATTATCCATCTCAAAGCCGTAGCGGGCGGCAACGGTAAGTCCTGCTAATAATAGATATACATCTGCCGAGCCATCGGGGCAGCGAAATTCTACAGTTTGTTTTTGCGAGCCATCCATCACGATGGGCGTCTCTAACGGGTTTTCGTTGGCGACCATGTCGTCGTTAGTGGTCCATCCTAAGGGGACACGCACTAATACTGAGCGGTTGCGGTCGCCCCAACAGATGGTGGTGGGCGCTTCCTGATGCGGTACTAACCGAAAATAGGAGGTCGGATTGCGGTTGCCAAAAGCAGTTAGCGAGGGAGCGCAATACATGTATCCGGCGATGGCTGTTCGGGCGGTATCATTCAGTTTGCCGTCGGTTACCATGCAGTTGACACCGTTTTTCTTGATACAGGTGTGGATGTGCATGCCACTGCCGGCTTTGCCAACGGTTATCTTAGGGGCAAAAGTGACGTCCAAGCCGTATTGGAAGGCTAACTTGCGAATGATCCATTTGGCGATGACTAACTGATTGGCAGCATCTTCGACGTTGGTTATCAAAAGTTCGATTTCGTTTTGTTCGTAAATTTTATCACCAAACGTAAAATTGCCTACTTCCGAGTGACCGTATTTTACCATACAACCGGTTTGCGCCATCAGGTGCATCACTTCCATCCGGAAGTCTTCAAACTTGGCAAATGGCGACGATTCGTGGTAGCCTTTCTGGTCGGTTGCTAAGAAAAGGTTTTCTTTATCGCCTATCACATAGTATTCCAATTCGCCCATCGTCTGAAATTCCAAACCGGTGACGTCGGTAAACGACTTGGCGGCTTTTTTCAAGATATATTCGGGGGCGATTTCTAACGGCTGGCCATCTTTGGTGTAGTATGAGCAAAGGAGGCAAAGCGTTGGCAGCTCGGCAAAAGGGTCTAAGAAGGCGCTTCGGAAACGCGGTATCACATACAGGTCGCTCGACCCGGCTTCAATAAATGTAAAAAGGCTGGAGCCGTCAATACGCTCGCCGTGTGATAACACCTGCTCTAAATAGCCGATGTCGCTGATTACAAAGTTGAGGGCTTTCAGCCTGCCGTCGCCCCCTGTATAACGAAAATTAAGCATCTTAATCCCGTTGTCCTTCACAAATTTAATAATGTCGTCCTTCGTAAAATCTTTCGGCGCTTTGTTGAGATGCCGAACCAAAGGATTCAAATCGGTTGTAAAATCTTTTTTGTTCATTCTATAAATATTTTTTTTGCCACGAATGACACGTTCTTCTTTTTCGGTACGGATAAAATGACACGAATAATTAATCTGGATTAAAAGATTTATGGATTACTGGATTTAATTCTTAATTGCTTCCACTACTTGAACATACCATAGAGTAAAAAAATTATTGTGTCGTTTTACGAAGTGAAACAAAGCGAACTTCTTTTCCTAATTCTTAATTATTATACATCCAGCTTAGGGCTTGGTCGCCTTTGTCGCTATAGATGCTGATATAGAGATAGTTGTTTCCATAATCGCGTGCGAATTTTTTGACTAACTGTTCAATTGTATCAAAATGACCCGCATATTGATAGATGAAGTTTTGCGCGAAATAGTACCCCGAATCCTTACCCGGCTGGACGATAGCGCCTTTTCCATCGATTATAAACTCGCCGTAATATCCGGAAATAAACGATTTATTTTTTGCGCCTGCAGACACAAGTTGGTCAAGAAACGATTGAACGATAACGGATGTACCTTGTTGGTGGTAACCGATGGTACCCCAAATCGTAAACTCCGGTAAACGGTTCAACTGCGTATAAATAAAACGAAATTCGGGATTTTGGGGAAAAGCAATTTGATAGTGGTCGGATGTAATGACTAAATCGCCCGACCGTTTGCTGTTGCCGTTGAAGAGGTTGAGGCGATACTTGCCATTTTTTAATGTTCCCAGGTTTATATAGCCATTAGCAGGGCCTATATCGGCTGTCATACCGATTTCGGCAACCCCTTTGAATGAAATGTCGATGCTGCTGGATGTTATTTGATGCGTGGTAACAATCGGGTTACTGCCTGAAGAATACTGTTTAGCCGTTGCACAGCGGAGGTGAAAGGTTCGTGGGGAGGCTTTAAAGTCTTCCGACATAAGCAGGCTTATTTCCGAATCAACGCTAACGCCAACGCCAACCGCTTCTTTTTCAATGGATTTATCAAAGATTGTATACCGGTTGCCACTAAATTCCGCCCATTCTACAAAATCAAAACTATCGAACTCAGGGATTCCCTTATTTTGAGGGTCTTCCGGAAACCGGAAAACAATGATATGTCCGCTATAATCGTAGTCCATTTGCTCCTCAAGTTGAAATTCTTTCATGGATGAAAGCCAATCGGTCTGATATGCTTTGTTATTCATGTTGAATAACCGCGAGAAAATCGTAATCTGGTTGGTCTGGTAATGCAGATACCCTGTTACCCTCCAGGCATTCCCGTCATTGGTATAGGGTTTTGCATTTAAGCAATCTAATATATATTGCAACTTTTCAGGGGGTAAAGAGGATATATATACGCCGCTATATATATAATTTACGCTATAAGGGAGCGTGTTGATAAAGTCAAAGACCCTGTCTATCGTAATGTGTCTTTTCGTTTTAACATAAGCGCTGGTAATCAGGTCGTAATGATAGCTTAACACTTTGTTTACGGACGAAAAGTCAAGTGTCAACTCTCTGATGATTCCTTTATCGGTAAACGAAAAAGAGACGCCGGTTTTTGCCGGATGGCCATAAGCGCTCGGAATGATTTTTGCCTCGTTGATACATGGGAACGATTGATACCAATTGGCTAAGGCTGTGGCGCGCTGTTCGTCGTTCAGTTTTCTATTCAGGCTGTTGAGGTATTGGTTAGCGTAAGGTATTGTTGAGCCGATATCTTCCTGATTGACGCAGGCGCAAAATATTGCTGCGTCTATTTCTTTGTACTCCTCTACGGACATGGATAGGTCGCTGCATCCGGTGACGGTCAGGAAGAGGGCTATTGATATTAACATTTCTAACATCCCCCTGCCCCCCTGCCTGTCGGCAGACACGTCTTCAAAGGGGGAGAACATCCCCCTGCCCCCTTCAAAGGGGGAGTTTGTAGTTGTTTTCATTTTCCAAAGCCTTTAAATAGTTGTCCAAGTAAGTTCATTACATTTGTAACTGTTTGCTGGTCGTCGACAGGTATTTTCACAAAACTGCGTCCTGTTGTTTTGTCGCGTTCTACCAACGATGAAACTAACCGTTGTGTGGCTTCGGGTGATGAGAGCGTTTGCGCTAACCCACTCAGGAAGCGGATGCCTCCGGTCAGCAGGTCTTGTACATCCGGTTGCGTCGTCGGCTGAACGGCTGCTGGTGTGACACTTGGGCTTTGCGTCACTGGTTCAACAGGGGCAAAATCATCGTCTCCTTCGTATGAATCCGTATCCTCTTCGTCCGTAATTTCATCATCTTCAAGGGATTCCCCCATGGGGATGTCAGCCGCTTGTTCGCCTTCGAGGCTTTTAGCTTCCAATTGAGCGCCTTCAAGGTCTGTATCCTCTATAGGTAATGGAATCGCCTCATCCGGGCTTACTGTTACTTCTAAAGCCAGCATGGGCATTAATCCCATTTCTAAAGATTCCTGTTTTTCGTCGGTGGTGACTACCGTATCGACTTGTATATCGACGGTGATTGCCTCCACCGCTTCCATGAACTTGCTGAAGCTGTCGGTATCCATAAAGATGACGTCTTCGCCGCCATCTAATATACCTTGTGATAAGGCGCTTTTGAAATCCAAGACCATAAGCATCCGATGTTCGATGGTGTTATTGGCGACGAAATTGATGACCGAAACCTTGTTTTGTTGCCCTATACGGTGGACGCGGGCAATGCGCTGTTCGAGTACTGCCGGATTCCAGGGCAAGTCGAGATTGATGATGATGGAGGCTGATTGCAGGTTGAGGCCTGTGCTTCCGGCATCTGTGGATAGAAAAACACGGCAGTCGGGGTCATTATTGAACCGGTCAAACAAGTCCTTTCTTTTTTCGCTTGGTATGCTGCCATGCAGAAATTCAAAAGGAACGCCACGGGCGTCTAACTCTTTAGCTACTAAATGGTTCATACGCATCCACTGACTGAAAATAACCACTTTTTCGCCTGAGTTCTCGAAAAGCTCGTCAAGAATATTCATTAGCTCCTCAATTTTTGTGTCATGCCGGTTTTCATAGTCCTGGTCAAGGATATAAGTGCTGTCGCATAACATACGCATACAGTTCAAGCCTATCATTAGCTTTTGTCGGTCGGGTTCGCTAAGGAAGCCGAACCTGCGCCATTTGTATACTAACTTGTTTACCATTTCAGCGTATTCTATATACCTGTCTAACTGTTTTTCGGTCATTGGCACAAACAATACCTTGTCCATGCGTTCGGGTAACTGAGCCATCACCTCATGTTTTAAGCGGCGCACAACGATGTCCGAAATTTTATCTCCTACCTCATGCAGGTGTTGGTATCCAACCACTTTGCCCGTCTCGTCGGTTATCTGATGATGATGCAAAAAACGATAGTATGGGCCGAGCTTGTAGGGGTCTATTATCTGCATGATAGAATACAAATCTTCCAATTTGTTTTCGAGGGGCGTCCCTGTCAATACAAAGGAATAAGGGGATTTGATTTTTTTGGTGGCTTGTGCAAGTTTTGTTTTCCAGTTTTTGATGCGTTGCGCTTCGTCGAGTATTACTAAGTCGTATTCGGCGTCATTGATGGCTTCAATATCGCGGCAGGCAGTGTGGTACGAAACGATTTTGTATTGTTCTTCGCCTGTATAAAACTTGGTACGGATATGCGGTGCGCCTTCAATGACTTTCACTGTACTGCTTGCAAACTTATGAATTTCGGACTGCCATTGGTATTTGAGTGTTGTGGGGCAGATGACTAATATGTTCCTGATATTTTGTTCGCGTTTCATCAGTTCGGCCGCGCCGAGGGCCTGGATGGTTTTCCCCAAACCCATCTCATCGGCTATAAGGCATCTGCCGGCTTTGACAGCAAACAAGACGCCGTGTTGCTGGTAGGGGAATAAGGTGGTGTTTAGTAACTTTTTCAGCTCCAAGCCCGTAGGGTATCGCTCGGAGATGATGGTAGCACGACGGCGTTGTTCGCGCACGGTCAACACATATTCCAACGCATCGTCATAGCAACGAAACTCTTCGTTGATAGCATGTGCTTCGGCAAGGAAAAACTCAAATCTTTGATAGGCGTCCTGTCTTAACGTGTCTTGGTCGAAGTATTGGACGGCTAATTCTCTAAATGCGTCACGGTCGTCGGCGCCAATCCGTATCTTTACGTTGCGTTGCTCGCCATAGTGCAGGTAAACGGATGTGTACGACGGATGATAACCCTGGTTTAACATATACGCCATACGAGGGTTTGACCTTACCTGAAGGAGTACGGCTTCCAAATGCTTGCATGTACCTAATCGGTTGGTCTTGAAATCCATACAGGAACAATAGTTCAAACTGTCAGTCCGCCCTTCGCGGTTGTCGCGCAAAGCTACCTTGTAGGTGTTTTTTGTAGCAGGATTGAAAACATCGTAGTCGGCAAAGACCGGATGACCGCCTAACCGTGTGATACGGAAATACTTGTCGGTGACAAACTGTTTACGTAGTATCTTTTGCCAGGCCTCTAACGAAAGGTTATCGGGCTTGCGATGGTAAGATACTTTGTCAGGAGGCGGTATCCGTTTAACCTTGTTTTTTTTATGCTTTACAATCATTTGTATATCAAATGTTAATATCTAATAATGCTCGCGCGGATTTCTAATCCGTGCGTCTATGCTGCAACGGCAGGGATGCCGTTGTTACTTTTGTACTTCGGCGTCGAATTTGATTTTTTTGAAAGCGGCTATTAACTTTTTCTCCGTCGTTTTGTCGGTGTTGTAGGTTACTTCAACCGTCTTTGTTTTTAAATCGCATTTGAGGTCGGTGACGCCCTTCTCGAAAGCGATGTTCTTCTCGACCTTTTTCACGCAGTTTTCACAATCCATGTTCGTGACTAAGAACTTAGTCGTCTCTTTTGTGTCTTTTTTCTTCGTTGTTTGTGCTGTGACAACCGAAAACGCGCACATCGCGCAAATAGCAAGTAATAAAATTCTTTTCATAATTATTTTTTATTTATAGATTAAAAGATTTAATTCCTAATTGCTTCCACTTCGTGAACTATCCTCAAAAAAATTATTTAATGTAGTCTTTTTACGAAGTGAAAAAAAGCGAACTTCGTTTCTCAATTCTTACAGGTCTCTATCAATAGAGTATCGAAGTCCGATATAGGCTTTTCGTCCATGCACCGGTCCCCATATCATTGTTCCGTCAAAATTAGCGCTGCGCGGGTTGGCGGCGTCGATGATAGGATGGGATTGCGTAAAGCCAAACAGGTTCTCAGAGCCTATATAGACTGACCATGTACGGAAGTACTTTGTAATCTGCATATTCCAAACCTGATACGGGTTGAAGCGGGCATCCCATAGCGGGGTAGTGGCATCCGGCATAGGCATCCGTCCGCCTCCATTGAACTGTCCGGTCACGTCGAACTGCCACTTCTTGAGCGGCGTTTGATACGAAGCTGTCAGAAGGCCTTTGTAATCACTGACCAACGGTTTTTTCAGGCGTCTTAACCCGCCGTCCTTACTTTGGTAGTCCGTCTTCGAATCGGTGTAGCGATAGGCGCCGGTCAGCGTAAAACCCCGAATGAACGGAAACTGGTAGGTAGCTTCGACCTGAAAACTGTTTGCGTATGATTTGCCTTCTAAATTATAGAAACGAGCTTCATGCGGGTCGCTGTCCATATCTATCACAACCTGTTTCAAAAAATTTGTATAATACCATTCCATATTGACAGTCAGGTCTTTGCCCGCAACCGGAATATAAAACGTAAAATTGACGCCCGTATTCCATGCTTCCTCCTGGTTCAGTTTGTCCGACATGACAATTTGGCGACTACTTGATAACAGGAAATTGTTTTCAGTCAATACATTGGAAGTGCGAAATCCTTTTCCGACTGAAGCTCGAACATGCATCCAATTGACAGGATTATATTTCAAATGAAAGCGTGGTGTCACAAAAAAACCGTAAACAGAGCTATGGTCGGCTCGCACGCCGGCAAGCGCAATAAAGATATCATTATAATTATAGGTATATTGCGCGTAAGCGCCCGGAACGACCTCCTTGCGGTTATAGATTTCTCTATGCTGATTCCGGGTAAGGTTTTCGTCAAACCCGTCGTAGTTAAGACTTAGCCCAGTACTCAGGTTATGTTTTTGTGATAATTGTTTTTCGTACATCAGGCTGGCATAACCGTTGAACTGAAACACGTTATAAGGTGTCCGGTCGTACATCGACTTTTGTTCGTGATATGAACCTGAAGCTATCAACGCAACGCTTTCAACCTTATCGGGATTAATGATATACGCCTGTTTGGTATAACCTTCAAGACGGTTTGTATTGAGTGTAATACGGTAAGGGTCAGCGAAATTGTGGTGTTGGGTGGCATGTCCGCCGGTACGGTCTTCCTGCAAATAACGAACCCCGTATTGGGCAATATATTTGTTAGTACGGTGTTGCCATCGGTTCATCAAGTTGACCTGCTCTTTGAGGGGCATATCTAAGAAACCGTCTCCGTTGGCATCATGTTGCGTTCCGTCCTTTGAATAATGTACAAAAAGGCCTGTATATACGTGGTCACTGACGTGCCATGTCGCATCGCTGTTAGCCTCATAACGTCCCGCATCGGAAGCAAACAGGTTGATCGAAAAGATGTCGGCAGTAAAGGGTTTTTTGTACTCTACGTTTATTTGTCCGGTCAGCGCTTCGTACCCGTTTTTGACCGACGAGGTGCCTTTCGATACCTGGATGCTTTCCATCCAGGCGCCCGGCACATAATCGAGGCCATAGAGCGAAGCCGCCCCGCGGAAATTGGGATAGTTCTCCGTCAACATCTGCACGTATGTGCCTGCTAATCCGAGCAGTTTGATCTGTCGTGCACCGGTAGAAGCATCCGAATAGGAGACATCGACCGACGGGTTGGTCTCGAAACTTTCGGCTAAGTTGCAGCAGGCTGCCCGACAAATCTCGTCGTAGGTGATGCGTTGCGTTTGCAAAACACTCGAACGGGAAGAGATAAGGCCTAAACGTCGCTCGCTTATTATTACCTCATTCAGTTCAATCGTTTCTTTTAACTGTATGCGAAGGGGCGTTTGGTAATTTTCAACTGTGACAGTTGCCGAAGCAAACCCCGTGTAACTGATGACTAACGTTTTTTCGCCCTTCTTTTGTTCTATTTCAAAAGCGCCGGAGGCGTTGGTCGTTGTGCCCCGTAACGTCTCCTTCCAAATAACATGCGCGCCTGCCAACGATTCGTTCTTCTCGTCGTAAACGGTACCTTTGATGGTATCTTCTGCTAAAATGCTGAAAGATATGGATAAGGCGAATGTTATTATTAGAAATTTCATTTGTAGTTTTCAGTTTTTTGCATTTTTCTGTCCACTGAAACCTGTCTGCTACTGAATAGCTTTGATGCCGGGGAGGACTTTGCCTTCGATGGCTTCTAACAGTGCGCCGCCGCCCGTAGATACGTAGGAGACCCCGTCGGCTAATCCGAACTTATTCACACAGGCAACCGAATCGCCGCCGCCTACCAATGAGAAAGCGCCGTTTTTTGTCGCTTCGACGATGGCTTCGGCTACACATAATGAACCGTGGGCGAAGTTTTCAAACTCGAACACGCCTGTCGGACCATTCCATAAGATAGTTTTGGAACCTCTGATGACCTCTGTAAACAGCTTTTCGGCTTTTGGTCCGATGTCAAGGCCCATCCATCCGTCGGGAATGTTATTTGAATCTTCAAATCCGATGTTGGCATCATTGCTGAAAGCGTCAGCGATTTTGGAATCTTCGGCCAGAATAAGATTGACACACTTGTCTTTTGCCTCCTGGATTAACTCAATAGCAAGGTCTAACTTGTCTTCTTCACAAATAGATTTGCCGATTTTTCCACCTTGGGCTTTGATAAAAGTAAAAGTCATGCCGCCGGTAATTATCAGGTTATCAACCTTGTTTAACAAGTTCTTGATGATATTTATCTTGTCGGATACTTTCGACCCGCCCATGATAGCTGTAAATGGATGGTTGATGTCGTTCAATATTTTTTCTACGGCCTTCACTTCTTTTTCCATTAGATAGCCGAACATTTTGCTGTCGGCGTCGAAATAGGAAGCAATCAAAGCGGTCGAAGCGTGTGCGCGGTGTGCTGTTCCGAAGGCGTCGTTCACATAAACGTCAGCATACGAAGCCAATGTCTCGGTGAACTTCTTCTGGCTTTCTTTGACAGCTTTTTTGGCAACGGCCTTTTCATCGTCCGAAGCATCGTCGGCTAATCCACGTGGCTTCCCTTCCTCTTCGGCATAGAAACGCAGGTTTTCAAGCAATAACGCTTCGCCCGGCTGTAACGCCGACGTTTTGTCCTTCGCTTCTTCGCCGATACAATCATTGGCAAACTGTACGTCCGTACCCAATAATTGCGATAGATGTCCAAGAATATGCTTCAGCGAGTACTTGTTAGCTACCCCTTTCGGACGTCCCAGATGGGAGCCGATGATGAGGCTGCCGCCGTCGTTGAGAATTTTTTTAAGCGTTGGTAATGCTGCACGGATTCGCGTGTCGTCCGTAATGATGAAGTTTTCGTTTAGCGGTACGTTGAAATCTACGCGCACGAAGGCCTTTTTGCCGGCAAAATTGTAATTGTCAATTGTTTGCATAATACATTTAGAAATTTAATTTTTAATAAGATATACCAAAAACCGGTATTTCGGGTGCAAAGATACAGAAAATAATTAAAAACACCCAAATTGTTTATATCTTTGCACCCAAAAATAGCAGGTATGTTGGAAGAAATCGTTGATAAAGGGAAGATTTATAAGTTAAAAGAAATCATTGACGAAAGCGCTCAGATTGTTATCGTGTCGCATGAAATGCCTGATGGTGATGCTATTGGATCTGCTTTGGGGCTTTATCATTATCTGATGCCTTTTTCTAAACAGTCTATTCAGGTGATTGTCCCGAATGCTTTCCCTGAATTTTTGAAATGGTTACCGGACGCGAAAGATATTTTCGTCTTTGATACGAATCACGAAATGGCCAGTCAGATGGTGGATGAGGCTGATCTCATTTTATGCTTGGATTTTAATGCCGTCAAGCGGGTTGGAAAGATGGCACCGGCGCTTGTGGCTTCCCGTGCCTGCAAAGTGCTGATAGACCACCATTTGGAACCGGAGATTTTTGGGTCGCTTGTAATATCACAACCCGAATTGAGTTCTACAAGCGAACTCCTCTTTCGGATAATTTATTCACTTGGAGATATTGACAGGATAGGACAAAAGGCGGCGGAATGTTTTTATACCGGTATGATGACCGATACAGGAGCGTTTAGCTATAATTCCAACAACAGTGAAATATACCTGATTATAAACGAATTGCTAAAAAAAGGTATTGACAAGGATGAGATATACCGCAAAGTCTATCAGGTGTATTCCGAATCCCGACTTCGTTTGATGGGGTATGTCCTGTATAAAAAGATGAAGTTATATCCCAATTTACATACCGCTTTATTTACACTAGAACGCGATGAATTGAATCATTTCAGGTATAAATGCGGCGATACCGAAAGTTTTGTGAACTTACCTTTAAGTATTAAAGGGATAATTTTTTCGGTTTTTTTGCGTGAGGAGCGTAATTTTATAAAGGTTTCACTGCGGTCGTCAGGCGACTTCCCGTGCAATGTTTTTGCAGCCCATTTTTTCAGTGGGGGCGGGCATAAAAATGCTTCCGGAGGGGAGTTTTATGGTTCGATGGAAAACGCCGTGAAGGCTTTTGAGGCCGGAATAGCGTTATTTAATCCTAATAATTTTAAAAAATCTCGAATAAGATGATTGGTTTCAAAAATTATAACTATTTTTGCAGCGTAAAAAATGATAGAAAGAAGATGAAGAAAGGTTTTTATTTTTTAGGATTAGCATATTTTGCTTTGACGTTACTGTTCACTTTTTCGTGCAATAAGAATATCTCTTACGAGGACATGAAAAATGCCGAAAAGAAGATTATCAGACGAATATTGGCAGAAAAAAATATTGAAGTATTACAGGAGTACCCTTCAAGTGGCGTTTTTGGAGAGAATCAATTTGTGGAGTTGCCTTCGGGTATCTACCTCCATGTCGTTGATTCGGGCAACGGCGAAAGGGCTGTGTTGTACACTACAGATGTGTTAGTGCGCGCCAGCGGCACT
>Ga0209628_10002160_pt1 | contig 13191 bp, 8 predicted proteins | sample TergutCu122P4_FD_187285 | JGI IMG/M metagenome (GOLD analysis project Ga0209628, IMG submission 187285) | Cubitermes ugandensis P4 segment gut microbial communities from Kakamega Forest, Kenya - Cu122 P4 (SPAdes) (version 2) | ecosystem: Host-associated > Arthropoda: Insects > Digestive system >...
CTGGAATTATCCGTTTTTAGAAACGAACATATGTTAAATTTAATTTTCTTGTTTATGCAACTGGTACAATTGTGACAATACATTGCATACTACCGGTCATATAGTACACTTTGTCCTGTGGTGGCCACAGTGTTTTAAGTATAGTGCCTTACTGGTCATTGCGATCGTGGTTCACTCCTCGGCGTGGAAAATATTCTTTTCCAAAGGCAGATGCTGGGATGGGGCTTTAAAACATACTAAGACTTCTCCCGAATCCTGTCTCGTTGAGCATTCACAGTAATTCTGTTTAGCATCGCGTTCTATCGGGAAACACTCCGCCTTCGTATTTGAGAGGTCCAGGCTCCAGATTTCGGTCTGGAAAAGGGTTCTCCTGACTGGGTTGTGTTGTTTCTTTTCTCAAAGAAATGTCAGGATCGTATGTCAGATTAGGCCTCCTTTCACATTCATTATTCATTAGACTGTCTGCCATTCAATGTTCTGCAGTCTTTGCTACTGACAATGTCGATAAATACACCATAAATAAATACGTAGTCCAGACCGGCTGTGGAGCGCAACGCGTCACCTACCTTTCGCGTAAGGAAGTGACCGGGTTTGGATGGTACTTTGATTAAGCACAGAGACAGATTTAGTGTATCATTACCCTCTGTATATCAAAATCAATATCATTTGTACCACCGCACCGATACCAACAGTTTTGTAGTGCTTCCTGGGGTGAGGTTTCTAACAAAAACTTGTTCCCTACCCCCAAAAAGTGCACTACTGTTAAAGTACGCGTCACTTGGCAGAGTCGCGCTAGCGTCGTCTTAACCTCAACAATTCCAGTAGCGCTGCCACTAGTCAGTTTTGGATTTTCTAAGCAACTCACTGAAAACTGCTTCGTACGAATTCGTATTGGATGCGGGGATAGTGATCCCACCGATGCTATGAACTTGTAATGGCTAGTGGAGGGGTGGTAAACCCGCTGCTGCCGACCATTCTGTAGTGGCTAGCGTATCCTCGCCGTGGTCACATATTCGATTGAGCGGACTTAACCGCCATACCAACGTAGCGTTCGCCAAGACACGCTAACCAAACAAGTGAAGTCCAAAGTAATAAAATGGCAAAAATACAGTTAAAACACAACTATATTTATTATTTATTACCTCAAAACTGAAATCCAAATGGTACCAAAAAGAAATTGTGCAGTCAAACACAATGCCCATAAAGGTACAGTGTAAGGAATTCAGACACAACTAGTTTGTTAACTATAATGATGTTGTTAATAGAACGACATGTTTCATCCTATTCAGAGTTCATCATCAGGTTCTATGATTGCTAGTTATAGGAGGTTATTATAATTTATATTAACCTCCTATAGCTAGCAGTCATAGAAACTGATGATGGCCTCTGAATAGGCCGAAACATGACGTTCTATTCACAACAACATTATAGTTAACAAATTAGTTGTCTTTGACTTCCTTACACCGTACCTTTATGTTACATACACAAAGGGGATGCCTCAACTCAAGATTACAATATCCATATACAGTATTACTGGTAGCAAACGTGAGCACAGAGCGTTTAGGCGGACGTGGGGTTGTCTTCTACCGAAACAATCTGCTGGGGAAACCTTGTACACGTCACAAAGTCACTCCATTCCTTCATCGTAAAACAACTAAACAACGCGGTGTTACTGCCACCATTTTTGTAAACGTTAAATCTAAAAAAACCTTCTCATATCCGCGTATTAAAGTTTCCAGCATACAATTTACCTGTTTTTACCTGTACTAAGCTCACAGAATGTAATATTAAAATAATTCCCTCAAAGTAACTACTCAGGTTTCTGTCACAATTTCGCACGCGTTAAACAATCGTAAGTATTTAGTTTCCTGCACATTTAATACGTCAATTCTAATCCGAAATTTTGCCACTGGTCTTGTAATAAAACAAACCATTCAAGGAAGTACTTGGGATTAGGATTATATCTAAATCTTCACCACAGCTTATATACCAGCGGAACACAAACAGAGTACAAGCTACATCTTTCTTACAAAGAAATACATATGTATTCTCAACAAATTTACACTACCTCACACAAAAATGACTTGGGACTACATAGGTGCAATCTGTTCTACCGCACTTTGGCCTAGCAATATGAAGGCAGATCATACACGCAGTTTCAATTTCCTCGCCTTACCTAGATTTGGAAAACATAAAAAAAACCTCAAAACTCTTCTACTCATTTTCCTTTTAAATCTGAAGTTTACGGATCTACCGCACACGACTCGGCTGGTATGAACAGAAAAATCTGAGCCACCGCGCGTCGGTCCTAGAGGTTTTTGTCCGTGTTCACAAAATCCCTAACTCAGCGCTTTTATGGATTTGCTTATCAACAGCGTATGCAGACATAAAGGAATTTGCTGTTACTAAGAGAATGTTTCATGATGCAGCCTGCTTGTAGTTAGCACCTGTAACTTACATCCTAATTGCAGTTTAAACTTTTCCATCACGCCAACACACAAAATACAATCATCAAAGTTTTATTTATTCACCAACTGATGCACTAGTGATTTGTCTTAAAAATAATATTAAAATTTACATTAAAACAGCTCCAACATATTTCGGTGCAGTTACACCATCATCAGGGAGCGCAATAATTCGTGCTTACTAAAGTTACACTTGTTAAAATAGTCCATTAAAAGACATCGGTGTGTGGTTAATGCGGTGGTAGTGTGGCGCTATACATTAGGTACTTATGGGTGTACGTGTGTTGCACTGTTCGGCAGTATTAACCACACACCGATGTATTTTAATGGACTGTTTTAACAACCATAACTTTAGTAAGCACGAATTAATGCGCTCCCTGATGATGGTGTACCTGCACCGAAACATGTCGGAGCTGTTTTAATGTAAATTTGAATTTTGTTTTTTTAAGACAACTCACTAGTGTATCAGTTAGTGAATAAATAAAAGTTTGATAATGTCAAGATGCACGGTACGAATGTGAAAACACAAAATACAAGTTACACAAAATTGCCACAATTTACTACAATTTCTCCTTGCGTAAACTGTGATTTGTTCCGCATCGTTGCTATTTTTTGCAAAAATTGTTTCAAATTCCAGAATTCTAAACACAAACCAAATGTCAACTAATTTCTCTCTTTCCATGCATTACATTGCAGTTCAATAACAAAGTTTGCTTTGCAATGGGTACGAGGACCCTTTCCCGGGGTTTATTCGACCAGGGCATGGCGTTGACCTCCCACTCCCCTCTAGCACCGAGGTTGAAGAAAGAGTAAAGCTATACCACTGTTCCCCCTGTGTGATTACCTGAGTGCTAAACTAACTTACGGATATGTAACTTGGCGTACGAAGTTTCGGAGTAAATTTCGTATATGACTGGTTACTGGAAACTTTCCAGCAGGTGGCAGTTCGCTGTAGGTTACTGTATATCAGAGATGCGGAACATAAGAAGAAATAGACTGGTACCCACATACACTGAAAAGTTTGTGTTCCCTCCAATGCGCCGATCCGACAAGTCCGCTAAGATTTTTGCAATGAGTTTGTTAGATAATAAAAATACCTAGTGCAACCCGTATCGCTGTATCAGAAGCCTGAGACGCAGAGCTGTAGGCTGTAACGACACTCAACAGGCAAAGGTAGGCAGTCCCGTTACAGGCCTGGAGTGGCCCAGAGGGTTCCAGGAAGTTAACGTTCCCAGATTTCATGACAACGAAACAGGATGGTGGTAAGGTTGTCAGCCTTACGCACCGGCCGCCTCTACCCGCAGGAAATACAGCTAGTACTCATTTCTGTTAGAGGCTGAGTCGACCCCAGGGCCATAGTGCGACCTGAAGGATTATTACACCACCGGGAATTGAACCCGCGACCTGCCGATTTGTACCGTAGTGCCTTAACCACTACGTCACCGCGCGCCCTACGCAAATAAGTGATCGATTATACATGTAGGTGTTACACATTGGAAGACTAAAATATTTCTTACATAAAAAGTATGATAACCTTACCAATTACAGAACAACGTAAACAACATAAATGGAAAATTATCTTATTCATAGTCAAAAATAGCGGCTTCCCATTACAAATGATTCAAAATCTCAGGAATAAATTAATGCACAAAACACAAAGACAACAAAAGAAATAATGGTTCACCTTCACACATTATAGTCCTCTTATGCGTAAGGTCACTAATTTATTTAAAAACGCTGGTGTAGATCGGACTATAAGGTATATGCGTATATGGTCAAAAACAACTATAGATTAGGTGGTATGCTATTTACTATATGCAAAGCACAACTACATGTTTCGGCCACAAATGTTGGTCATCTTCAGGTTGTACATGAAAACTTATCAATCAGTTATAAATGCATCTGTGAGGGGTGTGTAGGGTGGGGGGAGGTGTAAGTGCGAGATCTCGCGAGTGTGGGGGGGAGGTGGGGGCTTGGATTTCGGTTGGATAGGAACCATATATAGACAGAACACTATGCCTACTTATAACTATGTCTAAAATAGGGTACATAATAGTATGTCTCGATGGTAAAATTGTGTATGATATCCTATGGGCTAAGTCTACGGAGTAAATATACAATTATCTACTGTACATTTTGAACACCTGGTGCCATTGTCCAGTGTCCCTTCTGTAAAATATCTACAAAAGCATTAAAATGAAAATATTGTCCATAATCTGCATTAGATCTTATTTCCTTACATACAGTAAATAGCATACCACCTAATCTATAGTCGTGTTTGACGATATACGCATATACCTTATAGTTTGATTTATTCGACACACAACGGGGATGACGCACTTAAAAAAACACTGGTGTGAGTATTGCCTTCCGGGCTACCAATATCTTATGTAATCACTAATGTAACAATACACCACAAGACAAAATTAGTGGCATATGTGGGTAGAAATGTATAACATGTGATCATTCATACATTGGTCAGACTGACAGGTCTCTGGGATTTAGGTATCGGGAACATGTAAGATACATTAAAGCAACCCAAGTTCGGCATATGCATTACATATTTTCAACAATAATCATGAATATGGAAGCATGGAAGAAACCATTGAATTGCTGAAAACATGTACCAAGGAATTGAAAATGAATTACTTTTTATATAAATCCACTAACAACAGGTTTTATTGATGGAGGAATAGAAGGCCAATGACTTCAACTCCATTTACGCACTGGCTAATGTCACAGGGCGACAACAATACCTATCACAAAAACCGGTTCTCATTTCCAGCTCAGTTCCCAGCAAGCTTTCATACAGGAAATAACTAGGGTAAGCCTATCTATCACCTTGATTCAAAATTGCATTATTCTAGTGTTATGCATACTATTGAAATATTGCTATTGATTACAAGATTTGACCCTCAGGTATAATGTATTAATTCACCATGCATACACCACACACCGAACATCTGATTTCATAAATTGCAACATATGAAGAAATACCGAATCAGATGCTTGGACACAACACATAAATTTTATAATTTTTTACTGTTTTGTATACCGTACTGATTGTAACTTTTTGTATTTTAACCGTAATTTACTACAACATCTACTTTAATCATGTGTGAAAACTATAATAGTTTAAGTTGAAACAAATGCTACGAACGTAAGAGAAGTCTCCCCGAATATGACCTGTTAAATCTGGCCGAAACATGTCGGAGTACTAACCAACGTACGAGTATAAGTAAAACAGTGCAACAAGTTGGTATTGATTCTTTGTGGAAATTATACAGGGAGTTTATAAACAGCTTAGGTTCCACCGTATATGTACGTTGTGGTTCAGCACGGCTTGGCTCGAGAAGCCTGCGAGACGTTTTCACTAACGTCTGATCACAAAGACTTGCTGCATGTTCACCTTCTAGATTATTGCTTAATTGTTCGTAGTTCATATAACGACGCTGTCAGGAACCCAGAGTGTATGCCGTCGGATTATTGCTTAATAGTGAATAGATAATTACAACATATGTGAAGGAGGCAGCGTTGAAATTGACTTGGAGCGACTGTGAAAACCATGAAGAACGTCAATCAGAATAAGTGTTGTCTATTCTGGATTCGTAAGATGTATCGAACATATGTGAGGCGCGGTACCGCTTGAGCCATCTTGTTAGGCTTTGAGTGGAGGAAACACGCTCCTCTGTTGAGTCTTTGTGTGATTTAATAATTTTATAAAATTGTAATTTAAACAACTACAATCTAAGAACTTTTATAACTTTGAGGTGAAACATCTTAATTTTATAAATTGTATTTTCAACATCTGCAGTTTAAAAAAAAGTATGTAACTTAGCAAGGCATTTGTTGTAAACTCCCTGATGATAAGAAAATGTCGAAACATGTAGGGTACAAGATTACACAAGAAGACTGTTGTGATATATACTTTTATGATATTAGTTGTGCATTTGTTGGTTATACTAAAAATAAAAAAATAACCCTTGATTTCTTGCGGAATTTTGGCAGTTTGCCATTAATTGATTTGAAGCTTTGCATTTTGAATTTTTAGATATTTTGTGCTCATAATTGTCCGTAAAACTGACAGAACTATAGATTTGGTCTCATGCCATAATTCCTCATCGAAGTTCTGTCAGGTTTTGTACATTTTTTAACAGTTATTGAAGAAACAAAAACTTACTAGCTTCGCAAAGGCTTGTTATGCTTCAGGTACACCGTGATATGTCTGACAGGTTAACTTCCAATTGAATTTAATCATAAAACTCTATTTGATACAGATCCGTCATATATATATATATATATATATATATATACATACACAAACACGCGCGCGCGCGCACGGAACGCATGTGGGAATACAATAGAAACCGGCGGGCTTTATTTTACACCCAACAAAAAAAGAAACAATTTCACGATTCACAGATCACTTCTCTCCGGTGGTGCTCTGTCGGCTGGATGGCCACTCGACCCTGACGTCATTTGGTTGTAGAGAGAGAGAGAAAAAAGAAAGAGAGAGAGAGAGAGAGTGCAAAACAGAGGTTTCTCGTCTTCCACCATAGCTAATACTCTCTGAAATGGCACCCTCGGCGAACAGTGAAGTTTTGCGGGATTAGGAAATACTCAGTTGACGGCTTCCATGATCTTACAACGTACAGTGGGTATATTACGTTCCTGAATCCCTTTAAAATACGTGCCCATATTGTAGAGTATCTTCATAAGTACTTCTGAGCACATGGCTTCTCATATATATATATATATATATATATATATATATATATATATATATATCACTTACTTTAACATTTATTGTGTCTGCAATTTGCCAACACAGTGTGCTTAAATGTTATGTTCACATGTACTTAACTCGAGAACCGGGGAATGGGATTTCTTAAAATTTTACTTGTCAATAAATTGCTGTTTTGGTTAAAATCGAACCAGTAACGCACCATGCTCTCATTTCGAGTGTAACTTGTTAATTATTTATCGGATTTAAAAAATCGAAGAAAATTCTTAAAGAGAACGAAACATTTCTTAAATCCAGTACACTTTTTCGTTTACCTTTCGGATTTCGAGACAAGAATTTTTGTTCTGTGCTCATGTTCGCTATTTGTTATTGCTTATTTTTAATAGGTATTCTTTCACTGTTATTTCGAAGACACTACGATTTTTCTAAACGTCTGTAACCCGTTGTTTTGGTGATGATCCGGTGCGTAAGTTGACGGCGGTGTATTAGATGGATATTATTATTATTAGGGAATAAGAGGTAATATTTGTTGCTTTCATGTCAACAATATTATCAAACAGCAATGTTTAGTGCTTTTTATTTCTTAGTATAAAGAAAAGGAACTTTTCAGTTTTCCTGCTGTCAACAGTAAATACAGGCACTTGTTTTATTTACAAGAAATTGTCCGTGTAATCATTTACAGTTCTTCAGGGCGTAACATTCCAGAAGGCTTGAATATGCAGCAACATTGTTGGCAGAACTACAGACCTCGTACAGCGCTTTATTTTTTATATTACGTTCGTTACAACATGACTTATGATTTGAATTCCAACTACAACCTCTTCGTATCCGTACAACCAGAGGAGTTGCCATGGTCAGTAGGTATGACTAAGTGAGATGAAGGTGTTTCTCTACTTGTAACAGCATTTCTCAGGAAACTTCATGCGAACCTCGTGCCGAATCTAATGAAAGTGTTTGTGTTGTGCAGTACACAATGGGCCAACAATTACGTGACTTCTCCAAACACATCTACCTCTACGTCACCCACGGCCGGGAAGGAAATTCATCATCTTACATACAACGGCAGCAACTTCAACAACATCACAGCTTCTTTCCAGCAGCAACATCGGTCCAGTTACAGCACATCTTCAGAGTTCCTTTCAGAGTCCTCTCCAGATGACAGCCTAGGCGATTTCGAAGGTACTAAGTTCGTAACTTGCATGACAGGTTATTGTGTTTCTCCGCAGCACGCAGTCGGCTTCAGGTGGGCAGCCGAGACTCTCCCCTTGGAATAAAAACGAACGGGGTTTGAAGCTAAACATTTGCCTGCCTCTGAAGCGGAGTTTAAGAATATAATGGGCTACGACTCCACTCCTACCACCTCTTCGGAGCGTGTCGTTTAATTAATCGCACTGTCGTTGAAAACTCTCTTTTCCGATTCTAGTTAGTTCGGACAGATGTGTTGTTTAGTTTGAAGTTTTCCACTCCGTGCATTTTTGCAGTCAATTACTTCTTTTTATTCCAACTAAATGCACATAATATGTTAAATACATACACTTAGCACCAATTACCTCCTACATATTTCGGTGTTTGTTACACCATCTTCAGGGGCACCATTGCGTTACTTTCTCAAAAAGTATATGCATTTTGCAATGTTGTTACATAGTAGGTTGTGCTATAAAATATAAAATATGCCCTGTTTTTTAAATTTACTATGCTGTTACAATGTTTAAAATAATATGTATTTCGTCCTTCTGTGTCTTAAAAATCTGAAATATGTTAGTTAACAACATTTTAAAAAATATATAAGGTTTTGAGCAAGTAACGCAATGGTCTCCCTGAAGATGTTGTAACAAACATCGAAACATGTAGGAGGTAATTGGTGATGAATATATGTATTTAATATATTATGTGCATTTAGTTGGAACAAAAAGACGTGATTGTGTTATTTAGTTTTCAGTAAGTCAGTCATTTTAGAGATACTTTACTTCGTCTATCCTCTGGTAAGTTAACTGCTGTAAAAGGCCCGTAGAAGTACGGTTTGTACCTTTATCCCGCACCCCCTTTCGTACTCATTCCCTTTCCTTCCAAATTCCGATCTCTGTTATTAAAACTGTGAACTAAGTTAAATATTTATCCTTCAAATGACAAGTTTTAGAGAGCGGATACAAATACGTAAGTACTCCAAACCTTCATGTTTGTATGGAGACAGCGGGAGAAATTTCATCACTATGCGTCTTCCATTTTATACTAGCTACATGTCCGAGCTTGGTCGGGCTAGCGTTGAAACACGTTTTGAATGCAACTACAATGTCTGACAAGCAAAAAAAAAAAAAAAATATATATATATATATATATTACTTTGATTACTGTTGGTTGTTATCGCGCTTTTTCTTGGTTTACTGTCGTTTGTTATCACCAAGCGCTTTTCCTTGGTATTTTTACACCAGCTCTAGAAATTAATATTGGTGGAAATTACTAATGCTGTAGAGCAGTTAACTTACGTAAGGCACCTGACTTGTTCCATGCTTTTCATACAACTGCAAGGCCGAAGCATTTAGGGGTGTGGGATAAAGTGGTTTATCCCATATTTATTTTGTTACGTGTATTGTACGCTATTGGTTTATAATAAGATATAATTTATAGTATTACAGGGTGACGACTGAACAACATAAGATTATAACTTCAATTGTTGCATTTGTCCTGTCATCTTCTCTATTATGAGCCGTAATACTAACATATTAATCTTACTTCACAGAAACAACCATCACTTTTTAGACCGGAAGTTGTGTATCCATTCTAGTGTACTTCATAAGAGTTCCTTTCCAGTTCTGCATATTTTCTTACATTTACATAATTTGTAGGTATAACCAACTTTACTTGCACCAAATATGTTCATCAGACGGTAGTAATCTCCAACATGTTCCGGCTTGCTAACGTCTGATGCACATATTTAGTTTATACAGTGTACGGTACATATAGTATTAAAATAATTTTACATGCTTTGTTTTATAAGTTATCAGAGATAACTGCAGTGTAACGCCGTACAATCTGGTCCCAACCGTAGGAGATAGTGGGTGTGTTAACGGCAGCTTCTGAGCACTGGTACTGTGTCTGTTGCTGTATTGCACGGCTGTTCACACCGCACAGTGACCTCATTCGTTAGCTGGGGAACTCATTCATAGCTGGGTTCCTGCCAACACCAAATGAATTATAAGGAAAGTGTGTGTGTGTATATACACATATGTATACATTATTAGGAAGTTATTATATATCTGTCAGTCGTAGCACACTTCTGTAGTTCTGTATTATTTATATACACAACGTGTTTCGACTGCAGGGACCATCATCAGGGATCACCATATATACGTATAGTACCCAACTAATTTTCACCATTTTTATGGTGGTAGCCAATGATGGCTATGTGCTCGAAATATGTTATTTATATATATGTTGTGTATATAAATGATATATATATAAATATAAATAACAAGTTATCGAAGGAAAGATAAAGGGAGAGATGGAAGTGGCAAGAAGACGACGAAGAAGACGTAAGAAGCTACTGGATGACCTTAAGGACAGGAAAGGATACTCTCATTTGAAGGGGGAAGCTCTGGATCGCACTATGTGGAGGCATCATTTTGGAGGAGGCTTTGGACATGTCGTCAGACAGAATACTGAATGATGATGATAAATAATACAGAACTACAGAAGTGTGCTACGACTGATGGATATGTAATAACTTCGTTAATAATGTCACAACGGGATGTCTTAATTGTTACTGATTTAATAGGCGTATCACGAGCAACCTGCCGAAAGGCACTTGCCGTAGCTGTGGCCACATCAGCAACGGCTTTGTCTCTGGGACGCAGGTAATAAGTCTGGAGGATGCAGGAACTCTGGTTACGCACTGTCTGAGTAAACACACATGGTAGACTGTGTACAGACTGTACTACGTAATTTCCAAGAAGGATTTCCGGGACGAGGATACGATATCACAACACCGCCTGACGATGTATTTAATCATTTTTACCATTGTTCATTCGTCAGACCCTACCAAATTTGTTATATATCTGATTTCGCCAATCAAGTGTTGCACGAATTTCGCACAGTGCAAAATAAGGCGCATCAAAATGTGATATTTTTCTTCAAGAAGCCTGATATATCGTTAACAGTTGTTTCGAAAGAAACACAACAACAAAAGAAATACAAAATTATGAGAGTAATAATGACCATTAGAAAGGAGTAAATCGTTTTGTTACGAACGTCCACACTGAAAGGCAAGTAAAAAATAAGGAACAAAGCACTGAATGGTCCATCTCTGAATTGATAAGAAGCCTGTCTTAACTGAGACCTTAGCAAACCACCCGTATCTTCTTGTCTGATTAGGGAACAGCATTTTTATTTTGCCTTGCTACAAGAGATGTCAGGATGACGGTTTTCCAGCTGGGAATTAAGAACGACATTTTCCATCCATTTTCTGGCAAAGACAAAAGGTTAGATGGAATTAATTTCATAATTTCATGCGACGACATTCCCTAGAGTATAAAGATGCCACAGCCGGTATGTGCTGCGAAAGCAGAATGTATTACACCGGAGAATATTGTCTGGTTCTGCGATATCTGTTAGCCCTTGCTCGAAGTGAGTCTTCTGTCCACATCTTAGCTACAGCTGTGACGAATCCGACCTATCGATGAGGCAGCACAAAGTGTGTAATGTGGTGTCATTGAAAGACGGGCCACTGGTTTCGGCATTTTTATCCTTAAAAAGGGGTTCACTGGTGAAAGTTGTGACCTGCATGTTTGTTGCATCATGCCATAATTTGGTGGATATAGATTCAAATCTTCACATGGCTGTTCGAATAGTTGTTTGGTCTTGTTAAAATTTCCAGAAAGAGGGTTCACAATCAAATTGCTATGTTTCTCGGCGAAGCCTGCCAGAATGCCAAAGTTGTTGCTGCTGCTACTGCTGTAAATGGTTTCAGAATAACTGGTTTGTTCCCCTGTAACAGGCACATTTTAGGCGAATCTGGGTTCCTATGATAAATACAAACTCTAATTGAAAGCGAAGAAGGTCCAAAAATACCATATTGGATATAGACGTTTTGCCACCCAGGAATTTATATTGTGGATGATATTTTTTCTTTCCGGTTTCCGGAAAGGAAATATCCATTATTCGAACTAATCCACAATACAAAATTGCACCACGCAGGCACATAACCCTCCTAACCATAATCCCCACCCCCAACCACCCTACTTCCCACGCCAAACCTCAGTTCCTGCCTGTATAACACACCGTCTACCCATCACCTACACGCCGGTAAGTTCCTCATCAACTACCGTTTCACCTTTCACAACATTCCATTAATCTTTGATGTTTTAACATACTCTTATACACACATCATTTTATTATAGGATTAAAACTCACCACGTCACTGCATTAAGCATCACTCCGCACAGACTAAGCGATTTTAAAACGAGATTTTAATAATTACCAATATTGAACCTATATTTATATTAATTTTATATTTCTAACCGAAATTGTAATAACTTTTAAAGGTTATGGAGTGCCGGCGACACAACCAACCACATTTGAACTTCTCTAGTCTTGTAATAACATCACCCTGAAGATGGCCGCAATAGCGGCCGAAACGTGTTGGTGAAAATGTAGGGAATAAAATACATCCTTGACACTGACGTGCATTTTGTTGGTTATTTATATATTACACATTCTACTAGTTGTAATTACAGAATCAGAATTAGTGAATAAATTGGCATGTAATGTGAATATCGTCCTCTAACATGGAATGTACTCGTATGTGTAAGTATACAACTTGATGTTTTTCTGACTGTGCATCATGAATTGACTATTCTATATATTAATTACGAATTTGATGCACTGATTATTATTTATTCATAAAATATTTTCCTCTACATGTTTCGAGCCTCAAGTGCTCATCTTCAGGAGGATACAGTTGTATACATGCAGCATATGGCAATGTCA
>Ga0209628_10002161_pt1 | contig 13190 bp, 12 predicted proteins | sample TergutCu122P4_FD_187285 | JGI IMG/M metagenome (GOLD analysis project Ga0209628, IMG submission 187285) | Cubitermes ugandensis P4 segment gut microbial communities from Kakamega Forest, Kenya - Cu122 P4 (SPAdes) (version 2) | ecosystem: Host-associated > Arthropoda: Insects > Digestive system...
GAATGTTAACTTGTGTGATGATGACTGATCGAATGTTAACTTGTGTGATGATGACTGATCGAATGTTAACTTCTGTGATGATGACTTATGGAATGTTAACTTGTGTGATGATGACTGATCGAATGTTAACTTGTGTGATGATGACTGATCGAATGTTAACTTGTGTGATGATGACTTATGGAATGTTAACTTGTCTGATGATGACTGATCGAATGTTAACTTGTGTGATGATGACTGATCGAGTGTTAACTTGTGTGATGATGACTGATCGAATGTTAACTTGTGTGATGATGACTGATCGAATGTTAACTTGTGTGATGATGACTGATCGAATGTTAACTTGTGTGATGATGACTTATCGAATGTTAACTTGTGTGATGATGACTGATCGAATGTTAACTTGTGTGATGATGACTGATCGAATGTTAACTTCTGTGATGATGACTTATGGAATGTTAACTTGTGTGATGATGACTGATCGAATGTTAACTTGTGTGATGATGACTGATCGAATGTTAACTTCTGTGATGATGACTTATCGAATGTTAACTTCTGTGATGATGACTGATCGAATCATAAAACTTGTCACAGTCCGATGTGTTTGTTGTACTTTTTTCTTAATGTCTTTTTGAAGCACAAACTATCCAGTCAGCTGTACTTCTCACTCCAGGTAAAGAACTCAAAACATGAAACCTGTGTACAGGGTCATTACCTACAACTGGTGGTCAGTCTAATCATAATACAGGGTAGATTTATACTTTATTGCCTTATAATGGGAACAGTCAGCTACCGAAACGTCGCGTTGTTGTTTTAATTTAAAGGAGGAGATGATTGTATGTTCGAGCGGACAGATACAGAGGTTTTGTTGAAATGGAAGGCACGTTCTTTGGTATATATTTAATTTATTTCAGTCTATTTCAGTTGCACATGAAGTTAAGTAATATGACTTACCAGCGGGTTAATATCCATCGGTTTGCGTACAGGAAGACACAGGTTTCGTTTCTTATTCTGTCTTTTCAATGCTTTAGAGCCCAGTGGTCACTATATGCACCACCAGTTTAACATTTAGCAATTCTACGTTCTGCCCACACACTGTATTTATGTATTTTGTGTGGATCTCAGAACAAACAGCCATTATTTCCCTATACAGCATTAACTGACTGGTTTGTATAACAAAGACGCTGTGTGTTTACTGCGCGGTACGGGCCGAATCTTGGAACACAATTAAGGTTAATCTTTGTTTTAGGCCCGGCTTCGAACCCTAGCAAGTCCGTATGAGATTTTGGTCAATAAAGTGTCACTCGGACAGGTTTTTCTTCTAATATTTACGTTTCGTCCCGTCAGTATCATTCCATTCCACTCCACCAATTCTCCACACTCATCTTCATCTACCTGTTACTCTTACCAGGACAGATGAGCGTAGTCTGGGAACCTTAAAAAACGCAGCGATATTTCGGAAATCGGAGAGCTTTTGATAGAAAAATACATGTACCCTAACTTCAACCCGCAGTATGGTCAGAGGGGGCGCCCCAAGGCTGACGGCAGCAAAAGTCAGGTCACTAACTGGGCTCCGCCACAAGACGAACTGGTAGACCGACATTCAGTCGTAACTGGACTTTGTTAATTAATCATACATGTCTTAAACCGTTTTAATATTATCATCAGTATTAGTGGTGTTATTTGGTCACTGGAATTTAGGGAGGAACGCAGGCTGAGGGTGTTTGAGAATAGGGTGTTGAGGGAGATATTTGGTCCTAGGGGTGACGAGGTGAGAGGGGAGTGGAGAAAACTACATAATGAGGAGCTTAATGATCTGTACAACCAATATAGTTCAGGTTATAAAATCGAGAATGAGATGGGAGGGGCATGTAGCGTGTAAGGGGAGAGGAGAGGTGTATTCAGGTTTTAGGTAGGGAAACCTCATTGAAAGAGGCCACTTGGGAGGCCCAGGCGTAGATGGGAAAATAATAAGATGCATCTTCAGGAAGTGGGATGTTGTGCTGTGAAAAGGCAGAGTTATCTACAAATAGGATATACCAAAGAAACACAATCAGTTTGGGATAAAACTCTGCACGTTGTGTGATTGTAAGTTATACACTGACAGTATGACTGCGTGTGCATGCAAAGACAGGAAACGTGTGATTCCGTCCATGACAGCTACACATGCTACTGTAACAGAACTTAGTGCAAGGAATGAAAATGTGCAACACAAGTTGTACGTGGACAATTGTTTTCATCTTCATCAGATAATTTACATACTAAGGCAATAAACTGCTGCTGTCCTGTTGGACCAAATAGAAAGGGATGCTGAAGAATTTTGGACATAAAATTAAATTGAAGGGAAGTGACAGAGACAAAGGTGAGATGTAACTTGACAGCCGTAGTGTGGAAGGGCACACAAAATATAGACATATTGATGGATGTGCATTCTCCACCTTTGGATGGTAATTTCTGCAATGAGCACAGTAAAACTGTGACACTGGCCATATAACTAGACTGTAACAGACACAATCTGACTACATTAAAAACTGTTACTCTATTAGCAGACCAACTTGGGCATGGAGAAAGAAGCTTATCCTCTGCACCTTACCATTCTCAACAGATTTATCAATCTCACCTTTTGTGGCTCAAAATCATCACACTGACAATTAGACTGACATTGGTGAGGGAATTGATATAAGAGGCGGGAAGGGTGCCTTGACCACAGACTGCAATACAAGGAAGACAAGCCCCATGCATGAGAAACCCAAAAACACTCGACAAAATTCACAACAGACGCTGGCTTATTCAATGTAAGCATTAAGTGCCATGTATGTTCTGCCATAAACAAAGAAACAGGTACAAAATTCAGCTGTCCATAACGCCACACAGGGTTGTGAGCTACCCCATGTTTCAAGCTGTATGACAACAAACTTCATTTTGAGAACCGACAGATAATAGAATGGAAATGTTGAACACAAAAATTTGAGTAAATTTTAAAATTGGAAATATGAAGCACCTTTGTGAATTCAAACAAAAAGGAAATAATGCATGGACTGTCAATCTGAACTGTCTTTATAATTAGATTGATTTTTGTACTGCAGATTTTGACCCTTTTTTCCAGCCATCAATCCTCAGCTTTTTATGTAACAGTCGTGTACATTACAACAGAACGTTAATGTGAAAAAAATTGAGGATTAAATTCTATATAAAAATAACAGGTTGTTACGAGGGCGAGTAAAATGAAAAATTTAAATATTGTTTATCTCGTAATTTCTTGAACACATAAGGTACACAATGACATCATTTTTCTACGTAGTCTCCATTGCGTTCCATACAAGTGTTCCAGCCCTTCGGAAGTGCATGGATACCTCTAGAAAAAAAGTCTTTTGGCTGAGAGTGCAGCCACTTGTGCACCGCCTGCTGCACCACTTCGTTGGACATGAAAGACTTGCCTCCCATCGCCTCTTTGAGTGGTCCGAAGATGTGAAAAACACTTGAGGCGAGGTCTGGCGAGTACAGCGGATGTGGAAGACACTGGAAGGACAGATCTTGGATTGTTGCAGCAGTTGAACGGGCAGTATGGGGCCGAGCATTGTCATGTTGCAACAAAACACCTGTACTCAGAAGTCCACGTCGTTTGGACTTGATTGCTGGAAGCAGGTGATTCTTGAGGAGATCTGCATACGTTGCACTGTTCACAGTGTTTCTCCTGGGCATATAGTGCTCCAAAATTACCCCTCGTTCATCCCAAAAGAGAGTCAGCGTAACCTTTCCCGCAGATGGTGGTGTGCGAAGTTTTTTCGGTTTTGGTGATGAGGTATAGCACTTTTCCTTGCTCGCTTTATTGGTTTCCGGTTGGCGGTAGTGGACCCAAGTTCCATTTCAAGTAACAATTCTTCCTAGAAAGCCATCACCTTCTGCTTCCAAGCGTTTCAAAAGTTCCTGGCAGGCATCAACACGTCGTTCTTTCAATTCTGCGTCAGCTGGCGTGGCACCCACCTTGCAGACATTTTAAGGAACTGCAGAACATCATGGACGATATGGTGTGCTGATCCATGACCCATATCCAGATGTGCGCCTATTTCATGCACTGTTACGCAGCGATATTCCTTCACGATGGCTTCAACTGCTGCAATGGCCTCTGGTGTTACTACTTGGTGTGCCTGAACTGGTGGAGGAGAGTCTGTTACAGAACCAACACCGTTTAGGAACGTCCTACTCCATTCGTACATTTGTTATAGTGACAGACATGCATCACCGTACTGAACTTCTTCGTCCATGAATTTCGATCGGTTTCACCCTTTAACTTCGTAAAAAACGAATGACAGAAATCTGTTCCTCTTTGGTGCATGTTTTAAGAGGGCCGCAATTTTTACACTATTACTGCTCCGTAGTGTTGCGTTCCTCCATCGTGCTGTCATCTGTCGGCCACTCTTCAAAGCACGGGTATCACTGTTGCCAACTTACAGGACAATCGAGCGGTGTTTCGAAATTCTATCAACCTGTTAATATTTTCATTTGACTCACCTTCCTACTATAGGCAGCAGTACTGACCATATTCTTAATATTATACACAGGGTGTCCCAGGAGGAATGTGCCAGACTTCGGGAGGGTGTTCCTTATGTTAAAATGTACAGATATAACCCAAAAAATCTATGTCCAAAGTTTAACGGTTATGGAGATAATGGCCAGAGAAGTTTTAAACTTTGACAGCTGTTACACACTTATTGATAACCAAATACATATTAAAACTGACAGGAATATGTGGTTTCTGTAATGTTAATATCTGTACTTAACATCAAACTAACTTGTGAGTGACATAAAGCCATTAAATTGAACAAAAAAACACTCGCACCCATGTCATAGTTGTCCTTAGGGTTCCAAGCACTATACATGACACATGAATGCGCAGCACTGGCTAACATGGCTGACTGCGCATTCTGGTATAAGCCTACTACAAAACTGTACTAAAATACAGTACCTGCTTTACAGTAATTGTTCAAAATGTCCTCCGCCAGCTGCAATGTAGTTTTCGGCGCGCATCAAGAGGTATTGAGTAGCAGAAGCAATGATGTTTGGATGGTTGCGTATGTGTTCTGCCGCTCCAAAAATACGATCGCGCAGTGCTGCTCGTGAATCGACCTTAGTTTCGTAAACTAACGTCTTCATGTGGCCCCAGAGGTAATAATCAAGAGGCGTAAGATCTGGCGACCTCGGTGGCCATGCAACGGGCCTACCACGACCTAACGTGTGGTTAGGGAAGGATTCATTTAAGTAGTCTCTCACGTGCCGAGTGTAATGTGGGGGAGCCCCATCATGTTGGAAGTACATCTGGCTCTTTATCATTAATGGGATGTCTTGCAACAAACCTGGTAACTCATTCCTCAGAAAGAATTCATACGTGTACCCAGTTAAATTGTTGTCAAACACGAAAGGTCCGATCAACTTGTTACCAAGCACACCACACCATACATTCACTGAAAACCTCCTTTGGAAGTTGGTTACACTTGTCTCATGTGGATTATCATGGGACAACGTATGCACATTTCGTAAATTATTTACACCGTCCCGTGTAAAAGACGCCTCATCACGTATAACATTTCGGGATGAGTTTTTATCCAGTGGCAGAAATCCATACGCTGAGCATGGTCGCCTGGTTCCAGATGTTGTACCCTTTGATCATGGTAAGGATACAAATCTTCCTCATGTAAAGTTCGTCACACCTGCATACGTGATACGCCGATGCGAGAGGTCATTCTACGAGTGGACAGACGCGGACTTCTCTGAACCATCTGAAGAATGTTCTCTCGTGTGTTAATCGTTCGTACCACCTCCTTTTCTGACTGTACAGAAACACTCGGAAGAGAACCAGTATCACACAATGTCTGGTGAATTCGCGTAAATACACTTCGAGACGGAATCCTTCGATCGGGAAAACGCCTTTAGTATTCTTCAAACAGCAGCACGTGCATTGCCATCGCAAAATCCATACACAAAATGCATGTCACAATATTTCACGTGGGAAAACAAAAAAGGCATTTTAGCAACTCCGTACAACTAACCTACCAACCATTCACAACGCAGCTGCGACGTGTAATATATTATCACCCTGAAGGAAATACATATACAGTTTAGGGCTAGCGTGACCTGAATTGACGTCATATGACACCACACTCAAGGACGGATATGGATAAGATTGTCAGCTGACAGGTACAGTGCGTGGACCCGCCAGAAGACCACACTTTTCTGTGGCCATTATCTCCGTAACCGTTCAACTTTGTACAAAAGTGTTTTGGGTTATATCGGTATACTTTAACATAAGGAACACCCTCCCGAAGTCTGGTACATTCCTCATGGGACACCCTGTATGTGTTATTTAACAGCGTATTTTACACCATTTCTGCTTTATTTACAACACAAATCAGTGGAAACAGAGGTTTAGTAATACGTACGATACCTTAAAAAGTGAGAAATCATTCCATTTTTGTGTGTTGATTGTTCTTCCTCAAGATGTTTTAAGTGCAGCCGCTGGGGAAGACCGGAAATGGGGACGAAACACAGAGTGAAAATATAAATCTGAACATAGAGATGGAGTTGTGACAAACTGTGCATTGTTTCCTTTTTGATTGAATTTTATTGTGTAATTTATTTATAACTTTGGTGTCTGTACAATATGGCAGTTTGTGTTACTGTTGAGGAGTCTTAAGATGACACAGATGACTGTACAACTGTGTGACGGTATTTTGTGTGACTGCATAGTTATGTTCAACAGGGGACTTTTGAGACACAATAGGAAAGCATTTTTAAATAACAACAGTTTCGTTATGCTTGTCTGTTGGGTCTACCATCTACATCAAACAGTTCGGTTCCGACAGCACAGTCTCAAGATCCCACATTCTTCATTCACCAGTTTTTTGAGTCAGTTGCGTATGCTGAGGCTAGTTGTGGCAGTATGTGGAACCAAAACTGGGCTCCACTAGAGAACTGCGCACTTGCTGAAGACCCTGTGGTTTACTGGGGGAAGAAATATTTTGTATACGTTTTGGAATTATAGGTTTCTGAAAGATATATATATATATATATATATATATGTGTGTGTGTGTGTGTGTGCGTGTGTCTGTGTGTCTGTGATTCAGAACAAACTGTTTTTTCCTAACAATGGAACATTTGTATTTCCCTGATCTGCAATGTTTGGAATGCCAGGTACATGTTGCAGCTTCCTCATGTTTTCTTGCATTCGTTTCTGTTTGCACACTCCAGTTTCTTCTTACAGCTGATGCTAGCAGTATGCAGATGATATATGCAGTATTTTTAAAGTTTTTATGTCCCTTTCAGTAGTGTTTTGTGGACTGGGTTCTTGAGTTTGTTGAGTGACATTTATTTAAGATTTGTTTCCTCTCTTTGTGGTTCTTCCAAAAATCCCGTTCCCCAAAAATTTATATTTATGTTTTGTGTTCTTGATACATTTGAAGATGAAAGTGTGATTGTGTTTGAGGGCGTGTTGAATTGAATTCAGTCATCGATTACTGTGACCTCATTCTGATTTGAATAATAAAGTAATCCAACATACACTCATTGTCTACACAGTTGTCCTAAGACAAATATCACACATTCAGGCATGAATCGGATGACAGCCACAGTTTGCTACAAGGGGCAACATGTTGGTTGCTGTGATTGGCCGGGAACCCAGAATTCTAGGTACTTACATCACAAAATTGGCAATACTTACTGTTTAAATTCCCATTTTCTAAGCCAGCTCATGTTGAAGTCTTTACCAGCATATCTGCCTTACTGCATTGTTTGTTATTGGTGTCTCCTAATTAATTCAAGATTTGTAAATCTGCGTTTACCACTTGACACCGAGCAACCATGATGAAGTGTCGGGACTGACAGTGAAGTGGAGATCATTCTTGGGGGCGAACCAAAGTAACGTTGATCTGTTAGCAGGGCGGTCACCATATGATTGCAGGCTGAACATGGGGCCAAGTTTGAATGTGCTATAATGCAAAGTGTTAGGTTGTGTGACGATGTGTGACAGACAGTTGCTTGTGGATTGTCAGTGGTGTGTCACTGCAGAAGATGCTGACTGTTACTGTATTCTTTACATTCTTACTGTAACAGTGTACAAAACCCTATACCCTACTACAGTTCACAGCCAGACACTGCGCAATCTATACACGTGTGTGCAAATGTTGCTATTATTAAATTGCCTGTTTTCCCACTCGAATAAAATATTGAGGGCTTGGAAACGTCCCATGGTTGCCCTTCCCACAGTTTTATCTTACGAATGGAAGTCTATGTAATTGTAAATTCAGTCTGCGTTCGTACACTGGTGCGTAGTGCACAGATGGTTGATTGTGTATAAGTAACTTCACTGTGCTGATTTCCAGACAGTTACTTGTTATTTCTCCTTGCCCATTATCGAGCGCACTGGAATTATTGAAGATGATTACATAATTTTAGGATATTGTATCAGCTTAACAGCATCTCAGTTGTTAAATGTTTGTACAGGACAGTGGCAACTGTAACTTTAAGGATAGCTGCATCTTTCCGCAATGTGATGTGACAAACAGCGATTGTATCCCTTAACAGTATCAACTGACAAGTTCTTTTCTTCTTACTATTATCCAGTAATTCTAAAATATCTTCTGATTTACTCAGACTGACCTTAAATAAGTGGCACTTATTGGGAAACTGTCCTGTGAAGGCCACAACAAGCTACTTCCAATTTTCGTTTAATAATAGCTAAGAATAATAAAACCGTTAGACACTGTAATTTAGAGTTTCTTTAAATCGCCGAAGAATTAACAATTTTCAGTGTTGCACAGTGATTCTAAGGTCTTTGCGAAGAACAGTCATGACATTTCAACTATAATTTTGTCATACTGCATAAATTCCACCCTGTTGCTCCTTATGACCAATCATTGATCGCCCTGTATTACTCCATGTAACAGGTTCGCCTTTCACTATGACACAAATAGTGTGCATTCCTCTGCATTACAATCATGACACCAGTCTTACAGTGTCAGGCCATATATCACAGTCTATTGTGCCACTTTGTCCAAATTGTCTGGTCTGTAAAAATAAGACATAATTATATGTATACAAGGTATGATCAACAAAAGACAGGACTGAGCGCGCAGCGCCTAAACCAGTGAACGGAACGCACTGCGGCTAGTGGCGCTGAGTATCGGCAACCGTTGGTAACACAACGCTTCTTGCTGCATCACTCTATCACTGCCAGTAAGCGAGCTACAGCCTCTGAAGTAAACAAGTGCAGTGACCGGCTGGCGATTTTTTAGGCAGTGAAAATGAAGGACTTGGAAGAACAACGTGTGTGTGTGTGAAATTTTGCTTCAAACTCGGGAAAACTGCTACTGAAACGTGGAAAATGCTTCAACAAGCCTTCGGAGACGAATGTATGAGCAGAACGCAGTGTTTTGAGTGGTACAGTCGTTTCAAAACAGGAAGAACGTCGATTGATGAAGATCTCCGAAGTGGACGACCTTCCACGTCAACAGACGACGTTCACATCGATGCAGTTCGTGATTTGATTCTCCAAAATCGCCGTTTGACCATCAGAGAGATTGCTGAAGATGTAGGTATCAGTTTTGGATCATGCCAAGCTATTCTGACATAAAAACTCAACATGCATCGCGTCGCCTCAAAATTCGTGTCCCGTGTGTTGACCGAGGACCAGAAAGGAACGCGTGTTAACATCAGTCAAGAACTGCTTGACCGTGTCAGCGTCGATGAAAACTTCTTGAAAACCATCGTAACAGGCGACTAAACCTGGGTTTATGGCTATGACGTCGAAACCAAGGCTCAGTCATCAGAGTGCGTGGGACAAGGATCGCCCCGACCGAAGAAAGCTCGAATGAGTCGATCCAACATGAAGGTGATGATGGTGGTTTTCTTTAACTGGCAAGGTGTAATCCACTACGAATTCGTTCCACGTGGTCAGACGGTAAACAAGGAGTTTTACCTGACAGTTCTGAAGCGTTTGAGGGAAGCCGTACTCCGGAAGAGGCCTCAATTGTGGACGAACCAGAGTTGGGTGTTGCACCACGACAATGCACCAGCTCACTCGTCGTTCTTTGTACGCAATTTTCTGGCGAAAAACGAAACGACCGTTGTCCCCCAGCCACCCTACCCTCCAGATTTGGCTCCAGCGGACTTTTTTCTGTTTCCTAAGTTGGAGTCTACCTTGAAAGGACGCCGTTTCGACACATTTGACGATATCCAGAAAAATTCGAAGAAGGAGTTGTTCGCCATTCCGAAAGAAGCTTTCCAAAAAGTGTTCCAAAGTTGGCAGAAACGTTGGGAGCAGTGTGTTGCTAGCGAAGGGAACTACTTTGAAGGCGACAAACTTGAATAAGCTATATCTATCAACATAAAGCTTTTATTACAAAAGTCCGGTCTTTTATTGATCATAACTTGTATGTATTATATTTTACAGATCAGCAAGTCAAGTCTGTTGATATGTGCAAGCCTAAATCAGACGGCCAAGCTTGGAGGGCTTGATCCTTGAAAATGGGACAGACAGTTGTACTGAAACATCAGGAACTATTGATCTATGCTGCATAACATCCCAGAAGAACAAAGAACTCATTTGCACTATGGCAGAAGCCTGATATCATGCATGTTATTACTAGTTCTTTCTTTGGTCAAGGGGTTGGCACATTTTGATGAGTGTTAATGGTAACCAGATTTCCCCTTCACCAGTTCCCCTTTAAGGGTTAGATCTTACAAAACACGGTGAGACATTCCTGTGTATCGGTCCATGTAACACATAATGCAAATTAATACAATGGGTATGAAATAATACACATAAAGCTTTAAGACTGTGGTCTATTGCGTTATGGCAGAATGCAGTCTGTTCAGATAGTTACCTTCGTTTTTAAGGAACTTGATCATAAGGTCATAAAATACAACAGACTCCACCGAGCACAGTCCTTGAGAAGCTAAGAGCCACCCAGTTAGTCAAGAAATTTCCTGCCTTTCATGGAACCAAAAGGTTCTTTACCACATTCACCAGAAAGTACCATTGTACCATAATCTAAATCATAAAATGCAGTTCACATCGTCCTAATCTCATCTATAAGATCCACTTTAATATTATTCTACAAACTGTTCCCAATTTCTCACAAGTCCTCTCTCCCCTTAGCTATTTCACGCCTTAAAGTTTTGTACGTATTTACTTACAAAAGCTGATCTTCAGGGCCCCCTTTCCATTCCAGTTAATAACGTAACACATGTCCAACATTTCCCTCTCCTAATTGTCAAAACTATACTTCAGAGAAAAATATCAAGAACTCTAAAATCATCATTGCAGTAAGGGTGAGAATTTTTACTTTCTGTATTCTGTACTGCTACATTCTGTCAAATTAATGAAGGCAGTATTATCATTGGTAGTTCATTTCAATACTGACAAGATTAATGCTTATGCCAATTACGCTGATATCAGACAGATCAACATCCATACCACCGCTCAGTTGGTTAGATTCCAGCCTCTTACCACACAGACATTGGTTCAATCCCAGGTCAGAACTTGTGGGATTTGTGGTGGAAAAGTGACATTGGGACAGGTAGTATCCATGCCACAACGCGCAGAAGTGTAGTGTAGGAGCTGAATTTGTGTATGTCCGGGAGGGGCGCGTGAGAGCATACTGTCAGGACTTGTCGCGGCGTTCCGCGCTTCTCTGGAATGGGTGCGTGTTCGGTGTGGATGTCTGGAGGCCAGGTGTCTGGGGCGTCGAGAAGCCACAAGGGGCCGTTCCACCATGTCTGAGAAGTGCTCAGAACGTGCGTGGGAAGGCTTCTGGAAAGGAAGTCTGCCAGGGTATCTGATCCTGGGCAGTGTCACCATTGATATGGTACCGTGCATTCCAAAATCTCCGTGACGCGCTTACATACGAATGTTTTCCACCTGTTCGGGTCACCGCGGGCCCAAGCAAGGGTGATTGCTGAATCACTCCACAAGATTGCCTTGGAGACGTTGTAATCTGTAGCTTGAGAGAAGTAACTTAGGAGCCTGGTGGCGACTAGCGCCGCCAGTAATTCTAAACTCGGCAGTGTGACGCTTTTGATAGGAGCTAGCCTGGCCTTGCTACAAATGAGCTGAACAGTGACAGCGTTATCGGCGATGGACCTGAGGTATATGGCTGCTCCATATGCTCGTTCGGAAGCTTCTCCGAAAACATGTACCTCGCAATCCTGGATGTCGGGTGTCCGTGCTCCTGTCCATCGGGGAACGTGCACGTCAGACAAAAGATGTAATTCCAACGTCCATGCTAGCCATTTTACGGCAATGTCCGAGGGTAGTTTCTCGTCCCATGCGAGTCCCCGTGTCCACGTAAGCTGGAAAAGGATTTTTCCCACGATAGCCACTAGTGAAAACAGTCCAAGCGGGTCGTAATATATTGATGTTATTTGTAGTACTTGACGTTTGGTCGCCTGTTGTACCGGCAGTGCCCGTGTAATGTCTATGTGGTCAATATTGAGCGTGTCGGACTGGGTGTCCAACCCATTCCTAGGACTTACTTCACCGTCTGTACCGGTAAGCCTTGCGTCCGCCAGGTGTCCTGTAAGTGTGTAGAGTTAGTAGCCACTTGTACATTGGTAGGTGGATAGTGTTCAGCAAAGATGTAACTTCAAAGAATATAGTGGTGATGTCGTCGTCGTGCAACGCGGAGGTCGCGAAGTCGTCCATATAGGTGCTTCGGTCCATAAGGGCAGATGCAGTAGGGTACGTGTCGTGGTACATGTTGGCTATAGTGCGGATTGTAGCCGAAAGGAGGAAGGGGCTACAGGTAAGCCCGAAGGGCAGTCTAGTGAGCCAGTAAGTGATAACATCATCGGATGATATCGTAGGAATCCTGACTGTTCGGCACGAGAAGGTACCATAGAAAACGTGTCAGGTCTCTGTCTGCCGCGTCGAGAGTAATTTGCAAAAAAAGGTTGACTGACGTCTCCTAAGATGGCGCACTATGTAGTCTGGATCGAAGGAGGACACTGAGGATTTCCGGAAGGAGGTTGGGTCCCATTTCCAGAAAGTCGTTGAACGATGTTGATCCGGGCTCATGGGAAGAGGCGTCAAAAACAATTCGCCATTTCACGGCCGTATGTCTCCCTTTCTTGACCGCATGGTGCGGCAGGTAGAACTTTGATGCTGCAGAAGGACTGGGGGGGCAACATCGACTTGATGT
>Ga0209628_10002163_pt1 | contig 13189 bp, 12 predicted proteins | sample TergutCu122P4_FD_187285 | JGI IMG/M metagenome (GOLD analysis project Ga0209628, IMG submission 187285) | Cubitermes ugandensis P4 segment gut microbial communities from Kakamega Forest, Kenya - Cu122 P4 (SPAdes) (version 2) | ecosystem: Host-associated > Arthropoda: Insects > Digestive system...
CCGACTTCTGAAGTTGGGACGCCCAGTAGGCGCCGTTACGTTGTCCCAGTGAGAATGATGGTGAAATGAGAGGTGAATCTGAGGTGCTGGGGGGGGGGCTTAAACCTAATTTCTACCAACTACCCAGACCATGGTCACCATAGGCATCTTCCCCTTTCAAGGAAAAAGCACATGGTAGAGCCGGGGATCGAATCCGGGACCTCATGGTTATTAGTCAGGAGCTCTGACCACCAAGCCATGAGGCTGGTCCAAATCAGAATTCTATTCAGGAAGAAATTAAAAGCAGATTGAATTCAGGTCATGCTTGCTATTATTCGGTGCAGAATCTTTTGTCTTCCAGTTTGCTATCCAAAAATTTAAAGATTAAAGTATACAGAACTATAATTTTACTTGTTGTTTTGTGTGGGTGTGAAACTTGGTTGCTGACATTGAGGGAGGAACGTAGGCTGAGGGTGTTTGAAAATAGGGTGCTGAGGACAATATTTGGGCCTAGGAGGGACGAGGTAAATGGGGAGTGGAGAAAACTACGTAATAAGGAGTTTAATGATATGTACTCCTCACCCACTGTTGCTCGGATGATAAAATTGAGAAGAATGAGATGGGCGGGGCATGTAGCACATATGGATGAGAGGAGAGGCGTATACAGGGTTTTGGTGGGGAAACCAGAGGGAAAGATACCACTTGGGAGACGCAGGCATAAATGGGAGGATAATATTAAGATGGGTCTTCAGGAAGTGGGATATGGGGGTATGGACTGGATTGAGCTGGTTCAGGATAGGGACAGGTGGCGGCCACTTGTGAATGCGGTAAAGAACCTTCGGATTCCATGAAATACGGAGAATTTCTTGACCTGCTGAAAACTGGTTAGCTTTTCAAGAAGGACTCTACTGCATGGAGTATGTATATAGAAATAAACAGTTGTTTCAATGGAGTTTATTTCAGGAAAAACCTGGGTGTACAATGGTTACTGTGTCCAGTTGGATAATATAATCTCAGCATTAATGAGACATCAGTCCTGATGAGTGAAGGATAATGTGGTGTTAGAGATTGTGAACCAGAGCATGAAGATAATTGCTTATTTCCTACTAGTGTCAAGATCTGGAGTCTGTGGAAATTTACCTCCATGTCTCATTCTTCATGGTGTTGCAGGGCCAGTTTTATTTGTGCTAAACACGTCAGTATTTTTTAATTTTTATGCAGGCATTAGTAGGATGTAGTGTGTTAAAACATGAAGATGGACATGTTTCCTGGACCAGTAGTTTGCATTTTATGTAATAATAGGCAGTTAATGTAGTGACCATATGTCCAGTGCAAGACTTAGATATCTGGTTAATAGATTAAGCAGTAGTAGTTTTATGTTTGACTTGCTGCATGAACAAAATGACAGCTAGAACAATAATGTTAACTTTGCACTAACATTAAATGCATAGTGTAAGCCAGATGTGTTCACATATTGCAGAAGTCTTCCGTAAAGTATGTTCTCTTTCTTGACAGAGCTTTGGGACCCCTGAATTTGAGCAAGGTAGAGCTGACAGGGGTGGCAGATGCTCTGGCTAAACATCATGGAAATAATGTAGAATCCAAAGGCATTAAGGCTCATTTTTCTATGGATGAGAGTGGACTTCTTAGCCTTGCTGGTGTCGAACTAGTTTTGGAAAAAACTTTAACTGAGGAAGAATTAGCAGCTCAAGAAGAATCCCCCTTCTCCAAGTTAGGCAGTACTATCAGTAACTTCTTCACAGGCATGTAGCACTTTATTTGTACAAAAACTTCATGAGATATTGAATTTCATCATTTCCTATATTACCATGTCACCTCCACTGCTTTTATTGTTTTACAGTGAAAAGAAAAAAAATTATGTAATAGAAATTGTCTCTGGGTCTAGGTTCTAGCATTACTATTTACAATAATATATTTAAATGCTCTTGGTAATTTCTGCACATTTTGACAACACTTTCACATTAAAAGTCACAATGAGCACTCTCTGTTCTGTAGTATAGGACACCATGTTCATAACTGTTGCTGTCAAACAACCCCAACTTTAGTTTTTGCAAGCATGCCAATATCAGAACAAATGGTTCTGCAGACAGTAATGCAAATATTATAACTGTCTGTCTTTCTGGCATGCTGATGAATAAACAAGACAGATTGCCTTTGCCTAAAAGCATGTAAAGAGCTAATATCAGCTTCACTTTGTAAGTATTAGGATAATCTACTAATGAATCTTTTTCCAATTTGTGCCTCGAAAAATATATGTTACAACTAGCAGAAGATGTACTATCTCATATTATTTGTTGTTCTTCTAACAGATTAAATCAAATATGATGAATGTTCATTGTAAACAATAAATGTAATAATGTTTTGTAAAATGTAATTGGTATGTGTTTAGTATGCTATATGCAGAATGTCTGGAATGTCATACATTATAGTGATGCAGTTATATAGTGGATCAGACTGATTTTCAAAAATGTATATTCAGAGAATTGTTATATGACTTAAATGTTTGTTTATGGTACTTGAGTTTTGTGAAATAAATGTTATTGCTGTTGTCACTACCACTGACACCACAACCACCGCCACCACCACCACTAAACATCATCATTAATATCGTCTTACTGTTACTGTTGCAGGATCAGAAGAGAAGATAAAGGAAAAGGTAGAGGAAAAACCAGGAACTGAGAAAGATGGAAAGAAACAGGAGCCAGAGAGTAAAGAAGGAAAGTCAGATGAAGAGGAGAAAAAAGATGGAAAACCACCACAGGAGGGAGAATCAGAAGAAAAGAAGAAGGAAGCAACTCCTGATGAAGTAAAGAACACAACAAAGGCGGGAAATGCAGAGAAAAAACCAAAAGTTGTGGTAATTAAAGAGGCAATTACTTCAAGAGAAGAAAAATTAGGAGTACCTGAATTAAGTGGACAGTTATTTGAAAATGCTGTTAAAAAGTAAGTAGGTCTGAGTTCTTCTAATGTTTATATTTGCAGTTAAGTAAAATATCTTTCATGTCCAGGGAAGTGCAAGTGTTACACTTGGTGTCCCTTAGAATATGGTTTATTTATCAAGTTGTATCATTGCACCACAGGCTGCAAATGGCAGGACTAAATTTTGTTTGGTGGTACCTAGTATTTTTGGGTTTTCAGTATGAAACTTGCATTATGTCACCCTTTTGGCACATAAAATTTTGAGATGGCTCCTAGATCTTTTGAAAATTCATCCTTCTCTGTCTTATACTATTTATTGTAACTTTTTAAAAATAATTGCTGTCACCATTACATTCATTATTTGGTTGTGATATTCTTTCAAATATCTTACTTACAGAATTGAAGCTTTAAATGAATTTGATAGGCAGAGAAGCAAAAGAGAAAGTGCACTAAATGCCTTGGAGAGCTTTGTGTTTGATGCCCAAGGAAAGCTGTGGTTAGATGAGTACCAAGCAGCAGCAACAGAAGAAGAGATAGAGAAAATCAAGCAGATGTGTTCTGAGGTGAGATTTAGGTTATGAAAACTTATAAAATCCAGCTGTTGATATTTCAGTAATTTTGAATTTTGTATTATATGAAACGATGGATTTTCATTTACACTTTTTCTCCTCAGGTATCAGATTGGCTATATGATGAAGGCTCAGATGCTGATGCAGCAGCATATGAAGAGAAACTGAATGAACTAAAGACATTAACAGGTCCACTGTATCGACGAGTGAAGGAGCATATGGAGAGACCTGAGGCATTAGCAGCTCTTGATTCCCTGATCAATGGCAGTTCAAATTTTCTTGCCAATGCCAGGAATATGACCACTGATAGTCCAGATGGACTTTTCACGCAAGTCGAACTTGACACGCTGGAGAGAGTTATCAACGAAACTCAGGTACATTTACACTTACCACATTTATGAGAAGAATGGGGAAGAAGCATTTATGTTCCCGTCTTTCTCAGAGTTTTAAAAAACAATAGGAAATTAAATATTTTAGCTATACAAAATTGAGTATGTTAAGTCCTGTTCCAGTCATTGTTTCTTGCACAGTGTTTCCCTTTTAACAGCTTCACCAATATTAAATTTTAAAAGCAAACAAATTATATGTTATCTGCAAATTTTCTCTGTAATAGGAGTGGAAAACTAAGATGGAAGAGGAGCAGTCAAGCTTACCAGCTTCTTCTGCACCAAAGTTAACAGTGAAATCTATCACAGAAAAAATGGCCATTCTTGACAGAGAGGTAAAACCATTGATTGTTTTTATGCTTTATTACCAGGCTCATTTTTGAAGGCATTTTTATAGAAGCATGTATTATTTCAAAGAGGAGCTACTTCTTAAAAAATGAGTTCCAGCAGTGATAAAAGACAGGACATAAATAAAGCAAGTAAAGGCTCGTCAAAACACCATTGTCTGAAAGATTTCATTGGGACATTGTTCTGTGAATGAAATGGGAAGGACTGTTGCAGTGGCTTGTACAGGTGGTAGATCATATTGTTCTGACTGTGGTGAAAGTTATAGAGATAATAAGGCATAGTTACAAACAGCACTGTGCAGTGCTTGTATGCTAATTTATTTTGTTAAAGAGGAAGAACATAATTTCTCTTTGTAGGGAGGTAATTATCCCTGCTTTGACAGTGTTAGTTTTATGAAATTTGGAAACATTTTACTAAACACTGCAAGTGGTCTGTTGGTATGAAATTGGGCATGTAGGTAGTTAATGGTTCTCTGCATCTGCTGGCTCTTTAAAGACATGAATTTTAGGAACAGAAACACTAAAAATTATATTTTTGTCACCTTTCCCATTTTCTGCATACTTACAGATTGTCTTACATCTTTGATCATTTATTTAATTTTGGAAAATTTTCATGCATTATAATTTGCTCTGTTGACATACATTTAACACAGAAGTGTAAGTTGTTAATGAAAATGATTTTGCTTTATTCACATACTGTTCCTGATATGAGAGTTGTGATAATTAAATGTACTGGTTTTTGTTTTTCAGGTAAAATATTTAGTCAATAAGGCTAAAATATGGAGACCCAAGAAGGGAAAAGATGACATAGTTAAAGGTATGTAATAGGAAACTGAGTGTTATTTTTCGGTTAGGAAACTTAGTGTTATATTTCTGTTTCTCTTGTGCTGGTCCCGTCAATGTAGCTTATAAGTTTCAGGAAAATTACTGTTTTGTACTAAAGAAGCAAATTTATAGATGCACAGCCTGCATATACACATGCTGTGCTAGCTAGTACAGTTTACGTCTTTCCATAAGAAGATTTGTCTTCTGTTTGCATGTCACGAGACTTTATCCTTGCATTGGGAGGTAGCACCCTTTCGCTAAGATGTAAGCCATTAAATTGCATTACTTGTAGTTGGTACCTATTTGAACGTATCACCAAGCACAGTTTTTAGTACTTAAAATAGTACATGTTACCATAATTCTGTTTTTAGATACAGAATCAAAAAAATTTGTAAATTTTGTCCATTGACATATGATGCTTGACATCCAACGCCAGTATGGGAAGTTATGAGCATGCCACCAATTTGAATTCATGTTCTCTGACTTGCATAAAGTATAAATCATATCAGTACTTGAAAATACATAGTATTTTGTCACACCATTGCTTTTTTGATGGGCCTAAATAATTGGCATGAAAGAGCATATTATATGTATTTTATACTATAAATACTATTCCCTTTTATGACTCCGAATCAAAGAGAACCCACATCAAGAAGCATGTCTATACTAGAAGGGTGATTTAACCATCCACATCTTCACCTGTACTGTAGTATCACACTCTCACCATAAACAATCATGCGAGTATTGAAGTTTACATGTTGTGGTTGAGGACTCTGTTCTCCTGGGATATGGTGCAGCATCACTGGATCAACACCTGTGAAGGCACTTTTGTTTCTTCTAAACATTGCATATCAATCACTCAGTTACGCAACATCATATCCGAGAAGAGTAGTCTCCAAAAGGTTACTCACTCAATTTATGGCCAAAAATGAAGAATTGTTTGACAGGCTGAGTGACTCAGCTGCTTAAGAAGATCTCTGTTGCATGGAATGAGTTAGTGAGTGAGTTGTTTATTTAATTCTTATATTCAGATTTGGGATTGTTGATGGACCAAATCCTTTGGCCATTGCATGTTAACACCCATTTGACATTACAGCATTTGGACCACAAATTTCAAAATAATTTTGAATTTTAGATGCTACAAAGAATGAAACAGATGGTGAAGAAGTTCCTGAAACTGAAAACCCAGAGTCTGTGGAAGAAGAGAAAAAAGAGTCTGAAGAATCAAGGAAAGACAGTGAAGATGCCATAGTGGAAGGAGAAGAGAGTCAAAGTGAGGCTGTGGAAGCGGCAGAACCAACATTATCAGATTCGCAAGGGGCCATGTCAGGCCTTCCTGAAGACACTTCGTCACATTCTGATGGTAAGAAACAAGATATTTGGTTTTGAATGTCTGTCAGCAATTGCCATCAAGTATCTTATCCTGCACTGTATGTGCCTATCATTTACCATAGTGTAACTAGTTGAAGTCCTTGAAGTAATTTTTCATATAGTTTTTCGTCATGCTGCACCATGCAGCAATCTGTGGTGACGGCATTTTCCACACCTTATGGCATCTGGCAGTTCTGCTGTTGCTAATTTGAATCTCTTGTATTTCTTTTCTACTGTTTCTGAGGGTAAATTTCTTATATTTCTTTCCTTTTTAAAAAATGAAAAACTTGTCCCTGTTTACACATTAATTCATACAAGGGAAACAGAGGTAAAGCTTCACTCATTCTTAACCTCAGCATTAGGTGGAGGTGAGTGGTGAACTTCATACCCTGGCCACTTTACTTTTGGAGTAAGACACCCGGGTAACCATTGCACAAGTGGCTGGGTGGGCCTCAGAACTGGTCTGGATGTTTTGTGTGGAGAGAAAAATCATGTGCCCCTGCTTGGCATCAAACTCGAGATCTTTCAGCCTGTAGTATAGTCACTTTACTAACAATGCTATCCCCACTCTTCTTTATAATTAAATCTATTAATATATTTTATTGCCGGTCCCAGTGGCCGCGCGGTCTAAGGCGTAGGTCTTCGGTCGTTCGCCTGCTGAGATTGTGGGTTCGAATCCCACCTGGGGCATGGATGTTTTTCTGTTGTGAGTGTTGTGTGTTGTCAGGTAGAGGTCTCTGCGACGGACTGATCATTCGTTCAGAGGAGTCCTACCGAATGTGGCGCGTCGTTAGGTGTGATCAAGAAACCTCGTAAGCGAGGAGGCTAAAGCCCGCTATAGGGCTGTAAAATACAACCACCAATGGGGGTTGTAGCGCCAGGAGGAAAAAAAATATATATATTTTATTGTGATTTTCAAATAAATGATACTGATTAATGCTAAATTAACCTCAATTAGGGGGCTTTGAAAGGAATCAGAAAACAGTTACAATTCCTGTATAACATATGTTGGGGATTTCTGAAGCACATAGCACCACTGTGTGGGGCATGTTCTGTGCACAGGAACAATGAAACAGGTCTCTGAAGATAAAGGACATAGATTCTTCATTTTTGAGCTGTGGCATGTATTGTATTATTTTACCTATATGTTTTAACACATTTAATGTCTGTTGTTTGCTTTTAGTCTAACAATTATAAAACCAGACTAGTGTTTTATGCTCATGTAACAATTAAATAACCAGACTCGTGTTTGTATGCAGTAGCTGGCAACACTTGGTGCATTGATTCATGTGACTGCTTGATTCAGCAGTTTTGGTTCAGTCATTTAGCTGCAATCTGTTTTGTGGTGGCACTAAGGGCTTTGTTGGCACACTACTTGTTTGTCAAAAAATTATGAGGGAAGGGATATGCTCAGGCTTTTCACTAAGATTTTTGGAAGAATATCACCTTTTGGAAAAAGTAGGTCCTGGTGAGGAGATTTTGGTCTTAGCATTTCATTCAAAAAACTAAACAAAGAGTGTCCAATGGGAAAGTCTGGAGTCTTCTAGGCTTTGCTGATATCAAAACCAGGTGTGAAAACAATGCTTCTATGTTTCTCTGAGAGCAAAATGATTATTGTAAATCAGCTTTTTCCCACACGATGAATTCAACTAACCATTCTGTTTTAAGTTATTAAATGTTTAGAGCAACACGTGTGTTAAACAAGACCAAACATTTGGCCAGGCTTGTGGATTGTGCATTATGATAGTGTGCCTTCCCACCCAGCACTCTTGCTAAAGTAATTTTTGGCCAAAAGCACAAATATAGGTGTTTCAACACCTATGATATTCACTTGATTGAAACACTGTGACATTTCAGTGTTCTCAGATTTTAAAATGTCTCTGAAGAGATTTGATTTTTGAATCACTTGAAGATGTTCAGAATTGTGTCATAACAGTTCTCACAGCATTCAGAAAATGATCCCAGCAGTGTTACCAGACACTTTCAATGGCATGTGTAATCAGAAGGCAGGAAATTCAAAAGTGTTCACACTCAGTAAAGGCTAATGACAGAATCACCATGACTATGTGTCATATCTCATATATCTTCACTATATTAGTTTAGATTGTAGATTTTGATATGGAAGGTGCTGTGGTACTAGCTTGTTAGAAACCTGTTCCAGATCATGGTGCGCTTCCTACCACCAGTGAACCTTCATGGCTTACTGCAGCGTTTATTGTCTGTGTGATCCACCTTCTGTTCGTCCTGACACCCATGTGATTAATTACTAAGGGACATGTCTGCACGTGCGTGACTTTTATTTTTACATATTATTCATTTGTTATCAATTTTACTTTTCTTTTCACAGCAGCTTACACAAATTTCTTATAGATTTTCCTGAGAAGATTGGAAGAAGGGGATTTTACACACACCCTCACGCATGCATGGACACATGTGTGTGCACATACACGTGCACACACACACACACACACACACACACACACAAACACAAACACATTGTTTGAAAGTCTGTGTTATATATTTTTACCATGTTTTAGTTAATATGTAATACTTTTCAATTAAATGCTGTGTAAAAGTTAGCAATAGCAGTAAAGGGATGTTAATTATTATATTTCCATTTAGCAGGAAATCTCTTTAAGTGGGAAACATACTAAACTGACAACATATATATGTTCAGTAATGTGGGAAAGTTTTGGTATTTTTTAAAAGAGATTGGTTTTATTGCAGATGGTTGGTTACAGCATGTACATAATCTTGGTAGTGTTAAAATTGTTCCTGTAACCAGTTGCATTGAAATATTACAGAATGTTGTCTTATACCTATTTAATGGGGGGGGGGAGTGAGGTGTAGCAGTGAAAAATTAACACAATATAAAAAACACTGCTGTATTTTGGTATTAAATTTTTCCATCTCCAATGGAAAAACTTAAGCAGAGATGTATTGACTGGGTTTCATTGTATATATTTGTTTACTCTTGTATAGCATTCTGATATATAAGTAACTTTCTCACTCTTATTGTTTGCAGATGAAGATAAGGCCAGAACCCACACAGAACTATAACACCAAATCCTGTAGGTGTTGTTACAATTGTTGCAGAAAAACAATGCAGACTTTACTATGTTGCACTGTATGAGATTTACAGAATTCACTGTTTGCCACTGCAGGTTCTGTTATGTGTGTGAATGTGAGTGATTGAGTGAGTGTGTGTGTGTGTGTGTGTGTGTGTGTCTGTGTGTATTTGTAGATGAATTCAGAAATAAAGACTGCAGCAAACAGAGTTTGCATGGGTGAACATTCAGTCAGTGCAGCATGAGAAGCGAATTGCAAGTTTCACAGCACAAGATGAGAAGAGGTAGTGTATGTTTTTGTACAGTATTTGCACATTTTGTTTATTCCAATACCTGGGGATATAAAACAATAGTGATTACTGTCATCAAATATCTGTTTTAATGTGGTAGTACTTAACTGTGACATCAATGATAAAACAGAAAATTGATATTTATTGTGGAATGTGAAATGTTTCTTAAAGACGTACAAAACCATTTTTGTGAATTTATAATAGCATTAATACTTACAGATAGCATATCCCTCTTGGTATTACATTTTTCTAACTGCAAAGCTCTCTTTCTGGTACAGAAGGTATCCATCATCCGATTCTTAAGAATCCGATTCTCCGCATATGTGGGGCCAAATTTTTGTGTGACTTAACTAGATAACTATGTGGAGCAGAGTCCTTCTTGAGAAGCTAATAGGTCCTCAGATAGTTGAGAAATTCTCTGCACTTTATGGAACCTGGAGGTTCACAAGTGCCCACAATCTGTCCCTAACCTGAACCAGATCAATCCATTCCATGTGCCCCCACCCCACTTCTTGAAGATAGGTTTTAATATTATCCACCCATCTATGAAGAGGTCTTCCAAATGGTCACATTCCCTCAGGTTTCCCCACCAAAACTCTGTATGCACCTCTCCTCTCTTGTATATATGCCACATGTCCCACGTATCTCATTGCTGATTTTATCATCGAACAGTACTTGATGAGAAGTACAGATTATAAAACTTCTCATTATTCATTGTTCTCCATTCCCATTACTTTATCCCTCTTATGCCCAGATATCTTTCTCAGAACCCAAATGGAATGCTGTCAGTCCATGTTCCTCCTTCGGTATGAGAGATAATGTATTTTGAGGAACTATACATAAAAATTTCTTGCACTTCAGGGATCATTTCCAGTAGCAGATGGTTTCCATATCACATTACCTGCCATTTTCTCCCACTGTTCTCATGATAAAAGCTTATATGCATAGTTTAATTGTAAAAGTACTGTACACACCAACCCTGTTCCCATTAATCCATACTTACATTATTTATTGTGGGATGAAATTCCCCACATATAGGGGATTTGCATGAAATGGCATTTTTCTGATCCAGTTGATCACATTTAATGAGGACTCCCTATATTAAGACTGTATTCCTTATCAAATCCATATAAAGTGCAGTTGTTTTTACTTCAATACACTAGTATTTAACAACAAAACATATATGAAATTGATGCATCGTTTCCTGCTTACTGCCGTTGTTCTTCGTAGTAGAACAGAGTACTGATCCTAATTGAATTCAAGTTGCTAAACAGTAGAATAGATGTTGCTGTGTACCTTTTTGGCATATTTCATCTCCACCCCTTCATATGTGTCTCACAAGATGTCAAACTTCAGAATGGAGCTAACACGTCAGCAGTGTTCCTTAAGGACATAAATATGTATTTAAATGTGATACATAACATGGAAATGATTACTTGCTTTTAGCAAGTTTTAGATGATATGCTTTAACTTCTGTACACTAGCACAAAATGAATTAATGTTTGAGTATGAAACATAAATTTCTCATCTTCCAGGCCTTTATCACCTCTAATATGTAACAGAGTTTGAGGTTTTTTTTTTTTCGTGTGTTGACAAAACTACATAACCTGGATGTACTAGGGTTTAGTAAGTAGCTGGGTAATGGAATATGTATATAATACTTGGTTTAATTAAAAATAATTTGTTGCTGTAATGACATCCCATTATTTGGCTAGTAATTTGGTACCTTAGCACACACAGATGAAGAAGTGTTTACATTATTGTATCATCCCAAACAGTTTCCAGTTCCACAGATGACCATTGAGTGTCCATACTGCCATTGATCACTACCCAGGAGTGCCAGTAGCTTACTAGTACTGATACTTTATAGGCAGTGTACATAGTGATATTAATTAGTTCATTCGATTTATATATTCTCAACATGGCAACTTTGGGTGCAGCCACTTTTCAGCTTCTTCTTATAAAATTGAATTTACTCAAGATGGTATGTCCCAAATGCTGCTGTATGGGAAAGTGGTATTGTTTAATTGCCTAATCTTAAAGGAAAGGTTGTCAGTTGTTGGGAAATCACTTAAATTTCCTCACTGTAACGGCATTCCATGCTACTTGTATCAGTGTATTGGGAATATAGCTTTTCTCCACATTAGTACTTATTTGTGAGCATGATGTGTTGTCTTCTACTTCTTTTCAGTTTCTTGGCTCTAGTTTCTGTAATGATGGTTTGAGAAATATTTTTCAGGTGTTACTTAAGTAGTTGAATGTTTGTAACAACTGAAATGACTTCTTCTTTCCAGTTTCTAAAATAATAGATGGAAGTAATATTGTAATCTTGCTGCACTAGAGCTATAATATATCCTATCATGTGTGCATGCATGTATGCTTCTCCAGTTTGTGAAATCAGATCTAATATGTCTCATAGGAGATGTTAATTGACCTCCCATTTAATGGTTTTTAAATTGAATGTTATTTAGGAATTGGAATAAAGTTTTCTTAACCATACGTTCATCAGAAACATGTTTCCTTATGTTCTGTAGGGTGTTTATGAGTGATAGACCAGGCAACCCTGGTGATTATCATTGGTGGACGCTGTTAGTACTACATGAATCAGAATTGTTACCAGTGAATGTCAATTCACATGTAGCAAATACAGTTTAATTTACTACACCTTGTGGGCAAGTTATTGTATTTGTATTTGGTGTCAGTGTAACTTGACAGTTAAATATATTGCACTCTAGTGTACAGGTAACTACCTTATTTTATCTTCCATGTAAAGCATGTACAATACATGCTCATGATGTGTTTGAGCTCTCCAGGTATTGGGATTTAAATTAAAATTGTTTCCTACATCTACAAAGTTCAAATGTGAGGTTTTAGGATTTTTTTTTTAGCAGTGAAAATTCATATTGTCTCTTGGGTTGTGACACTATGTAGCTGGTAGGTGTCTGTGAACATTTCAGAGAACATGCTGCCTTAATAACCCAGAAAACATGGTCATGGTGTTCCTCTGAAATGTTGGTACTCACCTGCACACTATATGTTGTCATAATCAATAAGACCACATTGTGTACCAATTTAAAGGGTTCTTAGATCAAATTGCTTTCCCAGAACAAGAGTTACTGTATGTTGACAATGGGAAAGAATTCTGAATAAGGCTAGCAGTGGAAGGTTGCAATAAGATATTTCGTACCAAAAATGACCCCAGAGAAATACTGCAGTCTTGATTATTGTGAAAGATAGTGTCCTCAACATGTCACACACAGTGCTGGACAGAACACATGAACAGAGTAAACAAGAAGGCTCTTGGACAGTAGGGAAAAGCAATGAAAGACCAAATCTTAATCCAAAACTTGTTAATACTTGTTTTTCTGACATGTTAGTCACATTATATATATATATATATATATATATATAATT
>Ga0209628_10002164_pt1 | contig 13185 bp, 8 predicted proteins | sample TergutCu122P4_FD_187285 | JGI IMG/M metagenome (GOLD analysis project Ga0209628, IMG submission 187285) | Cubitermes ugandensis P4 segment gut microbial communities from Kakamega Forest, Kenya - Cu122 P4 (SPAdes) (version 2) | ecosystem: Host-associated > Arthropoda: Insects > Digestive system >...
TCTGACGTGATTGCTGTACTTGCTGTGCAACAAGAATTAAACTGTTGCATAGCAAAGCGATGCAAATGTTAGTTTGGATAAAATTTTTAGTTATTCGGTTCATAAGTGATGTTTTTATTGGGTACAAATTTAAAATTTTTTTTTGTTTTTTGCTCAACTTACATTATATTTGTACCAATTTTAAACAGAAAACACAATGAGTACGAAACGCCCTCTCCGTTTTTTCAACACAACCGGCCCCTGCAATCCGGACGATCACTATATGCTCCCGCCTGAGAATCGTCTGGTAGGCGCGCAGTTAAGCCGCTATATCAGCGACAAACTTTACTGGGTGCTCCATGCCCCACGCCAAACCGGAAAAACAACATTCCTGCAAAGTTGGATGCGCGAAATCAATGCAGGCGACGAAGCCATTGCCTGTTATGTAAGTGTGGAAGGTTGCAGAAGTGTTGCCGATGCCGCCCGTGCTTTTCCGGCAATATGCGAAGCAATCCAAACATATTCCAAACGATTCAATGTACCTGTTCCCGAACTAACATCAACATCTCCGTTCAATATGTTAAATGATTTGTTGGGTAACTGGGCGATATTGGTTGCCCCTAAACCCCTAATCGTGTTGTTTGATGAAGTTGACGTTTTGATTGACGAAACGATGCTTAGTTTTTTGAGCCAGTTGCGTGGCGGATTTGCTTCGCGCGGCATAGGCACTTTTCCGGTTTCTATCGTGTTAGTGGGTTTGCGAGACCTGAAAGATTACATCACCGCCTCCAAAGGAGGAATTGCACCAAACCCCGGATCACCGTTTAATATCAAAGCCGATTCTGCTGTGCTGACAAATTTTCAAAAGGAAGATATTGCCCAACTTTTTGCCCAACGGACTGCCGAAAACGGACAGCAAATCACACAGGAAGCGTTGGATTATGTCTTTGAACAATCCAATGGGCAACCCTGGATCGTCAATAACCTTTTCATGCGCGCTACCATGCGAATATTAGATAAGGATAGTACGGAAACTGTAACACTGAACCATATCGAGGAAGCCCGCCATCAGATGATACTGGCTCGCGAAACACACTTGGATGCACTGGCCTACAGGTTAAAAGAGTCAGGAGTACGCGACATCATTCAGACAATTCTGATCGGACAATCCGACCCTGATTTAGCCGAAAAAGACGCTTTCAAACTTTGCATGGATTTGGGTCTGGTTGCTTTAGAAAGAGGAACACCTGCGATTGCCAACCCAATCTATCGCGAAGTAATAGCTCGTCATCTGACTTACGGACAACAATTAGCCATTAATGAACCCGAATGGATATGGGAATTGCCTGATGGATCGTTGGATATGAACCGGATCATGCAAGAATTTCAGTCGTTCTGGCGTCAACATGCAGATTTGTGGGAAGGGAAATCAGAATCGGGTTATACAGAGGCATTTCCACACCTGTTACTAATGGCTTTCCTGCAACGCGTACTCAATGGCGGTGGAAACGTAGAACGCGATTATGCTGCCGGACGTGGACGAATGGACTTGTTTATCGAATATAACGGATTTCGCTACATCATTGAAATCAAGTTAATACACTGGTATCAAACGCCCGACGATGTGCGGAAAAAAGGTTTGGAACAAATCAGGCGTTACCGCGAAAAATTCCCGCCCGACACCCCCGCATGGTTAGTTATCTTCGACCGCCGCAACAAAGAAGACAAAAAACCATGGGACGAACGCATCACATGGGACATGGATGGCGATATCAACGTATTGGGTTGTTGAATATAAAATGACCATAAAATCTTGGGAAAATAATATAAAGTGAAATTACTATAAATCAATAACTTAAAAAATATAAACAAATGAAAGCAAATTATGTATTTATTATCATTTTTTTAATGATAAGTCGCCTTGGATTCGCTCAAACCGATACGATTACCGGCATCCTGTTGGACGTGAATGAAAAAATCATCAAGAAACACCCTGTCACGTTGGGGAAAGTTTCACCTGTCACGGTAAAAAGTGACAAATACGGCATTTTTATGTTCCCAAATGCGAATCTGAATGACACATTGTATATCGGTGATAAAAAAGGGAAAAATCCGATAGCCATACCGATTAACGGGTATGCCTATATCACGGTCAAATCGCTCAAAGGCGACTTTCATTCAACGTATCTTTCCGAACCCGACAGGCAATTGTTACGCAGTTTGCAACAAATGGAAAACGACCGTAATAATGCAGTCCGATCGAAAACGTATAATTTTCTTTCCAAAGAAGATATAAAGTTAAGAGGATGCCCCGATATTGAGTGTTTGATGAGAGCGTTCGCCGGAGTTTCGGTTGTTAATGGTGAAGTACAGATATTGGGGAACAACAATTCAAGATATAACAGTACTGCCGCTCTTATTTTAATCAATGGGATTCCGACAAGAAATTTATCAAATATACCAGTTGAATCTATTGAAAGCATCAGATTAATCAAAGATGGTCGCGACTATGGCCTTCAAGGCCAGAATGGGGTAGTTGAAATTACCATGCAAGGCGGACAATAACCGATGGGTTTATCGGTCGTACTTTATTCGACACTTTTTTTCTCCACATGCCGAATGAAATGTCCATCGGTCGTTACTCCTTCGATAACAACCGAGTATGTTGTCGGGAAATCGGATGCAAAAAAAATTCAAAAGAAGCTTCTTCTGTATTTTCTGATAGAACGATATCCAGTTTTAGTGAAATTGACAAGATCGCATCTCGCAGTATTTTTGTGTTTTATGTTAATATGAGGCTACCGGCTACGGATTTAAGGCTTTATAAGATTTGATCAAAATATACAATTGTTTTATTTAGTCCTTCTTCCAGTTTAACCACAGGCTGCCAGTCATTCAATTTTTCACGTGCTAATGAAATGTCCGGACGACGATGCTTCGGATCATCGGAGGGAAGTGGATGAAAAACAATCTTTGACTTGGAATAGGTCAGTCGAATAACCAGATTGGCTAATTCAAGCATCGAAAATTCATCGGGATTTCCGATATTTACGGGACCTGTAAAATCATTATCGGTATCCATCATTCGCATCATCCCTTCAATCAGGTCGTCAATATACTGAAAACTTCGCGTCTGGCTTCCGTCTCCGTAGATTGTGATATCCCGGCCGGTAAGCGCCTGTACGATAAAATTGGAAACAACACGTCCGTCGTTCGGATGCATACGAGGTCCGTAGGTATTGAAGATGCGGACAATCTTGATTTTCACACGATGTTGACGATGATAATCCATGCAAAGAGTTTCAGCCGCCCTTTTCCCTTCATTATAACAAGCGCGCGAACCTATCGGATTCACATTCCCCCAATACGATTCAACCTGAGGGTGAATGGTTGGATCGCCGTATATTTCGCTGGTAGAGGCCTGTAGTATTTTTGCTTTGACTCGTTTGGCTAAACCCAGCATGTTCAACGTTCCGCAGATAGACGTTTTGATAGTTTTAATAGGGTTATATTGATAGTGAACGGGCGAAGCCGGACAGGCAAGATGGTAAATCCTATCCACTTCAGCATAAAAAGGTGCTGTCACATCGTGGCAAATCAACTCAAAACGGTCGTTTCCAGTCAAATGGCGAATATTATCCTTACTTCCAGTAAAGTAATTATCTAAACAAATCACATCACATTCGCTTTTAATCAGTCGATCGCATAAATGCGAACCTATAAATCCGGCGCCACCGGTTACTAAGACTCTTTCCATTGTTTTATTTAGTGTCTCTAAGAAAACCATATAATCGATTATCTATCAGATTATAGTTGTTGAATAAAAGTTTAGAATTTTTTCGTAAAATGTTTGTTTATTTGCAAAAGATGTTGTATATTTGCGTGTAAATCAGCAGATGTATCCATTATTTGTAAACGTAACTCAAAAAGATTCGCATTATGAGACAAAGATTCGACCTTCAATTGAAGTTAGGTCAAACTCCGATCAGTGAAATTTTCATTAATCCAAAAAGCAAAAACGCGTTGGATCAGTTAATCGCCGCTTTGAAAGCGATTTATTGCAACAGGGAATATAACGAAAAGATATTCAGTATTATAGAAGAGTACTTGCCTGATGTTGACCGCAAGAACGGTCGTCCGGGCATGAATCTGTGGACAATCTTTGTTTTTTCTCAGGTTCGTCTGTGTCTGGGTGAGAGTTACAGCATGCTCCACAACCTGTCGAACAATCACCGTTTGTTACGTCAGTTGATCGGTATTGAGAATGAATTTGGCGTTGAGCCTTTTACGTTTGAATACCAGAACATTTATGACAATGTGAGCAAACTGGACTCCGTCATGCTGTCGGCGCTCAATGATGTGATTGTTGAATTTGGTCACAGAGAGGTTTTTAAAAAAAAAGAAACCACAGCCTTGCGCTTAAAGACTGACAGTTTTGTAGTTGAAAGCAACGTACATTTTCCCGCCGACTATACTTTATTGTGGGATTGTTGCCGTAAATGCCTTGATACGGTGGGTTATTTTCTGAGAAAATATCCTCAAATAGAAGGCTGGCGCAAGTTCAAGAACTGGCGTTCAGAACTCAAAAGCCTCATGCGCAAAGTGGGCCGGATCAGCAGCGGTGGCGGCAAAAACAGGCAGGAAAAATTACGGAAAGCCACTGCCATGTATCTTGAAAAATGCGGGTTGCTGCTCTCAAAACTCATCGCTGAGAAGAATCATTTTCCGGTCTCTACCCTTGCCGATGTAACCCGCTATTACGCTTTGGAGCATTACATGCAGTTGCTGATAAAACATATAGATTTGGTAGAGAGGCGTATACTGAAAGGCGAAACCATTCCTCATGCGGAAAAGATGATGTCCATTTTTGAAACATATACCGAGTGGGTTGTCAAAGGCAAATCCCGTCCGTCGGTAGAGTTGGGGAAAAAAGTATCTGTCACTACGGATCAATACGATTTGATTCTGTTTCATAAAATCATGAATGACGAACAGGATCGTGATATTGTGATTGAAATCGCTGACAATCTGTTACAAAAATACAGGCTGATTGATTCGATAAGTTTTGACAAAGGCCACTGGCTGGCTGAAAATAAAGAATTGCTGGAATTGGAAATCCCGTTCGTGGTACTCCCCAAACTGGGTAGATGTACAGCCAAAGAGAAAGAAATGGAGTCAGGAAGACAGTTTAAATTTCTGAAAAACAAGCATTCTGCGATCGAATCTAATATTAATGAATTGGAGCATCGAGGTTTGAATCGCTGTCCGGATCGCAGCTATGCTCATTTTGCCTCCTACGTTGCAATGGGGGTATGCGCTTACAATCTGAAAAAAATCGGCAAAAAGATTTTGGACAACAAACTCAAAGAGTCGCTTTTTAAGAAGGCAGCATAATCATCTCAAGATCACATGAATAAACACAACTCAAACCACTTAGTATGGCGAAGCCATGCCTATCTGCGAAATTAAAACGCTACTTATCAACAAGTTATCAACAAAAATCAGAAAATTGCTCTAAAAAACTTAAACAAAGCTTGCTCGTTGTCCATGCTGGGGTGATACGCCAAATGATAAAATCTGAAAAACAGAGGGTTTTCTTAGAAACACTATTTAGGGTCTGCTTAAAAATTAAAATTCCTCATTTCGTTATGCAGCGACTGTAGCCAACCGCACAAATGAATGCCGCTGAATATTTCCAAAAAACGTGGATATTAATCGTTTTAATATTTTTTTCGAGCAACATTTGTTTCATGCTTTGGCTAAAGAAAAAGGAATTCCTATCAACGTTTTGATTGAAGGCATTATAGAAGATAGAGGTTATAAGTATTTAGGTGATTTTCACGATATTCCATTCAATAGAACCTATTTGCATCTTTTGGGTCATTTTAAAAAAGACGAATTTACTTGTATTCAAATGGCTGCTAAACTAAAAGAATTGTTTCCTGACTATTATGATCGAATTGTATACTTATTTCGAAAAAAAAATATACGATTAAGTCCTAGTCATTTTATTAATAATACGAACCTGTTTTTAAAACAAATTGACGAACAAAGTAATTCACATTTGCAGCGTTTAAAATTTGTTTTTAAAAACAATCATTATGAAGATAATATAGAGTTGTATAAAAGAGATTTTGATGTTTTCTATGAACAATTAATGTCTATTTTGTTGACCATTGACTTAAATAAGAATTTATATGAAAGAGATTTAGCTGCACAACATTGGTATCGCAATTTATTTGCTGATACTTTTTCCACTCCAAATAAATATATTGTTCGCTGCATAGAGACAGAAATTATAATATCTTCATTCGATTGGGCTGGATTATTTAATAAATACTATCGAATCGGAGCCGATTATTATACAAATTTGCAGCTTAAAAAAGGACGGTTCTTTAACTTAATTGTACTTGAAGAATCAGATAATCGATTTTCGCTTTACGACATAAACGAAATAGAACATTCAATCTTACTACTTTTGTCAAAACCATTATCTATTTATGAACTTCTATATAAAATGAAAATATATTTTGAAGAATTTGTGTTGCAAAATTATTATGAGGTATATACAGAATTAATTCTTGCATCAATAAAACAGCTGGTAATCAAAAAAGCCATACAACCTGTTACTGAATAACATAAATTCAATGATCTGTATGGAGAAATGGGATACCATCCCTTTTCGTCCTTCCATACTACTGTATAATACCATTCAAAATACGATGGTTCTCATTTTCGATATAGTTGCCGTACTTCCGAAAAAACGTTCGTGTGATCTCTCACGGCAGAATAATAACCTTCATCCCATGTAACTGCAACATTTACACCCCCTCCTCTGGGCATTTATTGGACTTTAGGTTGTTCTGCAAACTCTTTAGGTCAGGATATGCTTGATGTTGTTCCTTAGTTCGGGGTTTTGCTTTTGGATTCTTTCAGATTCTCCCTTACGACTGACACACTTTCCTTCAGCTAATGGTTGTTAACTACTGCCCCTCCATCCTTGTAGTAATCATACGCTGTACACCAAATAAGGAGTGACTGAATCTGTCACTCCTTATTGATTTAATTACCTTTCTTCAATTTATTGTTATTTGTTACTCGGATACCCCGGATTTTGTACCAGATTCGGATTGGCGTCGAGTATGGTACGGGCTAACGGAAGAAGCATCGTATGCTTATCTGCTTCTACCTTTTTGTCCCACCAATCTCCGCAATAGACGCCGAATCTGCAAAGAACCGTACGACGAATACCTTCTCCGAGGAATTCACGTCCCCATTCATCCAACAGTTCCTGCTCCGTAATCTGACTGCCATCTTCCTTATAAAGGCTTGGAGAACCTGCTGGATAATAGCGCGCTCTGACTTTATTGAGCAATGCGGCAGCGCCAGCTTTATCTCCCTTGCGGAACTTACATTCGGCAAGCGAATAGTATATTTCCGGCAAACGAATTACTGCAAAGTCGGCTTCAAACTTTCCTGCATCTTCATTTCGATATATCGGATACTTAATCATATACCATCCGGAGCTTTGGTCGGCATGGTCCATATCCGAAATCATAACCGGAGCACCGCTGGATGGAGCAGGCGAAATACTGAGTGTATCCGTATCTTCAAACCAACCGCACTGATCGCGTATATAGAGCATATACCGGTTGTTGTCGGCGCGCACATATTGGAGGGTGCCATTTGCAGCTACGTAAGGAAGCGTTCCGAAAAGAAACATTCCTTCGCGTGTACTGTTTCCAAGGTTACGGTATTTTTTCAAACGCACATCATCCGGATAATTCATAAACTTCCGTACGGGCTTGCCGTTGGCATAGGGAAGTTCTTTGCCGTATAAATCCAAACCAGGCTGAAGCGAGTGACGCGGATTCATATCACCCTCTTGGGTAAATCCGAAATAGGGAGGGGCTTTGAAGGGCGCTCCCCACCAGAACATATTGCTGCCATAATGATGACGCTGTGAACTATATGTACTGGTAAACGCATAGATTAACTCTTCGCATGTCTCATTGTTCCAGTCGAATGGCGCATCCCAGCGCGAAGCAATTCCGTATGAACCAAATTCTCCATCTATAATCCGTTGTGCATAATTGGCACAATCTGCCAGCCTGTCCTGGCCAATCCACAATTGTGCATTCAGGTAGAGACGAACTAACAATGCTGCAACTCCGGCTTTATTCCAAAGGCCTTGCTTGTTGCCATTGCCCCCTGAACCTGATTTTACTTCGAGCACATTTAACATTTCTTTCAATTCTGATTCAATAAAATTGAACGTTTCTTGAGGAGAAACTTGGGCAGGCAACGCTTCTTCGGATGGAAAATCCGTTACAATCGGAATATTGCGGAACATATCAAAGAGTTTGAGGTAAGCAAATGCCCGCAAAGTACGTAAATTGTTGATCATGCTGGTTATCTCGGCGGCTGTCAATTGTACTTTTGCCGGATCAAGGCGCGACAGGTCGGCTATGGTACTGTTACAACTGACTACAGTCTGGAAGTTATCATTCCAGGCGCCGCGTGGATTCGAGTCGTCAATTGTCCATTCATGCCAGTGCATGCGAAAATAGACTTGCTGGTCGAGCCAGTGGCCTTGACGGTTGGGTGTCATAAAATGGTCGGAGCCGGTTTCTACACAACAGAAAGTTGAACCGGAGCATGCTCCGAACGCATATGTGTAGGGACGCGCAAATCCCTGGTAAACATTATCTTTTGATTGATAAAATGTTGCACCCATGACCGTATCATAAATTGTTTCATCCAAGTTTGTACAACTTGATATGATGGAAAGGATTACGAATCCTATGCTTCCAAATAAATATTTTATCTTCATATTAAATACATTAAAGTGTTAGAAATTCACTTGAAGGCCTACTAAGAATTGGCGCGTGGATGGATAGTAACTTTTCTTGGCAGGTCCACTGTCAGCAGACAGATTGCCGGGTTCCATCCCATTGACCAAAAACTGGTCGGGATCTACACCTTTGTAAGCCGTAATCATTAACAGGTTACGCCCTGTCACGTAAAACCGGAAGCCTTCAATCCATTTACTTTTGGCTTTAAAGGTATAACCGATGGTGGCTATATCCAATTTAAACCAGTCGGCATTTTGAACAAAATAGCTGTTATGCGCGTTCATAGCCTTTACGAGATGGGCATTCTTGGTATAAGCTATTTCCATTACGTTCAGGTTAGAGGCGGCTGATTGCAATCCCCAATAAAATTCATGCACATTGTAGACTTGATAACCGAAGTTGCCCCGCAAAAAGATCGTCGCGTCAATATTTTTATACCTCAACGTATTATTTAGCGACGCTGAAAACTTGGGTAAACCATTTCCTACGGGACGCATATCCACTTCTTTTCCCTGATTAATTGGAATAGGCACATTGTCTTTATTGTATATCATCCAATTACCGATTTCATCCACACCTGCATATTTGTATGTAAAGAATGTTCCTACACGTTCGCCTTCCTGAATTCGCTGTACCGCTCCAGGACTGCCGGGGGCCGGAAAGGTATTCATCCAATAGAACTTTTGCCCTGTATAAATATCATTCGAGAAGCGCAAAAATTTATTATTGGTGGTAGACCCGACTAACATTACGTTGTAGGATAAATCCCTGCGATTGATTACATCGATATTCAATTCCAATTCCACACCCTGGTTGTTCATCGTACCTACATTCGCAAATTTGGAGGTTGTAATATTTGGAGGTACTGAAACGTTGTAGTTGCCAAGTAAATCCTGCTGGGTACGGTTGAAATAGTTGAAACTTCCGCTAAAGATACGGAACAGCGTAAAATCGAGGCCAATATTCCAGTTTTTACCCAACTCCCATTTCAAGTCAGGATTTACGTTTCTGTTTGGTCCCCAAGCAGTGATCCATCTGTTATCAATGTTTACCAATGCACTTGTGCCACCCGAAGCATACGTTGCTAACGACAAATAGCTGTCATCAGGTCGATTCCCAGTCACTCCATAGTCGGCGCGCAATTTCAGTTCGTTGATCCAATCGACCGTTTTTAAAAACCCTTCATCGCTTAAACGCCAACCGACGGAGACGGCAGGGAAATAACCCCATTTACTGTTCGTCCCAAAACGAGAGGATCCTTCGTAACGCAGCGATGCTGTAGCTAAATATTTTCCTTTATAATCGTATGAAACACGGCCAAAGAAAGCAATCAGTTTATGATCGTTCTTATTTGATGACATCCCAAGTCGACCTGTTGCGGAGCTCATGTATGTACCTGACTGTAAGCTGTTGTATGTCAAACCATCTGAAGGAAAGTCGCTGTTTTGCGCAAACAAACGGGTATATTGGAAGTACTGGTAGGAATAACCTCCCATAAACTTGAGATTATGCCCGTTGGATTCGAAGTTGTAGTTAATCAGCCATTCGAGGCTCTCCTGAATATTGCGTCTTTTGTCCTGCTCTGCTTCTCCTTTTCGCCCAGTCTTCAAGGCAAGCGTAGAAGTAGAAGGACGGAACCAGTAACGCTCGTCATCATTAAGCTGTTGAGCTATCGTTATTTGCGTATTCAGTGAATGATTACTTAGTTGAGGCATAAGCAATGGAAGCAGGTTTAAGCGGAATGTTCCATCCCAGTCCAACCATTTCCTCATTCCTCCATTCAGTTCAAGGTTTAATTTCTCTACCGGGTTTTCAGCTTCCCAACCCGTCGCCATATAGTATTGACCCTGAATTTTTGGATCCCATACCGGCATTGTAGGATTCAATGTCAATGCTTGCCAAAACATGGCTCGATCTGCATTGCTGTAATCAACCTTACGTGGGGATACATTAAACGTAAAACGGTAAAGATCATTTGGCGAAGTATGATTAATGGCTATACGTGCACCTATTTCTTTTCGATCGGATCGTATGTCGATTCCACGTCCATCATAATAATCGACCGAAGCACGGTAGTTGTTTTTCATCGTACCTCCTGATACTTGCAACGTATGCTTTTTCATCACTCCTGTTTGGGTTAACTCATCAAACCAATTCGTATTGGCTCCGAAGTCATCTCCTCTTTCCGGATGTTTTCTGAACTCTTCTGCGCTTAAAACTTTTAATTGTTTTTTAGCCACATCCATGCTGATATATCCTGTATAGGAAGCCCTGAATGAGCCATCCGAACTTCCGCGTTTGGTTGTTACCATGATTACGCCGTTCGAACCACGTGTACCATAAATAGCCGAAGCAGCTCCATCCTTCAATACGCTGATTGACTCAATGTCGTTCTCATTAACGTTTTGCAGATTACCGCCCGGCACGCCGTCGATTACGATTAACGGTGAGTTACTTGCACTACGTGAAGCTACTCCGCGTACTTGAATAGTAGCATCTGAGTTAGGATCGGCTGTCCCAGTATTACTAATCGAAACGCCCGCTACACGACCCTGGATTTGCATCACCGGATTTGAACTGGGTACATTCAGAAAATCTTTACTCGATACATGCGACACCGCGCTGGTCAACTCTTTCTTTGCAACCGAACCATAGCCGATAACAACTACTTCTTCGAGCGATTGTAAATCTTCACGCAATATAATCCTCAACGTAGTTTGAGTTCCGGTCGCAACTTCTTGCGTAATATAGCCTATAAAGGAAATAACCAACGTTGAATTATTAGGTACGTTGAGGGTGAAACTTCCGTTTATATCCGTAACAGTTCCGTTGGTCATCAGATCCTTTTGTTGCACATTGGCGCCAATGACAGGCTCATTATCAATCCCCACTACCATTCCGGAAATTCGGCGTTGGGCTTGTGAAGGATCCAAATTCGTTTCAATCGAGGTTGCCGTTTGTATGGTGAACATACAAACAATCGCTGCCATGAATAGCCTGATATAGCTCTTTCTGCAATCTCGAAATACTTCATCAAATAGAAATTTTAGTTTTTTATACATGTTTTGTTTTTAAATAATTTGTGATTAAATAGTTTTAAATCAATGAATTCCATAGAATTCCCGTCTTGTTTTGAAGCTGCTAACATTTTTTATCCATAGGCATTAAAGTTTTAAAAGTTTTACATTTTATAAAAAATCTCGGATTCAATCGTTATTTGTGGCAAAATTATAAATAATATTAACATCCCCAAACAAATTTTAATTTTTTTTTGCAAAAAAAATAATTTTGGTAGAAACACACCGGATAGCGGATATTTTTTGAGAAATTTTACTACTTTTGACGCGAAAGATCGTATTATAATATTAATGTATTTATGCTTAATTCAAAAAAAGTATTGGTGACCGGTGGGACGGGATATATTGGTTCACATACCACCGTAGAACTTCAAAATGCAGGATATGAGGTTGCTATCATTGACAACCTGTCGAATTCGAATGTGGATGTAATCGATGGCATCGAGAAAATCACAGGCATCCGTCCCGTTTTTTATCAAACAGACTGTAACGACAGGGATGCGGTCGAAAAAGTCCTCACCGACAATCCCGGAATCAGTGGGATCATCCATTTTGCTGCAAGCAAAGCAGTTGGCGAGTCGGTTGAAAAGCCGTTATTGTACTACCGGAATAATCTCGTTTCGCTGATTAACCTGCTCGAATTGATGCCCGAACATGGCATCAAAGGGTTGGTTTTTTCATCCTCCTGCACCGTTTACGGCCAGCCGGACATATTGCCTGTAACAGAAGATGCGCCAATCAGACCGGCAACATCGCCTTACGGCAATACGAAACAAATCAGCGAAGAAATAATCCGCGATACAATCTATGCCGGCGCACCGTTTCAAAGCATCATGTTGCGCTACTTCAATCCGATAGGCGCCCATTCGAGCGGCGAGATTGGCGAACTACCTATCGGTGTGCCGCAAAATCTGGTTCCTTTTCTGACCCAGACAGCAGCAGGAATACGATCAGAGTTACGCGTTTTTGGTAACGACTACGACACATCCGACGGCTCCTGTATCCGCGATTACATCCATGTCGTTGACTTATCCAAAGCCCATGTGATTGCAATCGACCGGATCTTAGAAGGCCGCTCGACCAACAACCTCGAAATTTTCAACCTCGGTACCGGACATGGCGTAACCGTTTTAGAATTGATTCGTACCTTCGAACAGGCCACGGGCGTAAAAGTGCCGTTCAAGATAGTCGGACGTCGCGAAGGTGATATCGAGAAAGTATGGGCCGACCCTACCCTTGCAAATCAAGTACTTGGGTGGCAAGCCCGCGAAACG
>Ga0209628_10002165_pt1 | contig 13179 bp, 13 predicted proteins | sample TergutCu122P4_FD_187285 | JGI IMG/M metagenome (GOLD analysis project Ga0209628, IMG submission 187285) | Cubitermes ugandensis P4 segment gut microbial communities from Kakamega Forest, Kenya - Cu122 P4 (SPAdes) (version 2) | ecosystem: Host-associated > Arthropoda: Insects > Digestive system...
AAATAACAGGGCAACCTTATTCAACAGTAACTCAAAACATTTCTTTGCCTTGCATTGACAACGGGGGGGGGAGGTACAACAGGATCCCTGACGTGGAGCCTCAATGACGGAATTTTAACTATTAGTGGTAGTGGCAATATGCCTAACTATACTTTTTCTTTCAACCCCTATACAATAAATTCACCATGGATAAAGGTAAATTTTATTGGCAACTTTCATGCTCTGCTTTTTCTGTTTCAAAAAATGACATAGAAAAAGTTTGTAAATACATTTTTTAAAAATTAAATTGTAGTTTTGCAGTCGGATATAAAAGAATAAAAGATATATGGAAGTAGTTGTTTTAAAAACAAATACATCATTAGATTTGAGGTTGCTAACCGCTCTTGCGCGTGAGTTAAATATTGATATGTTTTCCATCAGCCAAGAAGAACAAGAAGAAATTGAAGATTTAAAATTGTTGGGTTTTATGCAAAAAGCCCGTAGAGAAGGACTTGCAGATAAAAAGGTAGTGTTATCAAAATTGGGTATATTGTAGTAAAGGTGATTATGGAAATAGCATTTACAAAAACATTTTCCAAACAAATTGAGGGAATTGTTATATGATTGATTTAATAAAAACTTATTTACCTGAGATTTGTATCACAATTTTTGGAACTGTGGTGTTAGTTCAGTTGCTGTATTACCTCTTCATTTTCTTCAAGTTCTCATTTCACAAACCGAAATCAATTGAATATAATGAGAATCTGCCTGTGTCCATCGTCATTACCGCAAAGAATGAGGCACATCATTTGCTTAAAACGCTTCCAGAATTACTAACTCAGGATTATCCTCAATTTGAGGTGGTGGTGGTAAATGACAATTCAAAAGATGAAACCTCGCAAGTTGTTATAGATTTTCAAAACCGGTTTAATAACTTAAAATTAGTAAATTTAGAATCCTCAGTTACGAATATTAAAGGGAAAAAATTTCCTTTATCGCTGGGGATTAAAGCCGCCACTTACGAACATGTATTACTCACCGATGCCGATTGCTTGCCTGCCTCCAAACAATGGCTCAAACTTATGGCAAGGCACTTTAGCGATACTGTAAGTATTGTATTAGGATTCAACAGCATCCGCAAAAAAATGGGAATTTTTAACGCATTCATACGTTTTGACAAACTACATCAGGCGCTCCAATATTTCTCCTATTGCTTGGCGAAGGTACCTTATATGGGCGTAGGGCAAAATTTAGGTTACACCAAAACTATTTTCTTTAAAAACAAGGGGTTTGCTTCACAAAACCATTTGCAATTCGGGGATGATGATCTGTTTATCAATCAAGTGGCAACGGCGAACAACTGCGCTATAGAATATGAAACAGAGGCGCACACCCTTTCACGAGCCGGTTCATCTTTTCAAAACTGGCTATTACTTAAACTGTTTCGCAGCAAAACACGGAAATATTATGCCCAACCCAGCCGGTTTTTATTAAATCTCTATCATTTTCTGATGCCGGTTTTCTATATTGCGCTTGGATTTGCTATCTTTTTTGCACTGAACAACATCGTGTATCTTGCCATTGTGCTTGGTGTTTTTGTAATAAAATTTTCAGTTCAGTATGTGAGTTTTGGGTTTGCCGCTGCTAAACTCAATGAAAAGAGACTCATTCCGCATATTTTGTTTTTTGATATTATTTTTTCGATATTGAACCCCGTAATTTATGTGGTATCAAAGTGCAGGAAGTAATAAAAATCAAGTAGATACTCCGATTTAGAGTTTGCTTTGTTGCAATACTGTTGCAGTTTAAACGCAAAAACCAACAACTTGCTGTTGCAAATTGTTGGTGCTTATTGCTTTATGGGCATAAGTACCGCGTAGGGGATTCGAACCCCTGATCTTCAGGATGAAAACCTGATGTCCTGGGCCAGCTAGACGAACGCGGCGTTTTGCTGAATGAGGCGGCAAAGATATATTTTTTTGTCAAAAAAAATCTACATAAATCATTTTTTTCAGAATGTTCGAAAATTTACTATGGGAAAAAGTATCCCCTATAAATTAAGTAAATAGAATTCTCTCAATATCTTCAATCGTTTTGGCTTTCATTAGCTCCATTCGTTTTTTTTTAAAATCGCTTACTCCTTTAAAATATCCTGCGTAATGTTTCCGAATTTCAAGGCAGGCTTTTTCTTCCCCTATCAAAGTTGCTGATTTATTAAGATGCTGTAAGAAGGTATTAACTCGTGTATCCAGATTTGGATAAACGAATGTATGGCTTCTAAAGGCAGATTTTATTTCTTTAAAAATCCATGGATTTCCAATAGCGGCACGTCCAATCATAAGCGCATCAACTCCATATCTTTGCTTGAACAATAGTGCTTTCTCTCCTGAATTGATATCACCGTTTCCAATAACCGGGATGAACATACGGGGATTGTTTTTTACTTCTCCTATTAAAGTCCAGTCAGCTGCTCCCGAATAAATTTGAGAACGTGTTCTTCCATGAATTGTAATAGATTTTATCCCAATATCTTGTAATTTTTCTGCGATAGTAACGATAGGTTTGTCGTTCATATCCCATCCTAAACGCGTTTTTACAGAAACCGGAAGTTTCACTGCATTAACCACGGCTTTGGTACAAGATACCATCTTAGGAATATCTTTAAGAATAGCGGCTCCAGCACCTTTGTTAACCACTTTTTTAACCGGACATCCCCAGTTAATATCTATAAAATCAGGGTTTTGTTCTTCAGCTACAAGGGCTGCTTTTATCAATGATTTTTCATCATGACCAAAAATTTGAATTCCAAAGGGGCGCTCACACTCATTAAAGAACATTTTGTGAATACTTTTCTGTACATTGCGGATAAGTGCCTCGGAAGAGACGAATTCGGAGGTTAAAATATCTGCGCCCATATCCTTACAAATTTGCCGAAATGCGCTATCTGTAATCTCTTCCATCGGTGCTAAAAACAAGGCATCGGGATTGCGCTTCAAATAATTGACAAAGAAATTCATAAACCTTATAAATTAATCTTCACTACCCGTTGTTCATGCCTTCCGCCTTCAAAAGGGGTCTCAACAAAAGTAGTAATGATTGCTATGGCTTCTTCTTGTGATATAAAACGTGCAGGGAGTACCAATATATTGGCATTGTTATGAGCACGTGCCAAAGCAGCTATCTCTTTGTTCCAACATAGTGCTGCTCTCACATTCGGATGTTTATTGGCAGCCATCTGCATACCATTCCCCGAACCGCAAATAAGAATTCCCATCTCATCAGAATGTTCTGAAATGTAGGCTGCTATCGGATGTGCAAAATCAGTATAATCAACACTATGAATACTGAAACACCCTTTGTTCTCCCACGAGTAATCCCTGAGATGAGTAATAATAAACTGCTTTAATTCAAAGCCTGCATGATCTGAAGCAATAGGAATACTCATTATGTAATGTTTAAGGTTTTATGTAATATGGATTACCTCATTATTTTACCGTAATATAGCTCCGCACTCTCTTTCAAATGCAGTTACCAATTTAGTCATTATTTTATTAATTTCATCATCTGTCATCGTTTTATCAGGATGTTGTAATACAAAATTCACGGCATATTGTTTTTTGCCTTGAGGAAGTTTTTCTCCTTCATAAACATCAAATAATGATATTTTTTTGATATGACGGGATCCCATCTGGGTGGCTATTTTTTCCAGTTGTTGATAGGTAACATTTTTATCTACAACAAGTGCTAAATCTCTTTTTACCATAGGGGTAACAGCAATAGGATGGTATAGAACTTTGCTCATCGGAGAGTCAATAAAACATTGACTAAAATCTATTATGGCAAAATAGACCGGCTTCTTAATATCAAAATGTTTTAGTATTTTTGGAGAGACTTGTCCTACTTCTGCAATACTGATATCATGATTAAAATAGGACAAAGTATTAAGAAGAGGTGAATTTTCTACATTTATTAATGTATTAGTAAAAGTAATTCCTGATTTGTGTAGTAAGTTTTCAAGATAATTTTTTAAAAAGAAGAAATCCAATTCTCTTTGCGGCTCAATCCAATTTTCTTCATGAGTTTTTCCGGCAACCCATAAAGCAAGATTATTCTTTTCTGTGAAACGTTGTAAAACATCTGTTGCTTCTTTATTAATAAGATGATATGTTTTACCAAATTCAAAGAATTTAAGGTTATTATTTTTATTATTGAGATTATGGGCAATCGTTTCCAAACCTGAAAAAAGCAGGGTTTGGCGCATAATATTCAATTCACTGCTAATAGGGTTTACCAATTCAACACGTTCATTCGAATCCAGAAAATCAAAAATTGAGTTATATTCTCCTTTTGAAAGTGAATTATTTATGATTTCAAAAAAACCGTTATCAGCTAGATACGTAGAGATTGATTTTTGCAACTTTTGAATTGTAGGTACCGGGTTGCTGTGTTTATAATATCTAATCTCTTCCGATGTTTCTACATTGTTGTAACCATATATGCGTAATATTTCTTCAATCAAATCAATAGTTCTCGTAACATCGTGTTTATTACAGGGTACGGTTACGGATAGTTTATCTTCGCTAATAGATCCATTTTCAAATCCAAGATTCAGCAGGATTGTAGAAATAGTTTGTTTATCAATACTTTTCCCAACTATTTGGGTAACGTGATCAATAGAGAGCGAAAGGACTATCGGTTCTATAGCAGTAGGATATTCATCTATTACTTCCGATGCAACCACCGCATTGGCTACGTCCACTAATAATTTTGCCGCTCTTTTAAGAGCATAAACCGTCATATTCACGTCACAACCCCGTTCATAGCGATAAGCAGCATCTGTTTTCAATCCATGTCTTTTAGAGGTTTTGCGTACAAAAATAGGATTAAAGTAGGCACTTTCTAAAAATACATTTTTAGTGGCAGTGTTAATTCCGGAATCCTTACCTCCGTAAACGCCTGCAATACACATTCCGGTTTCTGCATTGCATATCATTAAATCATCTTCATGTAATTTTATTTCTTTGTCATCCAATGTTCTGAAAACAGTATTTTTGGGTAATGTTTTAACAAGTACTTTTCTTCCGACAATTTTATCGGAATTGAAAGCATGAAGCGGATGGCCTGTTTCAAACATTACAAATTGCGTAACATCTACCACATTATTGACCGGACGCACTCCTATTGAAATCAATCTGTTTTTAAGCCAATCGGGGGATTCTTTTACTTCTACATCTTCCAGACAGATTCCTGTATACCTTGGACAGGCTGTTTTATTTTCAATACTAATTGTAATAGAGGGGTTCCTTTTTCTTGGAATGAAATCCCCGATAAAAGGAAGAATAGGTTTGGTACAGAAAATATTATTTTGTTTTAAAACGGCATAAAGATCTCTTGCTACCCCAATATGTGAAATTGCATCGCTACGATTAGGGGTTAATCCTATTTCAAAAATATAATCCTCATCCAGCTTAAAATATTCTGCCGCCTGTTGCCCAGGCTTAGCATTTTCATTCAATTCCATAATACCTTCATGACAGTTGCCCAATTGCATCTCTTTTTCCGAACAAATCATGCCTTCTGATACAACACCCCTTATTTTTGATTTCTTTATTGTAACCTTTTCATCATCAACATAGAGCGTCGTTCCTACTGTGGCTACCGCTACTTTTAGGCCTGCATGTACATTGGGCGCTCCGCAAACAATATTCAGCGGCATATCTTTACCAATATTTACGGTGGTAACAGACAAGTGATCTGATTCCGGATGAGGCATACAAGTAACTACCTCTCCTATTACTACCCCACGAAGGCCGCCTTTAATTATTTCAAATTTTTCTATTGATTCGACTTCTAATCCGCAATTAGTTAAGCATTTGGCTGTTTCTTCCGGTGATAAATCAAAATTAATATATTGTTTAAGCCAATTGAATGAAACTTTCATCAGTATGTTTTTTTAAACTTGCAAATAAACATGATTTTTTTTTAATTAACCTGATAGCGCAATAAAATTCATAAAATTTTATTTTAAAAATTATTATTAGCAAAATTCATATTATTTTGCACTCCAAACTTTAAAGAGACTCACATTTAAAAATAATTATGCTTTTAAAAATTGAAAATCTACATGTAACCATTAAAGAAAAAGAGATTCTGAAAGGAATCAATTTAGAAGTGGATAAAGGAGAAGTGCACGCTATTATGGGGCCTAACGGAACAGGAAAAAGCACTTTAGCTTCTGTTATCGCAGGAAAGTCAATTTTTGATATTACACAAGGGGAAATTACCTATAAAGATAAGAATCTTGTTGATTTAACCATCGAAGAACGGGCAAGAGAAGGTATCTTTATCGGATTTCAATACCCTGTAGAAATTCCCGGTGTCAGTATCACGAGTTTCATGCAAACAGCGCTTAACGAAATTCGCCAACATCGAGGATTACCCCAGCTAAATTCCATACAGTTTATGAAATTGATGGAAGAGAAGAAAAAAGTAGTTGAACTTACTCAGAAATTAAGCGAACGAAGCGTGAATGAGGGATTTTCAGGCGGCGAAAAAAAACGTAACGAAATTTTTCAAATGGCAGTACTGGAACCCGATCTGGCAATTCTGGACGAAACCGATTCGGGACTTGATATTGATGCCTTGCGTATTGTTGCCAATGGCGTGAACCAATTGAAAACAAAAGAGAATGCTACAGTGGTGATTACACACTACCAGCGCCTTCTTGATTATATTGTACCTGATTTTGTACACGTGCTCTTTGACGGCAAAATTGTAAAGTCGGGAACAAAAGAGTTAGCATTAGAACTTGAAGAAAAAGGTTATGAATGGATCAAAAAAGAATACGAAAATGGAAACTCCGAGTCCATTCAAGTGTAAAATTAAAAATCTTGACACACAACTAAAGGTGTTAATGGATGGAAAAATTGCCGATACATCAAATAATATGTTTTCCGGCAACGATGTTACTATTACCTCAATTGAAAATGAAAACTGCTTGCAAATTCATGTAGCAGAAAATATCTCCGTAAACAAACCCATTCAAATTGTATCTGCAATTCAAACGGATCACCATATAAAAATTATTCAGAATTTTAAAATTACTTTAGAAAAAAATGCTTCGCTAACATTACTGCACTGCGATGATTCTCTTCAACAAGAACAAACGGAAATTATTAATAATATTGAAATTACATTGGCCAAAGATGCGTGCCTGAATTACTATAAAATGGAGAATAAGGATGCCGGTTCTGTCTTAACCAATCACATTGATGTGCACCAAAAAGCCGGTTCTCAGTTTTATTCAAATGTGATTACTTTTAATGCCGGTAAAGTAAATAATTTTTTACAGGTAAATATGAATGAGCCATTCGCAAATACTCAACTCAATGGCTTATATCTGGTAGATAAAAAACAAAAAATTTATAATAAAGTAAAGGTATTTCACAACGCACCTGACTGCACAAGTCGGCAACTCTACAAAGGAATTGCTGATGATGAGGCAGAGGCCATATTTAACGGACATATTGTTGTGCAAAAAGATGCACAACGAACAACAGCTTTTCAAATTAATAAGAATATTGCTTTAACAGATAAAGCACACATTCAAACCCAACCTTTTCTGGAAATTTACGCCGATGACGTGAAATGTAGTCACGGAGCAACCGTAGGACAACTGGATGAAGAGGCTTTGTTTTATCTGCGATCTCGCGGAATTTGTCAGAAAAATGCACGTATGTTGTTGATGTTTGCCTTTGCCAATGAAGTAGCCCAAACGGTCAAAATAAATGCACTGAGAGAACGACTATCCCAAATGATTCAGCAACGGTTGAAAGGGGAACTCCATATTTGTGCGCAGTGTGCACTCCATTGTGAGCAGAAGATGTAGCAAGATATAGAATCAACAATCTACAACCAAAATGCATGATATTTCCACAGATTTTCGAAACGAAACCGCTGTATTGATTGCTGTTGCTACACCATCTATTCCTTTTAGTAAAGCAAAAGAATATTTAGACGAATTAGCTTTTTTAACAGAAACAACAGGCGGAATGGCCGTTAGAAAATTTATTCAAAACCTCCCCTACCCTGACCCGCACACCTATCTGGGTTCAGGAAAATTAGAAGAGGTAGCTCAGTATATTGAAAACAACAAAATTGATATCGCTATTGTGGATGACGAACTTTCACCGTCTCAAACACGCAATATTGAAAAAATATTGAAATGTCGTGTGATTGACAGAACACGCCTCATTTTGGATATTTTTTCGAAACGGGCACAAACGGCACACGCCAAAGTGCAGGTAGAATTAGCACAATATCAATATTTGCTGCCTCGCCTTACCCGTATGTGGACACATTTGGAAAAACAACGAGGTGGTATTGGTATGCGGGGCCCGGGCGAAAAAGAGATTGAAACCGACCGCCGCGTTGTAAGAGATAGGATTGCCTTACTTCAAAAAAGACTCAAAGAGATTGATAAACAGAAATTTACTCAAAGAAATAATCGGGAAAGATTTGTAAGAGTAGCCTTAGTAGGATATACCAATGTGGGAAAATCTACACTGATGAATCTCATCAGTAAATCAAATCTATTTACCGAAAATAAACTGTTTGCCACTTTAGATACTACTGTTAGAAAAGTTGTTTTTGAAAATCTTCCATTTTTATTATCCGATACCGTTGGATTTATTCGCAAACTGCCCCATGGATTAATAGAATCTTTTAAATCTACTTTAGATGAAATTCGTGAAACAGACCTTCTGCTACACGTAGTGGATATTAGTCATCCCGACTTTGAAGAACAAATTCAGATAGTAAACCAAACCTTACAGGAAATAGATGCGGGAGAAAAACCCATGATCTATATTTTTAATAAAATAGACAATTACAAATGGATAGAAAAAAGTTCAGACGATTTAACCCCTAAGGAAAAATGGAATATATCTATTGATGAACTAAAAGAAACCTGGATGGCAAAAATGAATCAAAAGTCAATCTTTATATCTGCAATAACGAAAGAAAATTACGAAACGTTTCGCAGGCTTTTATACGAGGAAATAAAAAAATTGCATATCCAAATTTATCCATACAATAACTTCTTGTTCTAAGTTGTGAATTGCTTTCAAAAGTTTGTATCTTTGCCATCGTGAACAGTGATAACCTGTAGATATTTGAGAAGGTAACCGTTGTGAATTGCTTTCAAAAGTTTGTATCTTTGCCATCGTGAACAGTAATCCATTGCTATGTTTGCTGCAACTTGTGGTTGTGAATTGCTTTCAAAAGTTTGTATCTTTGCCATCGTGAACAGTCAAGAGATGTGCCCGCATCATGGCGTCTGTGTTGTGAATTGCTTTCAAAAGTTTGTATCTTTGCCATCGTGAACAGTTTAGTTCGTAGTCGGAAATGGTATCGTTTAGTTGTGAATTGCTTTCAAAAGTTTGTATCTTTGCCATCGTGAACAGTGAAAACGAAAGACAGATGATTCAGATTGAAGTTGTGAATTGCTTTCAAAAGTTTGTATCTTTGCCATCGTGAACAGTACGACACGAGTATCAAAATAAAAATCAATGACTTGCAAAGATTCTTAGAAATTAAAAAATCTGTTCGCTAAACAAAAAATCTCGCACTTGGAGGCGAGATTTTTTGTTTAAACTAACTCCTAATTTTGCGGTTTTTTGCTTAGAAAAGTTCCAATTGCTGACATGGCACATCTACTTCCGTTTCTTTTTTGCAATAAAACAACTCCATCGTTCCAAACTGTTTGTCGGTAATACACAAAATCCCAACATATCCCTTCTCCGGCAACAGTTTTTTAACCCGCTTTATATGCACGTCTGCATTTTCTCTACTGGCACAATGTCGCATGTAAATGGAAAATTGAAACATAGTAAATCCATCTTCAAGCAGTTTTTTTCTGAATTGTGCGTGGGCTCTCCGTTCCTTTTTTGTCTCTGTCGGCAAATCGAAAAATACAAGTACCCACATGATTCTATATTCGCTGAACCGGTTCACAATATTTCAGGATAAACAATTTTCCGGCTTTCCCCCAAAAAACATTTTGCCAACGAAGTAGCGGTTTGACCCACTGCAATCATCAGCGGACTGCGTTGCCCATTAATCATTACATCTAAAACAGGAATTTGCAACAGTTTCGCTTTTACTTCTTTCGTCAACTCGTAATTTGTAATTCGTAATTCGTAATTGTTCTTAATTTCCACCACCAATTTATCTACAAACGGACGATACGGTTCCATAATATCGTCTGCCAAACAATAGGCGTTGTAACGATTATGATGATGAATGCCCAATGTGGGAAGTAACCCGCCTGCAACCAATGCGCGCGCTACAACTGCACGCAAGATGGCATATCCGTAATTGAGCAGATTGTTGGGCGGCATCTCTTCGCGACCGCGCACAAAACCTTCAATATCAGGAAAAAGATTTTTCCAATAATATACTGCTGCCCGCGCCTCCAAATTATCCGCATCGCCGCTACGAACTTCATCCACCCATTTTAACATATTCCCCACCTCCGCATTGCGACACTTCTTGAGCACCGCAGCCTGATTTTCTATCTTCGCCTGAATGGTCTGCTGCCATAATTGTTTTTTCAATGGAAGTGATGCCTCAATTTGTGCCGTAAAGCGTTCGTTTTGAACCGTATTCCCTTCCAATGGCAAAAGCAATCCAACGGGCATTCTGTTACTACCACAAGTTATTAACGCACAATTGTTCTCAAGTAAAGATTCTATAACTCCGTGCGTTATAGTAATTTGCTTGTTATCTAAAATTACGATTCCAATATCTTCAATCGGAACCGTTTTCACACATTCCTCTTTAAAAGAATCTGGTAGTGAATCGCTTTTCTCTATTTCCGGCAGTTTAACTACTAATTGCTTGTTTTTCAGACTGATATAAGCCGGATTTTCAAAATAGAGTGTTTTCTTAATCATTTTCTAGTTGTTTAACTTCATTTTCTAATCTCAAAAATTTATCGTAATCGCTTTCAAATAATTGATCTTGAACTATTCTGTATTTTTCAAATTCGCTTTCGGCGTGTAGTTTTGCTTCTTCTGCCGAAACTACTCCCTTGCCACTCAAAATTTCATATCTATTGAGTTTCAGAACTTCTGATAAATATTTACTCCAATCCTGCATTGTCATTGGAATTTGACGGCTTGCCATTGTTTCGGCAAGGTCTAAATAAGCTGAAACAATGCGTTCAAGTTCATAAAGTTCTTTGTCGGAAAGATAATTTTTGGCTATCACAACATCACTTTTTTTAATTTTTCCTTCGGGGGCATCTTGCCACGAAGTTAAACCCATATTAAGTTTCTCCGCGTTGGCTCGTGCAACAAGCAGTTCGGCTGCTGTGTGCTTATGAATAGCCCAATGCAGTTTGTTTTGAACCGATGAAAAAAAGTCGTATGTAGTTTTTGAAGATTTATCATAATCTAACGCTGTGGCATAAATATCAGTAATTTTTTGGTAAAACATTCGCTCAGACAAGCGTATTTCGCGAATTTTTTCAAGTTGCTGCTCAAAATACTCTCTGTTTAGGATTGAGCCGCCGTTTTTCAAACGCTCTACGTCCATTACCCAACCTTGAATGGTGTAATCTTTCACAATTCGATTAGCCCATTTGCGAAACTGCACAGCACGCTCGTTGTTCACTTTAAATCCTACAGCAATGATTGTTTGTAAGTTATAGTGTTTTGTATTGTAGTTTTTTCCGTCTGCAGCAGTTATCCGGTAATTCCGGATAACTGAATTTTCGTCCAACTCTTTATCTCTAAAAATATTCATTAAATGTTCATTGATAGTACGAACATCCACATCATAAAGTGTAGCCAACATCTTCTGTGTCAGCCAAATATTTTCATCTTCATAGCGTATTTCAACGCTTTGCGGGTTATCGCCAGTGGCAGCAACGAATGTTAAGTATTCGGCAGCCGATGAGCGGATAGAAATAGAGGTGGTTTGTTTTTTCATTCTTGGTAATATTCGTAAAAAACATCATTAATTGCATCGGCAAAACCATAACCACATGGCGAAGCCCATTTTACACATTGTTCGACACGGCTCTTAAAGCAGTCTAAAAAATCGTGTTTGGCAATAAATTTCAGTGCTGCAATAAAATTGTTGTAAGCTCCATTATAAAATTGCTCGCTCATATCGCCAAAGTTGTATGTAAACTCGCAAGCACACTCGGGCAAATACAACATAACGTCCGCCAATGCTTCAGGAGAGGGTTGTAGATCTTTAAAATCTGAGACAGCCTTTTTTGCGACCGAAAATTTCAACCCTGCACTCATAAAATTTTCCACACCAAACTCCTTCCAAATAATTTTCTTGTATTTTTCTATTAACTCTCTTTCGTTTTTCGGATTAAGATAGAAATTATACAATTCTTTTACTGCTTTGTTTTTTTCGTATAAATCTAAAATTTGCTCAACCAACTGTTCTTTGGTAAGTTTGTTTAATTCTTTTTTTAAGATGGATTTTGACATATTTATTATTTTCTTAGTTAATTATTTTTTCCAAACAATTGTCTATCACATATTTTTCAAGCCTACAAGTTCGGTATCTAAACCAGTTTTCACGTTCTTCGGAATTGTGAATCAGGTGATTGAAATTGGCAAAAAGTTTATGTCCTCCAATTGCATCGGCAAGTTTATTTTTTTCTTTTTCTTCCGGTAAACTTTCGACAAACGATTCCATTATTTCAAAACTTTCGTGCGATTCAAGCGGTTCTATTTCAATCCAATCTTCAACTTTGTCGTAATCGAAATCAATATTTGCCGTAAAGGTTTCATGATTTTTAGGCACAAAATCAATTTCCAATGTTTCGGGATTAACAAAAACCACACAGTTCATTGCCAAATAGTCGGCAATTTCCTTTACTACGAGACGGTATTTCTCGTCAATTTGCAGTTTACAATCCGGCAAAAAACGAACACTCGGTTCTTCCGGTACAAATTCTTCCTCCATAAATTCGAGTAGTTTTTTCAAACTCTTTTTGTCGTCCTTAATGGAACGGAGTATGGCGAGGCAGTTGTCTAATAAGTTGTTACTATTCATAATTTTGTGTTTTTAATATTCTCCAACAAATACAATCTGACCAATGTGATTTACGCGGACTTTGACAATCCCTTCAAAGTATGGCAAACTTTTAATCACTTTATATCCAATATCTCT
>Ga0209628_10002166_pt1 | contig 13178 bp, 8 predicted proteins | sample TergutCu122P4_FD_187285 | JGI IMG/M metagenome (GOLD analysis project Ga0209628, IMG submission 187285) | Cubitermes ugandensis P4 segment gut microbial communities from Kakamega Forest, Kenya - Cu122 P4 (SPAdes) (version 2) | ecosystem: Host-associated > Arthropoda: Insects > Digestive system >...
AGGCGGTAGACCGCTCCATTCGAACTATCAACACAACAGGCGCTGCTAAAGGTATCCTACGACTTCCACATCGCTGGCAACGGGTTGTACACAATGCTGGTGACTACAGTGAAGGACAGTAAAACTTTGAAACATGTATCTATTTTGTATCAGTTGTAAATAAATAGTTGCCACTATTAAAGTTCCAACCCTCGTACATTTTTGTACAATACAAGAGTGTAAGGTAGCTGTGCAATAACATTCTTTAGCTTGTGGACTGAAGGCAATTATTAACAGATTTAAATGCCAAATGTATCTCGTGGCAGCCAGAGTTTTTCTTGCTTAACATGGACATTTCAATTTCTGCAAGTGAACACACAAAGACCAACATATGGCATGCTAGACCATTCACCAGTACATTTTAGAGACCAGCACAAGGTTGCACAGCATGATAAAAGTTAACCCTTCAATGCCTCAGTGCACTATACCACCATGGACGCATTTACGGGTACTATGTATTTAAAACTCCTCTGTTCTGGCCAGTAGCTTAAATTCTAGCATCAATGAAGGGTTAACAAACCTCTGGAGCTATGCGTGTGAAATGTAATATGGAGATAAATTACGTAAATACATACACATAACATATTAAATATAGTTCAGTGAATTATTACCAACATGGTAATGATGTGAAACTTTTGACCATATCCAACAAATTTAACAAAGACACAACAGTCCTAAGACCTGCAGAAATAGAGCTCTATGCAATGGGAAAATACGCTTTACAAGGTCACCTTAGAACACCTTGTTAATTGTTTGATAAACATCAGGCTTCAAAGAAGTAAGGTGGGATACATGATCACTGAGCTACAGTTGTGTGTTACCTTGCTATCAACATGAGACATCGGGTCTTTCTGATTCGGCCACGAGCTGAGTTCCGTCAGGCTGTCAATGTCATCCCTCAGCAAATAGTAGCTCTGCATAACATGAAGTGTGGCTGGAACTCCATCCAGACCTTCTTTGATTAACGGACCAACTAATGAATCTCGGAGATGTGTCAGGTAATCCATGTTGACAGCTTCCTTGCTGCCAGAAATACTACAACAGATTGTCAAGGGTTCTGGTGAACAAGTAGCGGGCGTGATGGAAATAAATATTTAACAGTCACAAGACCTTCAGGGATTAAGGAGAACAGGAAGGCTCATGGAAAAAACCACACTGGATTCAGGCAGTCTTGAACACAAGACCTTTGGCCCAGAAACCCAGCACATTAACCCCCACATAATACTGTAGATCAAAGATATGATGGAGACAATAACTAAAGCACAACACTGAAACTTTATGTCTACAACTTAACTAGGAGAGAACTAGCCAACCACATGAAACATGGAGGGATACATAACTATGTTAGTGACAAGAACAACACCACGTAATGATGTAAATATACGAAGTTCTATGTTCACAACAAAGACATGGCAATTCATTAGTTTTGTCAACCAATATGAAATTTCATGTCACTATGGCAGGTTGTCGGTCATAATGTATCAAATCATTTTATCAGTGCAGAAAAATTTAACTGCTTGAGCACCAGATTAATTTCAGTTTAAACATCACATTCTGCAGCTGCTTGTATTACAGATTGTGGTACAAGAAATTACACTGCAATGTACAGGTACACCACTAATTAAAATGTTCCATTTAGAAATCAGCAGACATCATATGCCCGCAAGGCATGCACAGTTAACTTCACTTGTACTTGTTTGGGAATAAAACATTTGTACTCCATGCCACTGGACATATGCACATAGTGACACAAAATGGTCTCATGTCTGAGATGGTGAATAGATCATATCAATGCTGGCACTTCCGGTATTTTATCATTTATTGTCAACCTAGTCACGCCTCAGACACACATTTCTCCTGCTCTGGGATTTTAAAATTCAAAAGAAATGTTTGCCACCAAAGCTAACATATTTTGTGCTTTCTTGTGACCAATGATCTAATCAATCTAGGCACCAGAAGGGTCAACCTGACTGCCCCAAACACACACTTCTCTTGTCCTAGCATTTATAAAAACGGTGACAAAGTTGTTTATTGATGATGACATTATATGTTTTGTTTTTACTACAGATCAATGAATCTTGGTATTATGGGAGTTAACTTGTCTGCCCTAGACATGCATTCATTCTGCTAAGAAATTGTAAATTGATTACCCATGTTGTTTATTGACACCGAAATATTTTTTTTTTTTGGTACTGATGATCTGTTGCTTCCCATGCACTTTACACAATGAAGACACAAAATCTGTGACACACATACCGATTAACAAACAGATGTATAAACCATTAAACAGAACGTCTATAAAACTGCAAGAACTCTGAAGACAGTGCATACCTAAGTCTCATATGCCCATGAAGTTCCTGTAGAATTCGCTGGAACTTACTTCTACGTGAGTTCTTCCCCAACCATGCTGGAAAGTTGATTTGGCAAGTAAGATGGCCTTCCATAAAATCACCAGGCAAAACACTCGAAAACATGGCCTGGTCAACAGTACATCCATATTATTACTTTCATTATGGAAAGAATCATCAGCAGACTTATGGTTTTAGAAGTTACAAATTCAAATATGCAGTCATATATCATTATCATCATCACCACCACCACCACCACCACTCTCTCTACAGATCTAGACACAATACCCAAAAACTACAAATAAGAATTAAAAAAAAAAGACTAGATGGAATATCACAGATTTAATCAGGTAATGATATAAATTTTAGCCAAAAAACTTGACTGAAAGCCACCCCTTGGCAAATTTATATGTAGATGGGAAGATAATACAAAAATACATCTTATTTAAATGGGGAGTCAGGGTGTGGACTGGATTCGTCTGTATCAGGTTAGTTGCAGTTATATGCTCTTGTGAAAACACTATTGGAACATTTTGTTCCATTAATGGTGGGGAATTTCTTGACCTGATGAGTAACTACTAGCTTTTCAAGGAGGCTCTGATGTGTGTTCTTCCCGCTGTCTGCTCTCCAAAAGCTACTTTCAACAATTTTATAAAGTTTTCATAGCTTTCCCCTCCCCCCTGTTTACAGCAAAATTTGATGCAGAGAGGCTGTTCTTCCAAGTCAGCCATTTTCTAGATATGCCAAAATCACAAATGGAACAACACACAGTTGTATTCTACATCACTCACGAATCCCAAGTGCTACAGCCCAATTCCAAGCGGGACATTAGTCAGCAAAATGTATTCTATCTGCATCCCGCTGTAGTTCGCACTAGCAGCAGTAATGTTATCTCACCATTAGTTCAGAAACTACTTGACTGCACCACGTGTGTCAAACCAGGATGCAGTAGAGGACCAAGATACATTTTTAGGTGGGCTGACACCACACAAACAAGTATTAAGAGGAAATGGAACATAGTGCACATTCACTGCACGCTCTCAGTTTACCAATGCAGTCAGTTGCAGTACACTGATATCAGCAATTGAAGGTGCTAAGGGTAGCAACAGACTTCAAAACTGTGGTAAGCCTAAAATGCAGAAAATTAAGAACATATTCAATAATACATAAAATAATAAATCAGGGATCTACCATATGCAATGCAGTTTATATTACTGCATAAAACTAACCTGTGCAGGCAACAAGTTCCATGCATTTTTACTTCTAATAGTTTTTTCTACTACGTCTCCTGAACTGATGCTCTCTGCTGTCTGAGCAACAAGCTCCAACTGTCGGTTTCTGTTGTCCCTGTAAGAAAGTCACGCATCAGTCTCACAACCCCACTGAAGTAGAATGTTGGGTGCAAGAAGAAGTAACCATACTTCGCCCAGCATATGCTGGTTTCCTTGTTAATATCACAAGCCATAGAAATTGAAACTTTAAAGGAGTAACACTCACAGTGAGAGGATTAAAGCATACTCAAGAAATTATGAAGAAACGGATACATGGATCTCAACCGCACCCAGAAACTCTAACACAACACATAACATAATGCTTTCACAGCTATGGTTACCATATACAGAGTGATTCGGGGAAACATGCCATACTTCAAGAAAACATTCCGTAAGTTAAAATTATGCCTATACCTGCAGTTGAACAGTTTCAGAGATAATGACCAGAGACATTTTACAGAATGAGAGTTCTTATACATTTATTGACTACCAGATACACATTAAAACTAGGATGAATATGTAGTTTCTGTAATGTTAACAACTGTACCTAAAATTTCAGAAACATTTGAGTGACATTAGGGCATTGAGTAAGTACGAAAAACTTGCACTATGTTCATAAAAATCATTCTTATGGTTCCAAGTAGTTCAATGTGCTGCTGTATGGCTGGGCTCTGGAATTGGCTCAAGGATGGGCTTGCGTAGTGTACGGATGACACATAACAATGATCAAGTACAGTATGTGGAACCACAAGATCTTTGCATCAATATATCCATAACCATTCAACTTCAGGTGTAGATTTTTTATATTAATGCAATTTAACCTATGATACATTCTCCTGTATACTGACAACAGTAAGGAGTACATTTCATGTTTCTTCAGGTGTTCCCCATTAGGTCCATCACAAGACACGTTCAGATGCACACACAAATAATTTCACACAGTCCAAACATCCACCAATTACATCAGCTTGCTGTACACCTGTCATACTTGTGAGAGGTGATATAGTAAGTGTGGTGTTTTTCTAATGTTTTTTTGTTGCTAACAGGTGGAAGTCACTGCCAAACCAACTGGAAGAAGACAGCCGAAGTTTTCAGCAATATGTATGCTTCTTTGTTATGTCTGATTCACACAGAAATATGTCATTCATAAACACAACCCTAGATAGTAAAAGAAAACACATTCACAGATACTCTCAGGTTGGGGCTTGACACTGAGATTAAAGAAAAGGAACAGGAATAAGCCACGAGCTGCATAACTACACACAGACAGCTTAGAGGATACAGTATTAGATTTAGTTCAACAAACAATACTTCACCTGGCTTTATGAGGCATCACTCCCAAATAGTTCTCTTGCACAAACAGAGGGCCCAGATTGTAGTCATGGAAGAAAAGGTCTGACTTATCATGAATTGACATTGTCTTGTGGGCATCTGCAGAAAACACTTTCTTCAAGACATCCCAAGGACCCTAAAAATTCATGATTTATCCATGTTATTACAACTTGTGATATTAAACAGTGTTACCATACACCATATTTACCTGAATGCAAGATGACTCTAAGACGACCCCCCAAAACTAAAATGTCTGCTAAGAAGAAATATTTTGCTATTAATTTCATACACTTACTACACAAAGCATGTCAGATTCTATCCACCTTTACCAACCAGTGTCACTGTCTCCATTTTCACAGTCAGTGCCTTCATCTTCCTCACACTCAATTCCAATATTTCCAGCCTCTTCACTGCCATTCCACAACATACCATTATTATTCTCATTCAATGCAGTAGATATACAGCACTTCTTAAAATCCTTCACAATCACATCTGGTGAGATGCACTGCCATTCTGTTATGATCCACATTAACTAAATAATACATTTATATTTCTTGGTTCATATACTTGAACCTATGACAAAGATTCATAATTTTCTCCACAGATGGTATTAGTGGTATTAAGAATTTTAAATGCTTGTGTTCTGGACTTTTGTGTTGTGCCTATGGTCTGATCATTCTGAATTAATGTTTCTTTTTATGGTTTTTAATTTGCGGATTGGTCCAGACTTTATTTTTTGGTCTTGTAGATAATTGTTAATTTTCAATAGCCATTTTCCTGTTACTACCCTTGGACTAGATCTGTTGCCAGGCACATATCTTAACAAGTTTAGTGTCCGTGCAGTGCTCAGTGACAAAACAGCTCAATCCAGTGTAGGTGCTACTTTGCCCGAAGACAGAGACAGAGCTGGCTTCTGAAATGTCATACTTCTTTAAAAAATTAGACAGTGTCAAAGAAAAGAAGATTTTTTCAGTAAAGTTTTTCCTGCTCTGTTCTCCCATTTGTCTACATGTTTTGGTCGTGCATGGTCCAGTTCAGAGTGATGTGGTCTGATGTGAACTGGTTCAGCACTTCTTATGCAAATTTTAAGATGACCTCACATATTTAAGCACCAAATTTAAGGGAAAACCCTTGTCTTGCATTCCAGTAAATGTGGTAATTTTATCTTTTGATGTATATGGGTAGTTGGACAATGGTAGCAAATTGGCTAAATTCTGTAGCTAATCACTCACTCCATCCAATGGCGAGGTTAAAAATAAATGCAGCTATAATCTGGCATGGTATTTTAACTGAAGGCAGGAACAACTTTACTTTTACCTTTCTACAGGTGTGTAATTTGGTCTCTCACCTTAACCCTTTAAAGGACATTGTAACTATGTATGAAATTCTGTAACGATAACAAGTTCCACATTTTGCCCAACTTATATTTATGTATTTCATATACTTTATAAGTAAACATTTTATTACAGCCCCACAAAGCATTAACTAACTGGTCCCTGTAATAAAACTGCAGTGTGTTTTCTCTCAGGCAGGTGAAGGAACTCTTTAAATATTGTCTGGAAGGCTTCATGTTTCAAAAGGTTGGGGGGGGGCGACTGTTCATTATGGACTACAAGCTAAATGCTGGATGTCATTATACATACAGAACATGTGTACCGTGATGGTATTATTAAGATCACAAAGATTAAGGGTGTCCAAGAAAACCACACATTAAGTATCTGAAGCTCAAAGGTCATGAGAGGAGGATAGAGAAAATTATGACAGAACTCAAAATCTGTTCAAGACTGCCAGGTTTCTGGACTTGTCCATCCCAAAAAGAACAGGTTCTGGGAAATGGATGTGTTGCCAACCTCGGGTGAAATGGTGGGAAGTCAACTACTCAGTCGGGTCTGAGACCTTCATCTTTGAGAATGTGTCTAGAATGAATGATAGAAAAACTGAACCTAGCCCAGAATGCTCTTAAAGAAGTCCATCAGACAGGGTGGAATGAAGCCAGCATTGAAAACTGACACCAACAGCTGGCAGAGGAAATCACAATAATTCTTGACACCTGTTTCACATTATGTAAGAAAGGTATGTGAATAAAAGTTACTCATTTTTCAAATATCTATACTATCACAAAAGTCTCATGACCCTACATAAAATGACACACACATAATCTCATTTATATTCCCGATGTAGAAAATTAAAAAGTGTATATGCTAGGGTGTCCTCTAGTAATGACATAAAGTTAAATAAAAATCCGTGTGATTGCAGACTTCCATCACGAAGTAGATGAGAACTGCACTCATCTACTCGTGTCTAATAACCCAAAAGAGTGCAGTTCTCAAATAAAAAGTTGTTAGTTGAATAAAGTTAAATGGGAAGTCAAAGTCATATGGTCATGCATACACATTAGGCTTTTCCACCCTAACAAATACACAGTGCATTTTAACTGGAGGATGACAGAGAGAAACTGAAAAGAAAAAAGACAGGCAGGAGGTAGGAGGAAGATGAATTTTGAACAAAACCCATAATGCTTACTTCCACACTGCATAAATTTCTAGGTGCATGATCTTCCAAGACCTATTCCTGTACATTATTTCAGGCCCCTAAAGCACAGGTGTTATTCCCACCTGACACATTTGGGCATCTGCCATATCCTTGTATCTGATTACAGGAAATTAAAAAAGTACAGCCATGAGGTGGCTTCCAATGGCATAAAACTGTAATAATAACATTGAAAATTGCTCAGCTGTTAACAAATTTAAAAGGATGGACGGATGGAAGCATGCAAATGCATGCACGTGCATGCGCGTGCACACACACATTTTCCCTTCTTCAAACAGAACTAAGAAATGGAAAATCAGGGAATGACCATACCACACTGGGCAGAGGGTGATCTTTTTCATAACATAGAGTCTGATATGCTTGACACGTTTAAACATAATACACTAACCAACTTAATGTCCTTCTTGGCTCTCTGAGATTCTTCTTTGACATTTTCAATGGACAAATGTTTGTCTTTCACAGACCACAATGACAGGTGGTGCAAGATCTGGCGAATATCATGATTTGCACCAGTGATTATGTCATTCAAAGCCTCCGGGGGAATTTTCACTCCCTCCTTAAAACATATGGACATCATAGCACCCTGAAAAGAAATCCAAGAACATACGATTATGGCTGGTTCCACCAGGTGGGAATATCAATGGACAATGACTGATTATGAATACAGTTTCAATACATAGGACTTTTAAATGGATCTACTTCCACATGAAAACTGCAGCTTACCAATATTTGTTTGGCATTGGGCCTACTAAACTGAAGGTCAAAGCAGTAATTTGTGAGGCTTCTAATCTTTGGATGGTGACGATCATTGCACATACAGATCACTGGTATTCTACTACTCTTGATCAACTGTATCAGTTCCTGTATGCCACCTCGATCCTCATTGCCTGCCATGCCATCAACTTCATCCATTACCAGAACATGATTTTCCGTTGGTTTCTTCCCTGCAGCACCTTGTATGTCAAAATGGAAACAATTACCGTCCAGATACAGAATTACAAATTCTTACCCAGCTTAATACAGTGAGATCTCACATTAACAAATACCAGAGTACTGAAATATTCAGTAAAATGGAATTGTTTTTCTGGGACCCACTAACATTATTTAAAAATGCTGTTCAGTGACCATGTGACTGAAATCAGTGAAACACACATAAAGGTAGATTCGACTGCAGCCACACTCCACAGTCTGTGTAAACATCTGTAATCTCAACTCATTGACATATGTCATGCAGAATACGTAATTTGTCATTAGCCCACATGACATGAAATCTCTGACATGTCATTAAAACCAGGGAAGATGTTCTGGACCATGAACTGGAAAGCAGTGACATTCTTCAAAACCTTACCAATAAATCACTGTTAAAACAACCTGTACAGAAAACCATTACAGACGTTCCTATGAAGTAAACATGGCAAGTGTGTCTCTTTGATTATTCTTTTACACATACCTATCATTCCAATATTTTTAACATGTTTCAGTGTAACAATATTTTGTTATAACCAACATAACTTTGCTATACGCATTATTTCCTTATGCTGACACTTCACTGTATATAGTAAATAACAGTAACTCTGGCTGCAAACCCCAAAATTTCAATATGGCTACGCCACTGAAAACAATCCTGACACAGTTTAGTACACCCTACATCCTAACTTATTTCACCCAAGGTCTATTTAATAAACTAAATCTGCTAGAAGAACTCAAGGTTCAGCACTACCAATACCAAAGCCAACTGCTGTACACAATCCAGAACCAGTTCCATACACTTCACATCCTTCATAGCCAGTCACTCTCAGATCCACCTGACCAATCAATGAACTCTGGTAGCTTAAGATCAAGATTCAACATTGTTAATACCAAAGCCCATGAATGAACAAAATCCTGAGACAATTCCATCCACCTCACACTCTCATACCCAACTGCTTCCAGAACCATCGTACAAAATAACGAACTACGGCAGGAGAAACCAAAGGCTCCACAGTGCTGATATCAATTGGACATGATTATGAGCTGGCTGCACCATCCTCCCACTGTCAAAACCAATTTCCCTAAGAGCAGTCTTACAAGTTAACTGACTCTCTAGCAGCAAAATCTGTAGTGTGACACCCTAAGCACTCAATGACAACAATCTTCAAACTGGCCCACATATTTTCTTGAATAGAAAGTTTTCAACAACATCTAAATTTTCACTTCCTCCATAAAAAAAAAAACCATTTTTAACACTTTGCAAAACAATTACCAAATGCTGTTCTATGTATTTCATTCATTCTGAACAGTTGTCCTCATTTGCCCTCTGCAATTTACACCAGGCAATCCAGCCTCCTCAAATGCTATTATATCAAAATTGTACAAAATTCATCTACCACCTGCATTCTTAACTTTTTATAAAGCAGGCAATTTACAACAACCACTCCACATGATGCAAGCGGGTGGCTTTTGAATAACATACCATAATGAAAAAGAAAATACTAGAACTTAATGTACAAGTCCAAAGCACATGTCAACAGACACACAGTAACTTGTAGCATGAAAGGACTGGTAACACCACATGAAAAATAAAAATATGCACTTTTATAATTATCATCATGTCGTCATCTGCACTATTATCCTATAGCACAAGGCTGAGTTTTAGCACATCACATCTAGACCACTAATTTATCTGACATTTATTTCTCATAGATATTATAAACAGTATGGAGGGTGCATGAAACAACTGGTCAATAGCACTGCAGGCTTACACACCTTGAAAATATCCAGACAGAGACTTGTTACTCAGCAACTCAGAAACTTCTTCATGCAGCAACTTTTTTGATCTTGTGTCTGATGCATTGAACTCCACAACATCAAATCCAAGTTCTTTACAAACAAGATGTGCTGTTGTTGTTTTCCCTGTTAAAAAAAGTTTTAGGCACAGTGGTTACTATATATACCATATGGTTGAACATTAAAACAGGTCTCTCCAACCTGCCCACACAATGTATTTGTGTACTTCATGTAAGTCTCACAATAACAGCTACTCTTTTCCCCATACACAGTGTTAACATACTGAGTTTTGTAATGGAGACAATGCATTCTCCAATTTTCACTGTGATGATTTTACCACAATGAAAATTAAGCTTGGGAAGGGCTCTGAAACAACTGAAACATTTTGTTAATTTGTAACTGTGTAGCAGGTATCAAGATTGAAAACGAAGACTATGAATGAAAATCATACATTTTACTTAACATTCTTTACTCCATAAAGACAGACTTACTGTACCATCACAAGCATGTGGGCCTGTCATGTAACTTTTTAAGCAGGCAGTGTTTTTTTATATTTGGTGTAACTGCTATAGCAGCTGAAGCTACTCCACTTTTATACTTGGTAACCTAATACCAGAAATAATAAATGGTTAGCTGTGTGAACTCCAGCACTATTTAATGTCGCATGCTAAAATCTGCTGCCACAACAGTATTTCAAATATATACAATTTGTAGGTTACATTGCTGTACAATGCAAAACAATATCAGGCTCTCTCCCCTCAAGAAAATCTGTATTTTATTTGTAGTAGGATGGTGGTACCTAATGAACCACTCACTTAGGCACATGAAATATTGCAAGGGTAAAAGACGGGCTTACAAATTTTGTACATTCTTCATATTTCAAAAGGTAAAAGCAAGATACGATAAGACAAGACATAAAGCTTGCAGATTATAAATTACATATAGCATGAATCTAGTAATGTGAACTGTGCACAGAAATGTCATTAAATTACATTATCATTAATTTACTGGTCCTGCCAGCTTCTCCGTAGCGGAAGAAAACAGATGCCATACACCTAATTTTGAGAAATTGCACGGGCCCTCCCTTATGTGCTGAGATCAAACAGATACTTACCAACACCTGGGGGACCTGATAACAGTGCAGCTTTGAAGAAAGCTCCAGTATCACCTTTGGCCCAAGGACCTGCAAAAAAGAAGAAAGTTTCTGCAAGCACAAGTTCACCGCAGATAAAATTTGGGAGAAGACATGTCCCATGGACCAAGGATCAGAAAAAGGGCAAGGGACTTCAATGATAACCAGTTTTTAATATAATGTAAATAAACACCTTCATATAACAATAACATCAGACATAATAAAAACTCAAAACAAACGTTTTAAATCTAAAATTATGTAGGACAAAACATAAAATCATTTAATGGAGGCCATCCCGTTGTGTGACATAACAGACGTATATATAAATATTTATACACAACAATATACCACAACAGTGAGTAACTACAACTTTTTATTTAGTGCGTGGCGACATGTTTCAGCTGCTCATGCAGCCATCTTCAGGCCAGCTTAAAGTAGAACAAGAACCTTAATGCACGCACAGTATGGGATCCCACATTGTTTACATATGGAGTACATGTGAAATAAAAACTTCTAATAAAAACACATATATACAAGTGGTTAAAAAACAGATGTATGCCTGAGCTGAATTAGACCACACTTTAAGTGACTAATGTAAAAGCAAATTACAAACATGTGGTTGAAGTATATGTTAAATATGTTATATGTCTGTATAAAGTTAAATGCCTAAGGGCGTGTCTATAAATCAACAGTGCGGGAAATGAGAACCTCTACTTTTTGAGTCACACGGTGTTGCGGAAACGAACTTTTTTCTTTCAAATTATCCAGGGTTATGTTTCCCTACGGTCAAATTCATGCATTTTCACTGTGTATATTGAATTGTTGTGTTATGAGGTCCTATGATGAGGCTTATGTAGTCACTTAATGGCATATAAAATCCGTTCTTCCATTTGTCTGGGGTTATGGCTTTCTTACGTCAGGTTCATCATTTGTCCAAGAAAACTGAAACAGATGGAAGACCTGTATTCTCAAGTACTGTTCACTGCTTGTCAACTGGTCAGCTGATTTCCTTTTCTGAACCTTCAAGTATCCTTTTAGAATACATGTAACCCACCAACATAAAACAAAATCTGAAGACACATGGCAATATGCAGGACATTAGCTGGTAAACAATTATCTAGACACTAAACCCCTGGGTCACAGAACTCACTGCTCATTTCCATTATGGTAGGCAAAGACATGTGTATGTGCAACATCCATCAGCAGCTAAATGATTTTTGAGCAAATTATATGCTGTTAGAGTAGCGGTGATGACTTTGGTAACAACTCTGATGATAACTGAGTGGTAGTGATATAAAAGTAGGATGTAGAGAAAGGCCTGTACATCCTGCTAATTCCAAATCTTATTTTAAAGTAAACATGATCCCACTGGCAAAACAACATTTTGAGTGTGGCTGACATAACAGGAATAACTGGTCAGATTCCTCCAATCCTGGCATTACCATGTAGAAGAAGTGTAAGCAGAATTTTTGGAAATTAATTTTATAACACACATAAAGACACAAGACAGAATAATGTACGTATCATCAAAACATCAAGCAAAAAACTTGCAAACAGCACCATTTCTTAGATGTATGTATATATCGGGTTCAAAACGTTTTTCTACATTGTCTGACACCTAGACTCCATTGCTTCCTATCTTCCCACTGGCCTTCATTTAGGTTTCTTTCGTTCATGGCCTTCTTTATTCCTTCCATCCAGTTTTTCTTCGGTCTTCCTCGTGCTCTCTTTTGTTTCGGC
>Ga0209628_10002167_pt1 | contig 13177 bp, 16 predicted proteins | sample TergutCu122P4_FD_187285 | JGI IMG/M metagenome (GOLD analysis project Ga0209628, IMG submission 187285) | Cubitermes ugandensis P4 segment gut microbial communities from Kakamega Forest, Kenya - Cu122 P4 (SPAdes) (version 2) | ecosystem: Host-associated > Arthropoda: Insects > Digestive system...
ACAGCGGGCCGCATAGTTACCTTGCCCTCACCGCAGGCCGCGCAGGCCAGCAGCAATACCCCTACTAGAGTAAGGGCAAAAAATTTCCTGTAGTGTTTCATGGTGAAGCCTCCTTTAGACTATATTTAACGCAAACGGCCTACCGGAACAATCCGCGCGGCTTATCTCGACTATGACATGCCATGCAGCCAGATCGCAGGTACCTGCTCCCGCTGTGATATGCTTGATGTTAATTGTGCCGTTGTCAACGCTGGTTACAATATGGCGGTAGGAGCCGCTGCTCTCCACCAAAATGGCAAACACCAGCAGATTCTCCTCGAAATAGGTGTCGTCATATTTCGTGATGGCATCTGCAAAGCTCTTGCTGTCGTCATAAGCATAATCAAAATCATATTTGTCCGGGCTATAGCTTTCCCGGGACTCAACGCGGTTCACGCGATAATAGTCATCCAGCTGTTGCTTTGATTCGATGACGACTGTTTTCCAGCGCTCCTCATAGGAGCCCCCATTTGTGCGGACATACTGCGCTGCAACAGCGGGGGCAGCCGGCGTCATGTTCTTAACCGCCGCTGTAACCACTTTCGGCTCATAGTTTATATCTTCTTTCAGCGAACCGGGCACAAGCGCAACCTCCACTGTTTGGCCGAACGATGGTGTGAAATCAAGCTGCGGCAGGTTATCCTGATCGATGAACAGCCTTTCAAAGCCCACAGGGTCGGCGGTGATGAGCGAATAAGGGCTACCATCCTCCATCAGGCCATTGATCAGCGCAGTGAATGTCGAGATTTCAGGCCTGGGGGAAGCCGAATAAAAGAGATACATGCAATCGTCGCCCTCGCCGTGGTAAGCGCCGCTATCCAGTTCGTCCCGGGCCATGGGCTGAATTCGTAGCATGATCTGCCAGTCGCGCGCACTGGTGCGCCCGTTCGCGTCGTAGTAAACACGGGGCCGGCCGTCGTTGTTGGGTATCTCGCCGTCCATGATGTCAATGGCGTATAAATCCGGCTGCCCCTGCACAAGGCTGCGGATTTCCTCCTGCGGGAGATATTTCAGCGCATCAAGATAATGCCTCAGCTCATATTGGTGCTCGAAGGGTTCAATCCTGTAGGGCTTGATAACGTAAAACTGGGGGCCTTCCAGGTTGATGCGCAGCTGGCAGCCATAGTCGTGTGTGCTGCTAGGCACTTTTTTGGTGAACGTCATGGAAATGGTCCCATCCATATACCAGTCGAAATCCCCTGTGACATGCAAGCCGAAGTTACCGGACGGCATCCCGATGTTGTCGTCCGCCGCGCCGGTAATCTCTACGATGCGGCGGATGACCTCCTCGGTCTGGAGCTCAGACAGGTTGCTGCCCTCCATAGGAAAATAGCGGCCAGACAAGCCGCAGGCTGCACAGGCAAACAGCAGTATGCCCACCAGTCCGATGGCAAAAAATATCCTGTAATGTTTCATTGCGGAGCCTCCATTTTCTCATTCAACGACATGGACGGTGTGGGTGGCGTGAAGTTTGTACGCGCTGTTGGCGTAGGTAATGGTCAATGTGTCGTAGAACGCGTGCTCCCCTGTGACGAGCAGGCCGTCGCGGCCGATGGCGTAACCGTTGACAGGCGCGACAGGGTTTTGCATCGCGTAGCCGTAGGTATAACCGTAGGTATTATAGGTGCGCCAGCTCCAGTCGCCGCCTTCCGGTTCCGGCAAAGCATTCCCGTTGGCATCGGTGACGGTTACGCGCAGTTGGATGCTGTGACCGCCGCTCTTTACACTGCTCGGCCCAGTGATAACCGCAGTGTACTCCGGCACGACAATGCTGGTGGAGCCTTTGGTGCTGACCGTGGTTTCGGTAGGGGCAGCACTTGTTTTGGTTGTTGCAGTGCTTGCTTTCGTTGTTGTGGTGCTTGCCTGCGTTATTTTAGTGCTTGTTGTGGCTTTTGTGCTTGTTTTTGCGCTTGCGCTGCTGCTGGTCGGAGCGACGCTATTGCCTGTGGCGCGTCGAGTCTGCGTTTGGCTTTTTAGTGCCGTTTTGCTTGTGTCAGGTGTTATAATAGCCGCTGTTTCCTCTGCAACACCCGGCTCCCCGAGAGACGGCTGGAGCTGCACTGCGGTTGCGCCGGTGGCCTGTTCGTCGTTATTCGGTTCGCCGCCGCAGGCCGCACAGGCCAGCAGCAGCGCCCCTGCCAGCATGAGGGCAAAAAATCTCTTGTAGGGTTTCATTTCACTTTACCTCCACTACGGACAAGATTGGTTTTCTTCCAAAATAGCAGTACAACCGCACCAGCCAGCAAAACGACCGCTCCTCCTATGGCTAGCCCAATAAGCCATAGCTGGGGTTGCGAGTATGGCGCTTCGCTTCCGTTGTACCAGTCCCAATAACTTTCGTTTGCAAAAAAATCCTCCGGCAGCGGGGTCAGTGTGATTTCCTCGCTCGGTATAACTGGAACAGCATAGCCCTGGACCTGTAGGGCTTCATAAAAGCTGCGTTGCAGTTCCATGCGATTGTGCCCTTCAACAAGCGTTTGCCGTTGCGGCATGTCATGTATCAAAAGCCAAGCGTCTTTAAACTCGGTTTGCGGATCCATATGTTTCTTATTCGATGTTTTTCCGCCGTCTCCATACTCCGTAGTTTCAAACACTATATCGCGTTCATTAAAACGAGCGAGCTCTTCGCCTTTTGTTATAACCAGCTTGTTCCAGTCAATATGATATTCCGTATATACATCCATGTAGTCGCCTTCATCGCCCTGCATTTCGCACAGGATAAACTTCTCTTCGCTGGAGTTTTTATTGCGGTATAAATTGAATGTATGGTATCCCTGAAAAATCAAAACCTTGCCGCCGCGAATCGTAAACAGCCGAGCGTTGAGTATCATCTCTGGCGAACCGTCACCGTTTAGGTCAAATATATCTATATGCGCGTAACGGCCGAAATCCGTATCGTCATTATGTTTTTTATCCTCTACGTATTGGCAAAACACATTCCAGTACAGCTCCATCCATTCTGGGTTTTTGCCTGCAGCAGTTGCCACTGGCAGCGCAAGTCCCAAGCATAGCACAATCGCCATGATGGCAAAAAATCTCCTGCAATGTTTCATTGCGGGGCCTCCTGTCCTTGCAATATTTGTTCTTCGTGGGCGTTTATTGCGCGGGAACAGTGATCGCGCGGAAAGCATAGTGGATTGTGCTATTAGGCCAGCGGGCAATGACTTCATAAATGAAGTCGCCGTCCAATTGCTCGAAGGAATTTTCCTTGCCTATATAAACAGTTTCATATTGCTCGAAGGGTTTTTCATCTTGCGCCAATTGCAAGAACGTCGCAGGCCACCGCCTGACTTCTATGGATTGCGGCGGATAATCGAACTCCAGATAGATCACATGGTCTTTGACCGTTACCCCATCAAATGCGTCGGGGCGCATCTGCAACGGATGCTGCGAATCGGACGCGACCGCCATGCCGTTCTCCCAGCGCCAGTTTGTCGTTAGCCGAATCGCCTGTATAGGCGGCAGAACGCGGGACATGATGCGATGTAACTGGCGCACGGTAAGCTGCGGCAAATCGGGATGTCGCGGGGCGGCTGGCGTTTGCGCTGCTTTGGTTGTTGCCGACGTTGCGGGTTTATCTGCTGTTTTCGTCGTTGACGCCTGTGCCGCTGTTACCGTTGTCGCCCTTGTAGCTCCGGCTGTCGTTACTTGTGTTGTTTCAGGCGTCGCCGCCTGAGTGGGGTCAGGGGGCAATGTAGCTAAGTTTTCGGTGGTAGGCGTGTCGGTATCTGGTGCAGTGGTGTTGGTCAGCAGGGCATTGCCCGACGGCCCGCCACCGCAGGCCCCACAGGCCAGCAGCAACGTCCCCACCAGCATGAGGGCGAAAAATCTCCTGTAGTGTTTCATCGCGGGGCCTCCTTCTTTGTAAACACGCCGGGCCGCCTGAGCCACGGGCACACACATGATGTGATTTTTATTTAGAGAACCATCCCATTAGGAAAACAACGCTCTAAAACCTTCGACATAACTTAGTATTAGGAAGTAAATATAAGCGAATGGAAAGATAAGAATCATGGCAGGCGACAACATGGTCAAAGTGAACGCATATCCAAATGGTGCTATAGTGACATCAAGTATCTTTCCCCAAGTGCTTCGTTCCGTTTTCACTCGAGCAATGTCAGTCCATATTCTATCTGTTTTTAGCACTATACCAACATTATCTTTTTCATAGGCAGTAATCCAGCAGTCGTAACTTACCTCAACACCCCCAAGTCGTCCATCTGGAGGATACATGGGATGGTCAGGACTAAGGTGCAATTGGGGCGAAGTTGCGTTTTTGATAAACGTACTCCCACGCCGCCACTGATATTCTACCTCAAGCCCAGCTGGTACATTCACTTCTACGCTGAGCGTAAAGCTTTCACCTTCTTTGATGGTCAGTCCTTGCGGTTGCTTGGTGATCTTAAACTCATCCCAATTTACCGCTGCCGTTGCGGGCATGGCGAGGCCGAAGGCCAGCAGGAGCACCAGGAGCAGGGCGAGCAGTTTCTTTGTGTGTTTCATATAGAACACTCCTTTGTATTTGATTTTGGATAGACCGGCGAAGGGTATTTCCCCCTCTATAAAGTACAACCGAAAAAAAGGGCAAAAGGTAACAGGTATTTCAATAAGATTGTATTTTTCATTCCACGAGGAATCTTTTGGCCCGGAGCCCCGCCTCAGTAAAGCGGGGCTGTAGCGGCTCAACGTGCCATCATCCATATCCATAGTTCTGAATAATCCAATCACTGTCCGGGTTCTCACGCACCAGCGTCCAAGCCCACTGGCGGTAGGTGGAATTCGGCTCAAATGGCCCTAAATCCGCTGAGGTAGTAAAATTGCACAGCAAGAGGATGCTGTTATCGGGATCCAAGTCGTCTTCCGAGTGCAGATTTTTTCGGCCCAGGGCATCCGTCGATACGGCTTCGTCATACCATAGCTTTGTCATTGTACATCCCGTGAAGTCGCTGTTGAATTTCTCAATAACAGCGTCTGCGGCGCTCTTAATTTCATCTTCGGAGAATAGATCGCTTTTGCCGAACGACATTCTCACGCCACCGCCCCCACAGGCCGCGCAGGCCAGCAGCAGCGCCCCCGCCAGCACGAGAGCGAAAAATCTCCTGTAGTGTTTCATTACGATGCCTCCTCGTTAGTAGTTTCCTGCATACCGCCTGGGGATGTGCGGGGGGGCTTAGTGCTTCAAATCCTGCTATGGCTCAAGCAACGGGTTTTGTCCTTTGCTCTGCGGGGTAGCTGTTAGTAGTTTGTTCCTCTGGCAGAGAGTTGGCCCACTCTGGTGGGAACAACCGCAGGCCGTGTTCAGCCAAATATGCGTCCCGCTTTTGCTGATGTATTTTGTCCAACTCGCTGGGATCCTGATAACAGTCGAAGATTTCTTCCGCCACCTCATTGAGATTCTGCCCGGAAGGCAGCTTACAGAACGCTCGAACGGAGGGCGAAAAGGCTCCGTCCATTTTGGGAAATTTATATTCGATTAGGCGGTATGTCCCGTCAGCTTCCTTCCGGCAGGTTATTGCCACGGGGACGTGCCCGCTCGAAAACGCCTGCGCACTATCATCCACCACATTATAAGCACTATGCCAGGTGGAAACGAACACCTTTATGGTGCTTTTTCTTTGGTATGCCCCGTGAATTTTGATCGCCGTGATCAGAAAGCCGGGCTGGTAAACCGGGTAGACATAGTGCTCCTGGGCAACCTCCTCTATATATTGCTCAAGTGCGCTGTCGATTTCGATTGCTTCATATTCGCTTGTTGCGCCGCAGGCCGCACAGGCCAGCAGCAGCGCCCCCGCCAGCACGAGGGTAAAAAATCTCCTGTAGTGTTTCATCGTGGGGCCTCCTGCATACTTTTGCTCGCTCCATAGAATAATACTTCTGTTAAGGAAGGGTTTTCTTCACTGCCTGTCACCTGTATATATTCTGAGCGGATCACCGCGAAACAGCGCCGCGTGGGGTCGTATTGTAACGCCTCATAACCATAACCCAGTCTTTCAGCATGGACTACACCCCAAAAACGATGCATCACCAGCAATTCGGGAATGGCGTCGCCATCAATGTCAAGCCACGTAAATTCGATGATCGGGTCAAAATCAGCGGGGGTATCCTGGTTGGGAAAATTGCTTTCGATGGATACCGGCGCAAAGCCTTCATCTGTAAAACGATAGCCTGTAATCGCAATACAGCCACCGCTGCCATAGGTCGGTTTGATATGAATGATCCCGCTCGTTCCGTCTTTGCCGAAAAACAGCTCTAACCGTTCGCCCTGTGCGCCTGACCAATTAGCCTGAAGGCCCTCCCAAAACTCCAGGAAGTCCAGAGTAGCCCCTTCCCCCTGCGGTGTAGGCTTGCCGCAAGCCGCGAGGCCCAGCAGCAGCGCCCCCGCCAGCACGAGGGCAAAAAATCTCCTGTAGTGTTTCATTGCGACGCCTCTTCTATGTCAAGTTAAAATGCTGCCCAGATCATTGCCATACGCAAACGCCACGACTTCGCCACTCCAGACCATCACGCCGCAGTCCTCCTTGCCGTCGTTCGTCACCCAGGCTTCGCGGTATTTCATGATAGTGTCCACCAGCACTTTCTTCTCCCATGCAAGCCCCTTCAAATCAGGACGAAACTCTGCAATGAATTTTTTCACTAAGGCGAACTCTTCTTCCGGGGACAAATCTTTGTTAAAGGCATTTATCGTGTCGGCTTCTATAGCGCCATGCCAGCGGTATGAGGCAAGCATTCCATCGGGATCAATACTTACGCTGATACAATATTCATCATAATCTTCATGGTCGTCTGTCCAAAACCAGAAGGGCTTGCCTTCGGCGGAGCGCGTTTCAAAATTAGGCGACAGCGCGATAAGATCGCCCGATAAATAACCGCCTGCCTTCATTCTGGTGATAAAATCCTGCGGATCGGACAGTCTCGGCCCGGATACCCCGCCCCCGCAAGCTGCGCTGCCCAGTAGCAGTACCCCTGCCAGCAGGACAAAAAATCTCTTGTAGTGTTTCACTGTGTTGCCTCCTTCTTTCTGTTACCGATGAAATTCTGCACACCACCAGTTGATGTGCGAGGGATAAGCTTTATCGCCCATATTCCGCCAGCGGCTTCCAGTCAAGTTCAACCACTTGCCCGTCGCCTTCCATCTCTTCTTTCGCGCGGTCATACTCTGCTTTGGAGATGGGCCTTTTCTCGCCTTTTTCGGCAAGAAAATATTCTGTCTCCGAATTAGCTTGAGCAGCAATCAGTCCAGGCAGAAGCTCAAGGTTTCCTTCTGCAAAACGGAAATAAGCTAAGAAAGCCTCACCTTCATTTTCGCCGCTACTTCTAATCGTACCGTTTTTTAATATCACAGACTGGACAGGATATTCGGGATCCGTGTAAAACGCTTCTTGCCGCATAGCCACACCATTTTGGATAGCGTAAACGAGCAAAAGGTTTGTTTTTCCGTCCCACGCCTCATAGCCCAGCAACAATTCGTTTGTGCCGTCGCCGTCGATGTCATTTAGCGCATAATACCGAGCATAGGCGTAAATGCTCTCGTCGAAAAGAAGGTCATAGCGCTCCTTGATGATGTAGGAATACGGGTCATTTTTGTCTGTGATAATATCGACGGTTGATGGTTCGGGTCGTGTGGAGCCGTGCAACCCATCGCCCACCGGCTTGCCCCCGCAGGCCGCGCAGACCAGCAGCAGCGCCCCCGCCAGCATAAGGTCAAAAAATCTCCTGTAGTGTTTCATCGCGGGGCCTCCTTGTGTTTTTTCGGGGATTTTCAGTTACTATGATCGACGCGCTGCTCATTGGCCTTTACTGCCCCAGCGCGGCGATGCGCTTCGTCAGCGTGTCAGATTCGGCGTCATATTCCCAGCCCTCCAGCTTTATAGGCTCCAAGTGCCCCTCGCGGTAAATCCCTGCATCTACCACGAATTCCACGGCACCGCCATCCTTGGCAAAGCGTAGTCGCGGGTTACCGCCCCTGCTGTTGCCGAACACGTCCAAAGCAATCATATACCATCCAGGCTCTATCTCCTTAAATGGCCGATTTTCCGGGTTGATTTGATCCGTCAGGGAGGAAAGAAGCTCAGGCAAGGAGCGCTTTTCTTCCGCTTTGCACCACCAGCCGCTAAACAGCAAACAGAGGCCGTCCGGGTCATAGGGCCGCGCAAAACTGGACGCTGTAGCGCTCATTTGATCGAACGCAACCCCGCCAGAGTTCCACCAGATACGGTTCAGCCCCGCCGACCATAAGGAATCCATTTGCATTGCCACGCAGAGTTGCCAGTTGTCCCCCATGTCCATCAGGTCGAAGCAGATGCTACCGCCTGGCAGCGCCAAACGCCAGCGGTCAATGCTTTTCTGCACCACGAGCAGGTCGTTCTCTGTAGCCTTGCCAAGGGCAATCATCGCGGGATCATCACTTTCGCCGAATTCGGCGGGTTCAAAAATGATATGAGGGGCAAGCTGGCTCGTTTTCGTTTCGGTTGTTCTTGTCGAAGTATCATGGCCCACCGGCCCACCCCCGCAACCCGCGAGGCCCAGCAGCACCACCCCAGCCAGCATGAGGGCAAAAAATCTCTTGTGGTGTTTCATTGCGTTGCCTCCTTATTTGTTGCCCTTTCATTCATTCCCTGTAACGGAAAACCCATAGTAGAACCCTGTTTCCGCGTCATACAACGCCGTTGTGATCGCATTCGCAAAAAAGCCACTTTTGGTTTCAAATCCATTGGGGAAATGCGTTTGCACAACCCACACAAGCTGGTCATCATCAATTGCTGTTAGGCGGCCATCGTCGTATTTCTCGAGAAAATCACGATACTTCATAACTTCCTTTAGCAGGACAACGGCGCCAACCGATTCCAGATGGGCCAGGTCAATAGAGTTGTTGATGTCATAGCCCGTGAAATTGATTGGCACGGAAACATCGGGCATTGTGGCAGAGGCAACCGTTGTGCCCTCAGTGATGTCCGGCTCTCCGAGGGACGGCAGGGGTTGTGCGCTTATATCCGGGCTGGCTGCGTAGAATAGGTGTATAAAGTCCTCACCAACGCCTGCATAACCATCATCGCTTTCACTGCGCTTCATCGGGAGAATATCCAGCCGTATCAGCCAATTGCGTTCTTCTACGAGCCCATTCATATCATAAAAAATGCAGGGTTTATCGTCGTCGGGCATACTGTCCATCAAAACAATGTTAATGCTGTACATATCCGGCTGCCAGCCCATAAGGCGGCGAATCTGCTCCTGCGGGAGATACTTTAGAGCTTCAAGATAATCTTTCAAGTCGAATCTCCGAGTAAAGTAGGATGTCAGTTTGCTTGGCTCCGTGACGTAAAATTGAGAATCCTCCAGATTGATGTGTAGTTGGCAGCTGCAGTCCCGCGTACCGACAAGCCTCTTTTTAGAAAATGCCACCAGGGAAATCGCCCCGTCCATATACCAATCGAAGTCCCCGGTGACATGCAATCCGGAGATGAAGTTCCAGACAGGCACCGCGATGTTGTCATCCGTCGCGCCTGTGATTCTAACGATATTGCGAATGATCTCCTCGGGCTGGAGGTCAGACAGGTTGGTGCCCTGCATAGGGAAACTGCGGTTAGATAAGCCCCCACAACATGCGCAGGCCAGCAGCAGTACCCCAGCCAGCACGAGGGCAAAAATTCTCCTGTAGTGTTTCATTGTGGACCTCCTGTTTATGATTAAGAAATGACAACCGGAAAGTCAACACGCAGAGTATTGGAGGTTGTATAGTAATAGCTCGGATCACCACCCCAGCGGAATGTCGCAGTTCCTTGATACGTACCAGGGGAGAACCAAGCAATCTCCGTCTGATCTATGGGATGATAGCTGCTGTCATTGGGACTGCCTGGCAAAAAGCGAACGGCCTGGACAAATTGCTCGCCAGCTTTAAGTATTGCCTGCTTTGCTTCTTCATTCATTGGCACCCCGTAGGTATCGGCATCAATGAATTCTGTGCCGTTGGCTTTGATTGAAACTCGAATTTCCAGGTGCATACCCTCCGTTGAACTCGGCAAGCGATAAAGAATATCTTCGTCGGATTGGTTCGAGATAGTTGCTCTAAGAAGAAACTCATTGCCTGCCTGGACTACACTCGGTAACGTCACCGTCAAAAGCAGGCCGTCTTTTTCCGCACTGTAGTTGGCCGGGGGCGGCATATCTACATAATACAAAATCTTTAATACAAGGCCATCCTGAATGTCGAACTGAAAATTGTTCCGGCCACGGGTGTAGATGTAAACATCGTCGGAAGCCTTGGCAAAATCCCCGCCGTAGGCGGCAACGATCTCCTCATAAGATGTGCTGCCAATGGCGAAGCCGTCAGGGGTGGAATACCTATCGTCGGTAAGCGTCATATCGACGATATAGCGGTCACCATATTCCGGGCAGGCCACGGTAAAGCTGAAGCCCTCGTATTTGTAGTGGATGACCTTCATTTCGGTATGCGCGTAGCCGGGGCTTTCGTAGAAATCCCTGGGTTTGCCCAACGCCGCCAGTGCCTGGGCAGGGTTCGCGCCCAGCTCCAGCTTGACGCCTCCGAGCGAGATGTGCATGGGTATCAAAGGCGGAGGTTCTATTGTCGATTCCATTGCAGGCGGCGTGCCGCTTCCGGGCTTGCCCCCGCAGGCCGCGAGGCCCAGTAGCAACACCCCCGCCAGTATGAGAGTGAAAAATTTCTTGTAGTGTTTCATGACGGGACCTCCTTCGTTGGTCGTTCTCCGCGCATTGCCAGGGAATGTGCGTGGCATTGCTTCATCTCCCATACTCGGCTAGTGGCTTCCAGTCCAGCTCAACCACCTGCCCATCGCCTTCCATTTCTTTTTGCACACGGTCAAATTCTTCGTTTGTGATTGGTACATCATTATTGCCATATTCGCGACGGTAATATTCAATCCCAAAAGCGCTATCAAGCAATATTATCTGGAGTTTCAGCTCTCCATCTTCAAAACGATAATACCTAAAGAACGAACCCTCGTCAGCAACAACACTCTTTACCCTTATAGTGCCATTCTTTAGTATTGAGCGTTGTTCAGGAAAATCAGCCACCAACGACGGCAAAGCCTCTTGCCACACTGCAACGCCATTTTGGATGGCATGAACGGCTTGAAGAACTATACCGGAGTATTCCTCCGAACCTATTAATAATTCTTTTGTGCCGTTGTCGTCAATGTCATGAAGGGCATAATATTGATCCTCAAGATAGTCATGGTTCATATCAACAGAGGCAGAGGCGTAAATCTCATAGAGTTCCTTAATGGTATAAGAGTATGGATCCTCCTTATCTGTTCTGATTTCGATGGTTGATGGCTCGGGTCGTGTGGAGCTGTATAACCCATCGCCTATCGACCCGCCCTCGCAGGCCGTGAGGCCCAGTAGCAACAACCCCGCCAGTATGAGAGTGAAAAATTTCTTGTAGTGTTTCATGACGGGGCCTCCTTCGTTGGTCGTTCTCCGCACATCGCCAGGGAATGTGCGTGGCATTGCTTCATCTCCCATACTCGGCCAGTGGCTTCCATTCCAGCTCAACCACCGGCCCATTGCCTTCCATTTCCTTGCGCATACGGTCATATTCGGCCTTAGTGATTGGGATCTCATTATAGGTAACTGGGTCGCGATGGTAATAGCTGTCGTTTGCAGTTCTCAACACTATCTGAAGAACAAGTTCTCCGGCTTCAAAACGACAATAACAATAACGTGATGTACCTTCGATGTCCCACTCGTACCTTATTGTTCCATTAGCAAACAGTAGAGTTGGACGTGCCTGTTCGAGAAATCGGTATGCGGAAAACGAATCATCTGATTGCGCCACAATGTCGTTTCGAACAGTGAAGACAGAATTATAGCCTATTCCACCGTATACATCCATGCCCCACAACAATTCATCAATGCCATTTCGGTCGATGTCATAAAGTGCGTAGTATTGGTGTTTCAATTGCTCAGGAGAACCCTCATAAGGCTTGATTATGCTTTTGATTATGTCGGCGTAGGGGTCACTATTGCCGGTGCCCACCGTGAATTCCGGCTCCCCGAGGGACGATACAGGTTCTTGCCCGGTCGTGCGGATCGTTGGATCATCGCCCACCATCCCGCCCCCGCAGGCCCCGCAGGCCAGCAGCAGCACCCCCACCAGCATGAGGGCAAAAAATTTCTTGTAGGGTTTCATTGCGATGTCTCCCGCTAGACTATATTGAGCACAAACTCATGGTTGAAGCAATCCGCGCGGCTTATCTCGACTATGATGTGCCACGCCGCCATGTCGTCCGTCCTCACGCCTGCCGTAATGCGTTTGATGTTGATCGCGTTGTTGTCAACGCTGGTCACGATATGGCGGTGGGAGCCGCTGGGCTCCACCAAAACGACAAGCACCAGCAGATGATCATTAAAATAGGCGTCGGCATATTTGGCAATGGCGTCGGCAAAGCTCTTACTGCCGTCGCGGGGATAGTCAAAATAAAAATTGCCTGCCTTGTAGTCGTCCTCGTCCGCAATGCGGTTCACGCGATAATAATCGTCTAGTTGCTTCTTCGATTCGATGACGACTGTTTTCTCACGCTCGTCATACGGATAGCCTCCGTTGGTACGGACATACTGCGTCGCAACGACGGGCGCAACCGGCGTTATGCTCTTGACCGTTGCCGTGACCACTTTGGGATCAGATTCTACACCGTCCTTCAGCGTTCCTGGCACAAGCTCAACCTCCACGGTCTGGCCGAACGCGGGCGTGAAAGCAAGCTTTGGAAGGTCGTCTTTGTCCCATACGTTCAGCCTTTCAAAGCCCACCGGGTCGGCGGTGACAAACGAATAGGGGCTGCCGTCCTCCCACAGGCCATTAACCAGTGCCGTGAATTTCAAAGGCTCGGGGCTTGCGGTTGCCACCTGGGATGTGCTCCCGGTGGTCGGATTGTCGCTGCCGGGCGCATTGCCGCAGGCCGCGCAGGCCAGCAGCAACACCCCAGCCAGCATGAGGGCAAAAAATCTCCTGTAGTGTTTCATTGCGGGGCCTCCTTTTTTCGTGTGACTGATAAAACGATCATCGTCCACATAACGCTCCAGCCTATGGCAAGCAGGCATAGGAAGGGCAAAATAAACAGAAGCTGATCCCCTCCAGGCCCTCCTGACCATACATAAATCCACA
>Ga0209628_10002168_pt1 | contig 13174 bp, 9 predicted proteins | sample TergutCu122P4_FD_187285 | JGI IMG/M metagenome (GOLD analysis project Ga0209628, IMG submission 187285) | Cubitermes ugandensis P4 segment gut microbial communities from Kakamega Forest, Kenya - Cu122 P4 (SPAdes) (version 2) | ecosystem: Host-associated > Arthropoda: Insects > Digestive system >...
GGGGGGGGGGGGGGGGAGCTGCATGGACCCGGAAGATGAAGACCGGAAGAGTTACAGATGTTTATTTGTAACTTTTTACTGATCGCCACGGGGTCTTGTTCTCGAAGAATTCATTCGTCTACGCAGCAGTGTGAACTTAAAATCTCTCAACAGGTCACTTTACTGAGCTACATTCTCTGTGGGATTGAGGACTTGGAAAACAGAAGAGTTCAAGTACCGAATCGTGCTGTAACTTGAAAAGAAGAGGAATCACATCCTGTGGTATTTTTTCTCATTCGGTGAAAGCTGATGTGATAATGCCGAAACCTTGTTCTATTGTGTTCTGGTCTGAGAGTCGGGCGTTTTACCGTGGTAGAGTAATTCCATACTTCCCACGGTCTGGTTTTGTGTACCTGAATGTAGCCGCGGAGTGACATTTTAATTCACGAATACCTTGTGTCTGCCTGTCTCTAGTGAGAACATTCAACAACCTTTTCGCTCGGAGCACCATCTCATAAACGCAGAGCTGCAGTTACCAGCACCTGATGGCAGTGGCGTTGTCAGCCCACTTTCTAATTTTTATGGGAAAAATGAGTTTAATTCTGAACCATCTGTTCGAATTTAACGCATCCTGGATGATGATGTGGGCTTTAGACCATAGGGAGTCACAATATCTTCATACGTTTTAAACCCCCATTGCAATGTTATATGTTGTGAATCGGATGCATAAACATGTTTTTTCTTGTTTTTTTTTACATGGTTTAGGCGATAATTGACATTTGGATGTGTTTTTGGGGCACCTAGTGGACGATAATTATAAAATAATTGTCTGGAGTGTTTAAGGACCACGCGCATGAAGGTTCCTTGCTTCATTGTTCTGTCGCTTTTATATTGCATAGAACATGTTTGAGGAAACATTTTTCTTCTCTGACTCTCCATTACACAGAAAATGAAGAACAACGCCCAAAGAAATTTCCATCTTTTGGAATGATTGCTTTTGTGTGATTTCATGTTTTCAGAGCGCTGGCTAGTGACATTACATGTCTTACTAGAGTCTGCAATTGTGCTGGGAAGTCATGACAGACTGACGCACCGAGACCAACCCTTATAAATTGTTACTGGGAGCGCACTTTATAATTTATGTAATCGAAAACACAAACCACCTCTTTGTTGAATACCATGTCATTAAGAATTTGTAAATTTTCCGTAGCTTTTATGTCAAACTCAAGCTTGCTAACTTAACATGGAATTGTGTTTCAGATTGATGATTCTGATGATGATGATCCATGTGCTTTGAGTGAGAACTGGACTTTCCAGCCAGAATCAAGGCGGTGGTCACGAGTGTGTGAGGTGACCGCTCAGCATGTGGAACGGCTTCAGGCAATTTCTGGTTGGTTAACATAGTCTGCAGGTTTTATTCAGGATTTTAAAGTTGTATATGCTGTGTATTGTTTTGATCAGTGTACTCAGTTTATGGCACCAACCAAATGCACAGTGCAGTTTGATTCTTTCAAGATTGTTTATTCTCTCGTTTAATTCAGTCGACATTGTTGTCTTAATTACTTCTGTATTTTAGCAGCTACGGTTGGTACAAAAGTAAGGAAAAGGCAGAGCTAGGCGTCAGGTGTTTGCTTCTGTGAGTACGTTAACCTGACGTTTGAAGTATATTGTTCAAAGGTGATGTGGTTCCTATTATTGCTGTCTTTGCGGTTGTTTTGCTCTTTCTGCATTTCGTCGGGGACGAGCAATGTACTAGGCGTTGTTATAAATGCCCTTTTCATTTATGTTAGAAAACATTACTTGGTAACTCACAAAGACGGTATCTTGGGGAATCAGCCATTTCGATTGTCCGACACTTTCAAAGTGATGAATAAATGACAACAAATCTACGATCCTCTTGCACTTTCATTTTTATTTATATCAATTCTCCGACCTTTTTGGTTGAAACCCTCTATCGCTTAGCTCTTCTTGCATCATACTAATAAAAACTTGCCCTACATTGGAAATACTGCCAACTTACAAAAGTTTGTTTCTATTCTGTAAGCTCGGGAGGTAGGCTTTGATTATTTTCGCAGCTGAGAATGACCTTTCTACAGATACACTGTTTGCGGGAATCTTAAAATCAACTTTAACAAATTTTGATGCTGCTGCTATTGCTTCATTCAGCTGCCTAGAGACGAAATATTTGCACACTTAATTGCAGTGTTAATCGTAAAAAAAATCGATTCTGGTTTTGGCAGAGTTAATTATTGTTGTTCAGATATCTTCATGCCGTTTTTCAGATTCTTGAAGTTATTCATAACGCTCAATTTTAGTTCGTGCTGCATTGTAAGAAAGAACACACAGCCAAAAATACATTTTGTGTGTATTTACAGAAACACGACCATGTGGTGAAACTTAGCATCAGGATTGTTGGCAGTGGCGAACATAACGTTTCGTTTTGGTTCCGAAATTTGGAGAAAAGTGGGGGGTGTATCTCCTAACTTATTTTTCGAATTTTATTGTCGTAATTGGTTATCCCCATAGCCTTTCCAGAACAGTGTCACGTTCAGAGGAAGAAAAGACCCTTTAAGGGGTCACCATTTCCTCCATTTTAACCCAAGGTAGTAAAAAACAGTTTTAAACACGCACGTGCATACCCAGATACAAGAAACGAATTCAGAATCAGTGAAACATAACGCTTTTGATTAATTCACGGCATACAGAAACAGACATTCAATACAAAAACAACAGACATTGTATTTTTGAGGAACAGTGGTAGCACAAAGTCCACACGGGATACATTCTTACACTGCTGTCAGCTGGAAGCTGGCAGCAGCCGTGGGTACAGGCGCTTTCTAGCGGAGCTTGTGAGTGCGACTTCATCTTGCCTTCCTCACAGCTGAAGAAATATAGCGTGTTCAGAGAGTTTGAAGTGATCGATGTCCCTGTTGGTGTAACTTCTTACTCATATTGCCTCTGTACATAGTGGGCATTTATACAACCGTGATCTGAAGGTATTTCCTTGTTAAAAGCCTGCGAGTGCAGGGAAATGTTGAATATAGGCTTCACTGTACAAATTCGTTAAGGAAGATTTTTTTTTAAAATTTTAAGGTACACTCGGGGCTTACACCTGTACACAGACCCCCCCCTCCCTTCCCGTGGTAAGAAGGTAGTTCTATTTATTTATTTATTTATGGTTTATTTAGAATGTGTATATTACAGTGTTTAAAAATAAAGTGGCGACAGTTACACATCATATATATTTAGTTATTTAGAGAACTAATTTAAATTTTGTTCCATTTGTCATGTTAAGGAGGTTCTGTTGGGCTGGAAATTTAGTTAAAATGAGGCGAAACAGAAATGTCCTACCGAATTTTGGTGGGCAACTTTGAAAGGCAATAAACTGGTAGGAGTTACATTATTAAAATGAATCTCAGTGAGGTGGAATTGCGTCTGTTGGCATGTACTTTTTCCCCTGATTTTGATTTTATTTTGATATATCATGTGTTCATAGTAAATAATTTAGTTAACATAGTTTTTTTTTGTCATAAGTGTATGTTCTGCCTTGTTTCCAGAGTGCTAGATAGAATCACTATATAAAGAAAGATGACTAAACATTCCTTGGAAAATTTGTGCAGAATCCAAATAGATTGCTTACAAAGTGACACTCAAAATCTGTAATTTTAGTTACTAGTCAGTTCAGAATCTATCTACTGTCTTGAAATCTAAGGTTTGAAATTACAAAACCATATTTTTACTGGTTGTTTTATATTGTTATGGAACTTGGTCTGTCACGGTGAATGGAAAACTTATATTAAGGATATATGAGAATTAAGTGTTGGTTGGAGTGTTTGGACCTAGGAGGGAGGAAGTAATGGAGACTGGAGGAAATGATATAGTGAGGTGCTTCAAGATTTATTTTCTTCATGTCATAATTTTAGGATAGTCCGGTGGGATATATATAGTGTGCATAACAGACATGAGAAATAAGCATAAAATTTTATTTTTGAAACCACTTACAGGATGATGTAAAATTGATGTTGGAGAAAGGGGATGTGAAGTTGTATCTGTATTTCAGGAAAGTCTTAATGCCGTGCTGTCAGCCAGTCAAGTTTATTTTAGGAACAGTGTCATGTTACAGTGGTGGGTGGCAAGGAAAAAAACCATTCTGCACCTGACTGTGAGGAGGACCGCCCTGATTTCCGAGGTGACCAACTTTTAGATGAAGAGGAGGACTATGATCCTGAGCAGACACCTGTCATATCTAGTCTTTGTTATGGCAGTTTACCACCTGGACACCCAGCAGGTGATCCAGAAGTTTTGGCTGTGCGATTTCGACGCACTGGCAGTGAGCGCCTTAGGGATGGTGCCAAGGCTCTGCTGCGTCGCATGGAAAGCCTTAAATCTCGTAGAAGGAGACGGCAAAATCGAGAAGGAGTCGTCATTAGTGGGCCACAGGTAAAGATTTAAGTTCATAGTGGGAAAGTTGAGGTGTGTTAAGTATAGAGTATGTAGTGATCTTATCATGCTTAGTGGGGAGGGATCATAATTGTTTTCCATAATAGCTCAGTAAAGTGTTGGACTGAGTGTATGATTCCTGGTAGCAGGAGGAGTAATCTCTGTCACACTGAGCCTCCTCTTTGGTGGGTGTAAGGTAAAGGCAGCCAAAGTGAAAAACAGACCAATTGTCTCCAGCTACAGTCAACGTTAAAATAATGGGGAGCTTTATCTCCATTCCCCACATACACCCATATTGTGTGATGTTAGTTAAGAGGGATACTGAATCAGCTCACATATTTCATCTCAAAATGGTTATGCTGGTCTCAAGATCACAGTTTTAACAGTGATAAGTAAAGTAACAGCAATAGTGTTAATATGGAATGGGGAAGTTTTGATCTTTACATCTGTTCTTACTGCCTGAAAACAAAATTATGGATTACATCCTGTGAAGGGTATGAGAGATGTAGACTTACATGGGTTTTTTCAGGTTTCAGATGGAAACTGCATCCATGAGTATTCAAGTGTATGAAAATGAAAGCTTAGAAACCTTCAGTAAATTCACTAAGCAATGAAAATTTAGCTAGAATACTGTTCATGAATAATGTACTGACCTAGAACTGTGGGTAGAGTCCAACTACCTTTTGAAATTTTTTTATAAATTTTGCAGCATTAATGTTTTATTGAAATTGGTAGTTCCAAAATTCATCCAATGCAGCGTGCGTGTGCACACACACACAACAGTTAGGTGTAATGTTTTGTAGTTAAATTGAATCTTGCTGTGTTAATTAATTGAGTCTCCTAAACCTATTCATGCACCAAAATGTGAATCAGATGAATTATAAATTAAATGATGAGGGACTGAAGTGAGTTAAAACATGTATTTGCACTTTCAAAGCACTGAACATTCAGTCTGTCTCACAAATAGAAAGCAGTTTTGGACTGTGACACCATAGTTGTGGTATCCACCTTTCAGAATAGATGGTGTTACGACCGAGAGACCAAGATGTAAACAGTCACCACCATGAAAACCTGAAACCAATTCCAGGGAGCAGAGTACTTCTCCATCAGCTGATAGTTCCTCATTTAGTCAAGAAATTCCTTGCATTTGTGGAACCCAAAGGGGCATGACCTAGTTCACAAGAACCTGCCATTTGTCACTGTTCTGCTCAATATTAATCCAGTCCATGCCCTTCCAGCCTATTTTTCAAGAACCATTTTAGTATTATTTTCTTATCTGTGCCTAATCTCTTTCCTTCATGTTTCCCCACCAAAACTCTGCATACATTTCTGTTCTTCCCAATATGTGCCATGGACACAACCTCATCATCCTTGATTTGATCATTCAAGTGATACTCATTGAGGATTATAAGTCATGAACCTCCTCAGTATGCATTATTCCAGTCTTGTTTGGTGCTAAAGAGTATTGTTGAGTAACCTAACAATTGATAAATGTGTTACATATACTCATTCACTTTCTTACACTTCCTCACATACACATTTGTTTACACTCAGATTGCTGTACTATTACACATTCTTGGCACCCCAGTGAATTGCTTATGTTGTGATGTGTCTTATATAAAGGTGCTGGATATAGCAACAATGCAGCAGCGGATGAAGGATCTGAACTGTGTTGACGTCTCTCCTACTGGAACCAGTGCCTCCTCACCAGAGCATCAGCCCTCATCTGGTCTTCCCTCCACCACTCCCACACCTACACCCACACCATCTCCAGCTTCAGGAACACTGGGTCCATTGTTTGGAGATGACACTTCTAGTTACTGTTCAGACGGAAGCCAAGGTGGTGGCAGCTCAACAGCACCACCCCATCATCGTGGTCGCTCAAAATTGAACCGGGCGAGAAAACTTCTCCATCATGGTTGCAACAAAGCTGAAGACCATGGTGCACTGTCAGATTCAGAGTGCCAACCCACAAGTTGGAGACAGCAGTACCTAAAGGATGCAAATAGTAACCACACCAAGGTATGTGTCTTGATGATGGGTTCATGCTAACAACCCTGGTTTATATTCTGATTCATTTACAGGTGGCTAGACTGTTTGTATCCATGAAGTATCCTTTGACTAGTTAGACTGCTTAGATTTTGATACATGCCAAATCTGCTGTGTCAAATCAAGTACTTTAGTGTACCTAGATTTGTCATGGATGGATCTAACTGTTTAATTTATCACTTGATATCCTGTCCTTTTTTCCCTGCTGAATTTTCTGTTCCCTTTTCATTACTGCATTAGAAATGTGGAATGTCCATAACTTGAAAAACCTACAAGACACCAATAATACTGGTCAACAAAGGTTTTGTCCCATGAGGAAAAATGTCTGTTGCTGATGTATTTTTGGATGCTGAATTCAAATATGTTTCCAGAATTTTTCTATCACCCACACCTTTCCCTCCAGGTTAAAGGGCTGGACTCTTCTGCGCCAGGGCACTAAGGTGTGTTTTTACCATGGGCGCCATGAAGTATTCAAGGATATCTTCTCCCAGGAAGATGGTGCCATGTTTTGCAATGATGTTTGTTCTGTTATGGAAGTTCTTGGCCATGAATATAACCCAGATCAGTGGCGCTTGTTCATTGATTCATCAAAAGTGAGCTTGAGGTTGGTTCTACTCCACAATGGAAATAGATTCCCTTCCGTTCCTTTGGCTCATGCAGCCAACATGAAGGGAAGTTATGAAAGCATGAAACTACTGTTGAGAGAGATTAAGTATGACGAATTTAAGTGGAAGTTATGTGGTAATCTCAAGGTTGTGGCACTGTTACTCAGAATGCAACTCGGTTACACTGCTGTTCCCTGTGCGAGTGGGAGAGCCGCAACAAGAAGAATCACTATGTAAATAAACTGTGGCCTAAACAAACATCACTGACACCAGGGGAGGAAAATGTCAATCCTCTTCTTGTTCTTCCAGAGAAAATTTGTCTGCCACCTTGGCCTGTAAAGCTGGGCTTCAGGAAAAACTCTGTTAAAGGTATGGATAAAACCAGCTGTGGATTCCAGTATGTGAGGAATATGTTCCCGAATGTGAGTGATGCAAAAATCAAGGAGGGTATATTTATAGGACCCCAGATTAGGGAACTGATACAAGACAAACAGTTCGATGAAGACCTGAATGAGACTGAAAGAAATGCATGGTTGTCATTTAAGAGGATTTACAAGGACTTCTTAGGAAATCACAAAGCAGTGAACTATCAGGATGTTGTGCACGACCTGTTGACTTCGTACAAAGCTGTGGGATGCAATATGGGTCTGAAAATCCACTTTCTGGAGTCACACTTGGATTTTTTCCCAGAAAATCTTGGTGAAGTCAGTGACGAACACAGTGAAAGATTTCACCAAGATGTTATGACTATGGAAAAGCGGTACCAAGGCAAGTGGACCTCAAGTATGTTGGCACACTATTGCTGGGCACTGAAGATGGATGTACCTGACGGCCAATACCGGTGAAAAGTCATATGCCTCTACATTTTAGAGGAAAGTTTCTGCCTTTTTCATGAGCACATAAAGTACTATTTTGCACATTTAAATTCCTCTTTATCTTTGAAACCCTGCCTGATAGAAAAATTCTGTATACGTATCTGAATTCAGCATAAAAAATACTGATAAATTCATCTATTGAAGTTTGTGGTACAACAAAAAAGTTAAATTTTGTTGACCAATGTAATTAATGGCCAGACTTGGAATCATTCCGTATGCTACTGATTGTTGGAATAATGGAGTGTAATTGGTCTCTTACTTAGTTTCTAGATGACAGAGCTTTCCAGATCATCCAATTCTGGATATCGCGACTTTTAAAATATTACTGTTTGACACCAGGAAATATGCAGGATCCTTTTAAGTCAAGTTCATGCCATCACTGTTTCTCTAAGATACATTTTAACATTCTTCTTCCATCTACACCTGGAATGTCTGGTGTGTGCTCTACTTGTCCAACCTATCTGGTCCTTGCTTGCTATAACGACACTAATGGTATTGTATGTAATGTAAAAATTATTGGGATACTCATTATGTAATTTAAGTGGGTGTTTTGTTACTGCATCTCTGCTGCTTGCGCACCTTTTTCAGTACATTATGTTGGGCAACTCCATGTACTTGTATGCACTGTGATCAAGTTACTTGCTGCTGGGCTGAAGTAACTGTGTAATGTTCGTCACTTTTCAGGCGGGTGGTTTAAATAAGCCATGGATCAATTATTATGTAGTCTGTCTTGTGACAGCCTCTTCCAAAGCGAGTTCTCCACAGAGTGCAATCTAGTACTTCCTGTTTTAAGTTCCAGTATCTTCTGTGTTCTGTAAGGTCATGCTTATGTCTTCTTCCTTGTCTTTCCATCTCTTTCATCTGCCCTTCAATAATGCATTTTAGCAGGCAGTTATGATGCAAGATGTGACCAATGCAGTCAACCTTTCTGCATTTTATTGTATGTAGGATGTTCGTTTCTTCCTTGCTGCACGTAATACTTCTTCATTTTTCACATGATCACTTCAACTGATCTTTCCCAGAATTCTTCAGCACCAAATTCAAAACTTTCAATGTAATTATGATCTATTTTCTGAAACTTCGAAGTTTCCACACTTTCACCATTTTTTAGTTTCTTCCTTAAATTTAAGTCCAGTTTGCTGGTGAAAAGAGTCTTCATTTTGAATGCTGCTTTTGCCATGGCAGTCCTGGATTTAATTTCACTTGTTCAGCCTGCATCATTTGTTATGAGGCAACCCACATAGATGAAATATTCCACATTTTCCAGATGTTCTTGATCAGTGATAATGCATTCTGGGGATAACTGTTTTGAGATTCGCATAAACTTCGTTTTATCCACATTTATATTCTTTTCATAGCATCTTCCAACTTCCTTCATGTCCTGTAGTACCCTTTCTTCCTTAGCCAGTAGTCCAAGGGTATCTGCATGTTTCTCAGTGTGAATTACGTGTCCTCCTATTTTGAAGTTTCCAAACCCTTGAAGAGTTTCCTTGGTAAAGTACTTGCTGTGTAAATTGAATAGAATTGGTGACAGACAACATCCTTGTCTGACTCCTCTTCCAATCTTCACACTTCTTGTGTTCTGTTGGTCCAGTTTTACTTTACAATTTGCTGATCAGTTTTGTTGTGCCAGTTGTTACCAGTGTTTTCTAAGTGTTCCTCTAAGTATCCTCCCTACCATCTTTGCTGTGTGTGCTGTGAGGCTGATTGTGTGATAGTTGCTGCATTTTGTAGCTCTTGGCTTCTTCTTTAAGGCAGTCATTATAGCATCATTGAAATCCTTGGACCACTCTCTACTTTCGTGTATATTGGTGATCACTTGTGACTTTAGTGTTAGAGCATCCTTTCTCAACATTTTGTGTACATCTGCAGGTACATAATAATGTCTTGTGGTCTTTTGTGTGTGTCTTCTCCATGATAAATTTTTTCCACATCACTGTGAAAGATGGCTTTCTGGTCTCTATTTACGTTCTCTTTTTATCTGACTTTCAGGTTTTCTGGTTGGTGTGCTCAATCACAGAACTCTGCCTCCCTTAAATTCATTTCTACTCACCATTAATGGTCGCCTTCCCATCTCATTTGTGGCTTTACCTCTGTAAATGAAATGCGTGTAAATTACCTCAGAGTTCATCAGTCTGTCAACAGAATTTTCTCAGAATGAGAATTGAGCAAGGTCTACAAACTTATACAACTGAAATAAAATAAAGTTGTATACCTGATAGTCGTATATTAATAGAGTTTGACTTTAAGGAGCCAAACCTTTGTATTCAAGACTGAATAATACATACCTAATTACAGCATATTGTAAACAGCAAATGTTGATGCAATCATTGATATTACTCATGCTTTCCCCAGGTATTGGAGTTTGTCGACATTCGAGGACATGACCAACAAGATTCTACTCGAAGAGTGTCCGTCACCTGCAAGTCACAAGCAAGAGCAGGCAGTCTTAATCTTGGCAAGGAAAGTCAGTGGTATCGAGAGAAGCTGCAGAGTGAACTACGCAGAGGTGACTGTTGTGTTGTTTGTTTTTGTCTCAGTTGCTTTATTTTTATCAAAGTACTGAAATAAATCATCCTTTATAGTGTTTATGCCACATGAAGCTAAATGTTGTGAGTTGCAGCTATCATATGGGATAGCTTTCTATAGTGAGGTGTAAATGTCTTAGAGATGAAGTAATTAATAGAAATGTTAGATTTTGGGTTTAAGTTTTCTGTCATTGCCTCTTCCTTTTTCTCCTGCACTGCAGGAACTATAGAACTCTATAATCTGTTCTATTTTACAGGCTGTGGGTAGTGCTGTTTTCAGTTGTTCACAATAAAGCTGTTCTAGTTTACTGCATTCATTAGGAATTGCATTGCAGAATGCATCTGTGGTCATCATGCTACCATCACTAACTGCATAGCTTGCCTGACATATGTATGCACTCACTTGTCTGATTGTAAATTTCTTCATAAGATGGTTGTAGAATGTGATAAAATTCAAGTAAGTTTTAAAGGAAGCATTTAAGTATTAATATTCAGACAAGTATTAATCTCAAGGGAACAAGAACTAGTTTACATGATCTGAGATCATAAAAATCAGTGTCTGAATGCATAAGTGGCTTTTCACTACAAGAAATTGAGACCTTTTAACAAAATTTAATATTGTACATTTTCCATGCAATTGACAAACCCAAACAAGTTTATAACTGAAAAGTGTGTATAATTTCAAAAACAGAAAAGAAAAATGGCTAAGGACTAATGCAGTTTTTTGGTTTAATGAGTTATGCAGAAACCTATGAGCTGGCACCCAAATACATTAATATCAGAGTAAATGGTAATAATGAACAAAGTCTGAATGCTGGAAAGCAGCCATTAAATATAGGAGCTCAAATTTCTTTATAAGAAAAGACAAAACTAAATGAAAAGTTGTATCCCTTTAGTATGTGCTAAACAATGTAATGAATCATGGACTCTATTTAGACATCTGTTGAACATAAATTCCATGAATGAGACTGTGTGAAATAACCTTGATAGAAAGCTGGATGACTTATGTAACATGTAACATCTATGAGTGTTTTATGTTCTTAATATGTGCAATTCGTTGATTGTACACTTGTTTTATAGTGTGAGACATTGTATGTAAATAAATGAATACTGTGTTTTAGTGACTTTAAGGATAATTCATCTGCAGTCTTAAAGCATCAGGCCACCCAAATATCAAACCACATTTGCAGGAAACAGTATTAATGTTGAACCTAAATTGTAACAGAAAATTTTCAGTTGTCCCTTACATCTGTTTGTTTAATTTCCTATGCTCTTCCAGTGTGCTTATTCATGTTAATGTTTATACATTTTGTGGCAGTGAAACCAATGTTGCGAACTATGGAAATAAACATAAATAAACTGTTTTGTCTGTTACATTACGAAGTGTAGTATTGTAACAGCGCTGCTGATTTTCTTAGAGGTTTGTGGCGATGGTTGACTCATTGCACTACAAATACTTTGGAAATTGTCCTTTGTCTGATGTGTATTTGACATACAAATTTGTTTGGGGGCTAGTTCTGCTCTTGATATTGGGGCACTTCCTGTCGCTTTACTGAAAGATAGCTTGTTAGTTTTATTTTTGGGTTTCATGAAAGTTGTCAGGTTCGAACCCTTTCAGTGCCACTAGTAGTTGGTTTGCAAGTTTAGTATTTGGAGGATACAGAGTTCAGTCCTTACACTTGTTGCCAATGTAAAAAATGAATATATGCAGATCTTTTTTTTAACAATAATAACATGTCTCTTGAAGAAGAAAGTTGAACCAATTCATGAGTCTGTGCATGTATGCAGTACTTACCTCAGGCATTGGACATTTTCTGACACAACTACAGTGTGACATTTCGGCTATTATGTGATGCAGATGTGACAGTGTACCGGGACAAATCAGGTTCGTCGGAGCTAATGGGAAGTCAGGACTCCAGTAGCACTCTAGCATCACAGCCTGATAGTGACCATGAAGATGGTGAATCCACCCCACGAAACAGGTAGGATGAGTTTTCCATAAAGTGTGACCAATTTATGTGAAAGTTGATGTGAGAGTTACACTGTCTGAGGTCCCACAAGTCACAATTTGGATATTCATACAATATATCGTATGAGAACAAATACAGGGGTGCTGATAAGTCCTTAGCCCGACCTACTTCCCGATGTATTTTGTTTGATGGTGAGAATATTTCGTTTGATGCTAGTCTTGTTTTATATATATAGTACTTATATTCCTCCAATTATGATTATAAATAGGATACATGAAAATCAAAATCTTCTGTCCCTGTAGCTTGTTTCCTTCCTGGTCGGACTAAGGACTTATCAGCACCCCTGTCTATATCACAGTAGAGTGGTTAGCATTCTTGCATTGTAGTCTGAATTCATTAGATTGAAATTCTGGTCTGGATGAAGTCTCAGCCCTGAGGGCAGCTATCCTGAGGATTGTTGTGGTTAACTGAAGCCCCTCCCTGCACATGTCAGAATAGTACTGCAAATTATGTCATGAATTTTTCCTGTCATGTTGCTTCCAGTTTATTATCTGCTTGTCATACTATTTAATCTGGGCACTTTAACTGTCGTTAAATGAACAATGAATAAATAAAAAGTTCCAAAAAGTATACGTGGTCTGCTAGAAAAGTATCCGACCGTATTTTTTTATGCGAACACCTGATGGATTATAATCTAGCGCGCTTGCATGAGCCGACCTTGAACCTTA
>Ga0209628_10002169_pt1 | contig 13173 bp, 7 predicted proteins | sample TergutCu122P4_FD_187285 | JGI IMG/M metagenome (GOLD analysis project Ga0209628, IMG submission 187285) | Cubitermes ugandensis P4 segment gut microbial communities from Kakamega Forest, Kenya - Cu122 P4 (SPAdes) (version 2) | ecosystem: Host-associated > Arthropoda: Insects > Digestive system >...
CCCCCCCCCGTAAGGCAAGGCGCCGAAGAAAATTCACGCCATTCTGGCAGAAACATTAGGGGAACATGCACCATCGTATGCCACCGTAAAAAAAACTGGGTGGCCCAGTTTAAACGTGGTGATTTTTTCACCTGTGATGCGTCTCGTCCTCGACGACCTAAAACAGTGACCACTCCGGTGATTATTGATAAAACATTCATGAGCTAATCTTGGAAGACCGCCGGCCGGATTTCGGTAAAATCAATAGCTGAGGAACTGAGCATCTCACGTGAGCGGGTTGGGTCGGGTCCATCATTCATGAAGATTTGGACATGCAGAAGCTCTCCGCGAAGTGAGTACCGAAATGCTTGAACGCGGATCAAAAATGTCAACGGTGCCAGTCGTCTGAACAAATTGTGGATTTTTTTCGGCGCGATCGAAATGATTTCCTGTCGCGATTGGTGACCATGGAAGTAACCTGGTTATATCACCATGACCCGGAGACAAAGCAACATTCTATAGAGTGGCGGCATAGCGGCTCACCTCGCCCCAAAAAATTCCGAGTGCAAAAATCCGTTGGAAAATTCTCGCCTCGATTTTTTTGGGATCAAGTCTGCATCCTTCTCAACGATTATCTTCCAAAGGGCCAAAATATCAAGGCGGAGTATTATTCATCTCTGCTGGTGAAATTGAAGGACATTGTGAAGGAAAAACTACGCGGGAAGTTCACCAAGGGGGTCTTGTACTTGCACGACAATGCCCCGGCTCACCGGGCACTTGCAACCCAGAAGAAACTGGGTTTCCATTGTCTTGATCACCCACCCTATTCTCCGGATCTGGCCTCGTCGGATTACCACCTGCTCCCTGGACTAAAAAAAAATTGAAATTTCGCCATTTTTCGTCCGACGCGGAGTTCATTGTTGCCGCGGAGACATGGTTGGACGGACAACCTTCTGAATTTTTTTTGTAGTTGCTTGAAAAGTTAGAGCAATGAGCTAAGAAGCGTATTGAGCTTCGTGGGGAGTGTGTTGAATAAATCCCGAGTTTGGTCGCTGTAGCTTGTTTCCTTCCTGGTCGGGCTAAGGACTTATCAGCACCCCTTCTTACACTGAATGCAATTAGAACGCATGACAAATGTCAGCACAAAGCCCAAAACAAAATACTATCTAAGCTACTATAATTTTCCCCGTCCGAGGTTTTGATTTCATTCCATATTTTCGCACCCTACCTCCCTATTGCAATTTTAATATTATAATCCTGCATACGTCTAAACATTTGAAGCAATATTTTCCCTTCAGGAATTTCTGCTAAAGCTGAAATGTATTTGTGACTCCCATACACGCTACATGTCCCCTCCACATAATTCTTTAATTGAGCAGTCTTTCCATTAAACTTGCACTTAAGAGCGTGAACGTTTTTTTAATTTAGTCTGAAAATGTGAACTTTTCACCACCGTACAATCCATTTGCTGCGACTGAAAGGTCAAACACAGCCAAGTAAAATATCCCGTATCTACCCTCAGTTTTTCTCTGACGCCATGTGATTGCTATGCGCTTCTGACGTATCATGCCTGGTTTCTCGTCGCGTGCCGAAAAAGCTTTCAGCTCATGTATTGATTTTAGATGGTGATAAATCGACCACATGGGGTGAGCAACGATAGACTCCGTGTTGTTTTGAATGAAGTCCTCGAATGGCGCCTCTGAGTGTCGTCCTCGGTAGGACTAGAAACGTCAACAGGCCTCGTCTGTGTGAGTCGCAGCGAAGTTATGTTGCTTACATTTGCATATTGTAATTAGGAATGCGGAAACAGTGGCTTGGCTGATAAACACAGAGTGGTTTTTCAACAAAGTCATTAACATCATTTGAAACATATGTAAACAAGACATAGAGAAAGATGGAGCACTAAGACTCTAGCCATTAATTAATAAACATGGAGACTAACATCAATGATTTTAATTATACCCTACCGTATAATATTTTGTGAACATTGTGTGGCTGTTATTTAGCTCTAGATTACATTCGCCCATGTGTTAAATATACTAGACGTCTGTAAATGCCCTCGTGGTAAGCAACCTTTAAAAAAGACATGCAATTGTATCCCATGAACTACTCGTAATAATAAAGGATATTTTACATGTTTCGGCCCCCAAGTTTGATCATCAGGTACGCAAAATATGAAAAAGAAGGCAGTCAAATATCCTGAATTGTCATTCCCGTGAAAGCGGTACCACTCTCTCGACTTCATTTACTACACTCTTACTGTTGTTTAAAAATAAACCTCACACACCTTAACAATATAATGCAAAAGTTCTTTTATTTGGTTGTGTTATTTAATAACAGTTACTACGACAGCAAGGATATTTCAAAAGTCACATTTGGGATAAAATAAATAAAATTATTGTATTTTTAATTTACTGTAATAAGAATTCATTACCATATTCTTGCTTTATTATTTTTTGTTGCCGCTTCGTAACTTCGGTTGTTTACGTAAAATAGGGTTATTTTCCCTGTACTAATACAGTGAATTTAATTGTTTGTTGATTAAGATATTGGGACATTTTCTCCTTTATTTAGATAAAAAATAATAAAATATAACAATTATTTTATTTACGTGACTGTCTTTTTACGAAGTTTTTAACTGGCATACTGAACCTTACTTTTTCCTCCTTATCCTCAGGTTTTCCTACCGTAATATAGAGCATGCCGATCCCAGCGACAGTGTGGTCTAAGGCGTGGTTCTTTGGGCGCTCGCTTGCTGGGATTGCGAGTTCGATTCCCGCCGGGAACATGAATATCTGTCCCTTGTGACTGTTGAGCGTTATCAGATAGAGGTCCCTGCGACGGGCTGACCACTCGTCCAGAGGAGTACTGTGTCTGAGGGTGATCTTAAAGCCTCTAGAATGAACGAGACCCTTGCAACCTAGGAGCTATTGAGCTATGGAAAAATATAGATTATATAAAAAAATTTCTACATTGATGTTAATAATGAAGCACGTTTATATTAGTAAGTTTATGACGATATACCTTCAATAGCATAATTTACTTACGATCACCTCTCGTAAGCCTTAAGTCTGTTGTGCAGTAGACAATGCCATTAAATTGATGGACAGAGGGGAGTTGTGTAATGTTATAAGTCTGTCATCTTTTGTTTCAATATCGCAATATCGTATCAAAGAATTAATTAACACCGACTCTCTCATAGGATAGTATACTGGCTATAAAATGCACTTTCTCTATGGCGGTTTCTCAAAAAATTGTTTACTCTGGTCAACATCTAGTGAATTACGCTCAAGACAATAAAAGAAAAGCGTACTTGTCTTTATCTACATCATCAATTATATCAGTTTAATTGTAAAACAAACCCTAAACTTTTCAACAAAATTTAGTAAATTTTCCCAGTGTCAGATTTCATAAAAATAACTTCTGGATTTATCGAGATGTTGCGTACAGAGAAACAGACAGGGAGCACAATCTCTCTGAATACAAGCCAAAAAAGTCTCCCCTTTTAACACATTATCCGTACTCCCCCCAAAAGTAGAAGCAGCGGTACAACATACTTTGCTTTGATGTTAGTTTGAGGAGAAGCATAGAGTAAAATCATCCAAAGACACTTCCGATTGTTATGAAGCAGTAACATATTCCAGTGTAATACGTTACACACACACACACACACACAAACACAAAATAACGTACATAGAGTTCGAATTTTAATTGGGCCAGGCCTCATAATTTTGAGGACTCTTTCAAAACAGGCCCCGTTTGTGCGGAAAAGCAGAACGTATTCTGGGGATGCGCCTAAAATGCAACGGAAGACATACGGAAAAGACGCATTACACTTGTATTTTTTACTTTTAGATTTTTTTTGCAGCGTAGTCTGGTAGGTAGGTACCAAAATTTCGGAGGAACCTTCTACATCTCTCTATAAATCACGAAAAATTTAATAATAATAATAATAATAAACCACACGGTGTGACACATCAGAGAAGATACAATATCGATATTCACCAGCTTGGGAAACCCAAATCACAAGTGGCATACTGTAATGTCTATCTGGGTGGAAGAGGTTGAACTTCCATAAAATCTTGTTCAGACAGACACTACAATAAAATAACCAGTCTTTTATAATACTGTTGATAGCGATGAAAGAATTCTGCCACCAGGTAATTTAGAGTAATTATCAATTTATCACATATGGGGATTATTTGGGAATAGCCACTTGACGGAGTCAAAAGGTTAAATAACACTAATTTCTATTTACTAAAATAAATAAAATACAAAAGAAAGCTAATATATAAATGAAAGCTAAAAATTAAACAAATTGAATTTGTACCAGGTAGTTTTCTATCAAGTTTGATTAAAAATTGTTTAGTTATTAACTTGCCTTTTATATAGTTCAAACTTTAGAATAGTTAATTTAGTGTATCACACCGAATAATTTCTAAAATATACTCGACTTGAATTTAAAGCTTACTGACAGTTATGTATTCAAATTGCAGTCAACAACTCATACCTTGTAACAACAGAAGACAACCAAGCATCGTCATTTTTCATACAATCTTATGAACACTTTTATCGTTACACAATTGAAATATTTCTTCTTCAGAGGTACGTGAGAAAGCCGGATCACAATCTTGTCGAGTATAATTCTGGCCAAAAGATAACAAAATGTGTGAATAACCGATGTGACGTAAATTATGTAGGAAAATTCAGCGACTCATACATTCTTGATAGTATAATGAACTATAAGAGCGCTACCGCGTTCAAAGTCCCAGGCAAGTGTGAGAAACTCTAAAGTATTGTTGAAGTCAGAAAAGCTAGCGGGTAAATTTCTTCCTGGTTATAACAATCTACAAACGTTTAAACAAGTTTAAGTACGAGTATATATGAAATGTACAATTTTCAAAATTCTGTACCGTTACATTCATTACAATACTTGCAAGAAGAATAGAATACACTAAGGTTACTAAAAGTTTCGTCACTTTAAAATGAAGGAAAGGAAAGAGGCTGTGGATACGAGAGAAGTGTGCAGTATAGAGTTGTATTTTTCATGCTTAGGATCATGATCGAATACACTGGGCAACAAAATTTAACTTGTTTTTGGCATACGAGCGAAAATATCTAATCCTAATAGAACTTTTAACGTTGAATTCGAATATGTAAGTAGTTTTTCTCCTTCACCCACGGTTGTTTTGTGACAGCCAAGTTAAGTGTGAAAGAAATGTGTATATTTACATACTACATACATTATTCATCTTGCCAAAAATGTGAGGGTTGTTGATTTCCTTCTGTATTTGGCATCTGGAACATCCCTCTTCATCGTCCAACAATAGTCAGAAAACATTCTTGCACTCCTCTATCCCTGGTACCTCTTTTCCAAGGCAGAAATGTCTTGGTGGAAACGTTATCCGTGTTCGTTACTGAAGGCACCAAGATTGTCAGGGAAGAACTCCAGGTGAGAGTCCAAGAAATGTATCTTGAGGGACATATTACACCCCATATCTTGGTATGACTGTAACAGTTCACCCACAATTTCACGGTAGTTTGGGGCTTTACGATTTCCTAACAATTTTTCACAACACTTTTAAATTACTTCCACGATGATTTTTCAATTTGGCTTAGCAGATCTTCGAATTTTCCATCTCCAATCAAAGCTCTTATTTGGGGACCCACAAAAATTCCTTCTTTGATTTTGATTTTCTTCAGAATAGAAATCTTGAAACTCTTCCTGGCGGTTACGAAAGAAGCACACTTTAGTGTCTTTCTGAAGGATATTCCATCCTCTCAGTCTAGAACTCAAAAGTTCGGCCTGTTTTTTGGACAATTTCAACTCCCGAACAAGGTCACCTTGAGTCAACAGGTGAGGTTCACGGGAAGATGTACTTGTTTCAAAAGTAGCATCATCTTGCTCCTCATTTGTAACTTCAGTAGCTGGCTCATGTTCCGATTCATCTTCTAGAGTTAGATTTGTAGGAGGATGTGGTATAGGTAAGTCCTCACTGTGAGGTACTGGCCTCATAGCAGATGGAAAATTTGGGTATTTTTTATGTGTGTTTAGATTTACTACTTATTCCTTTTATCTGCGTAATACAAAAATAACAGTTCGATGAATGATCTTGTGGTTCACGCCACACCATGGGTATAGCAAAGTTCATGTGCCGAGAACCCTTAGCCCATTCTGTCAGACATTTCACACAGGTCAAACAGCAGATATGAGGGGCCCAGTTCTTATCTTGATCCCCCACTTTACAACCAAAGTACGTATAATTCATAACATTTTTTAACCAGTGGAGTCAAACTTCGTCGTTGATCTTTAAATGTCAAATCCCCACATATATAACAAAAGCTATCTGGATGATTTACACACTTCCTTGGCATATTTACTCACTAACACAAAACACTTACACAGCAGACAAAACAAAATAAAACTTCACTGGGTGCATACACAGTGAATGTGCAGTACTGGCGTATTTATGAAGCGTCTCTCTGTATGACTCAGCACAATGTCTAGCGCCATAACTCAACGTTTGTTTCATTCACTTCCTGTTTCTGAGCACATACAGCTAGTGATTTGATAACGGTAAATTATTTGTGACCACCCTCTGTTCAAAACCATTTCAAATGTTGGTTCACGTATAATAATATCACCGACAAAAGTACCTAAAATTCCGAAAAATCAATAATAAAAAATGTCATTGTACAAAAACTATGGGTGATGGAAAAATTTTAATTGCATATTTGAATTCAGCGTGAAAAGTTACGTTAGAAACACAATAAACTTTTAATGTGCCAAAATCGTGTTTCCTAGTGTTATTGGGTTGCAAGATTATTTATTTTTACTGGGGTGTGGCTGCCGTTCTTTATGACTTTTTCATTTTCTCAACTTCTTGAAAATCCTTCGGGGTTTCCTCTATTTATTTGCTTGGAATTTTCCAAGTTTTCCACCCAAGACAAGGTTCCCAAATAATTGGAGGGCGACAGCCGAACTTTTATTGCAGGGCAATTTCTGAAACCTTACAGATCGAAAGATCTCTCTTAAGCCGCCACACCTGTACCCATAGTGAGACTGACAGTTCTGTATGTAAATTGGAGACCGTTAAGTCATCACTTCTACATGCGTGAACTTGAATTTTCCCCTTTGACACGTTTGAAAACGAAGGAGAGAATGAGGCTTAGCAGGGCACCCGCTAAGCCTGTAGCTCTCTCAAAGTGTATTTAAGACTGGGGCGATATCATGAAGAACAGGCAGTCACACCAGTTACACCAGTCACACTAGGCTTATAAGAAATTTTAATTCTGTTTCCTGATTACTTTCTGATTTCACGTAAACAAATATTATCGTTATTTAAAACATAACTCTACCTGCAGTTAAGCTGCTCATTTCACACACCCTTTCCACTTAAATAACATCACCCTTCTTCGGGTTATTATTATTATTATTATTGATTTTTTTACTCTATTCTCAAAAATATAGTGGGGTCGAAGTAAAGACATTCACAGTTAAATGGTTCCAAGATTTAAGTGAACTTATTCATTTTTCTCATATGTTAGAAAAGCTGTGGTCATTTTGTGGCTTGGGTTCCAAAATGTTTCTTAACTTCGGTCGCGAAAAAAGGTTAGAAAGTCATTGCTCTAGAAGCCTGTATCAGTCAGACTGTGGATTGAGTTTACCTTCTGCTGATTACTCCTACAACCCAGCACAATTCCGGCACCCTTCTTCATCAGGCTTCTTTGCATTCACCCCATCAAATTATGTGGAAAGGTAACAACCGTATCCTTTTGCGCAGGCCCACGATACCACCTACAGAGATATGTTGCTTTCTGGTTACATTCATTCCAATATTCTAGCTCATTTGCATGCAGAATACGGCGTCGGTTATAAAGTCAAGCTGGAGTGGTTTGCAGCCCTGTTTCTTATTTGTAAGGTCTCGGTTTTAAATCTCTGAGTAAAAACCGACTATACTTGCTAAATGAGGCTCTCTAGTATTCCTCAGTCCCTCCAGACAAATTCTGGAATAGTGCTTCACGTTTGGCCACGGACTCTTCCTTCCACAGCCTTCCAAATTCAGCATTCCATAATTGTATTACCATTCGTGGCCACAGAGCGTGGTTAAATAACTACAGGTAAATAAAATACACAACTTTGAATTCACATAATTTAAACGAGAGTCAGAGACTGTACCAGCCTAAAGCGAATTTGTAAAAAGAAAGTGCAAGTGAGTGGAATGGGAGCGATAAGAAGAGACGGGCAGGCTAGGAAAGTGGACGGCAGTAAAGAGACAACAGAAAACACATTAAGAAAGTGGAAGGAAAAGGGGGGGAAGAGATAAAATTATAAAGGGAAACGGGAGACAGAGGACAAAATAAAAGAAGGAAAAAGGAAGAGGAAAAAGTGGCATGGTCGATATTTTGTTCGACGTTTGAAGATGTGATGCCGTGTAGTCTGGCAGACGGACAAAAAAGTTTCAGAAGAACCTGCTTTGCTTCCTCTAATATCAGATATAAACCCACATTCTTTAATAAAGATATCTCCAAAACACTGATAAATATTTACCAGGTTAAAAGGTGTCACGTACCAGTGAGTTCTTATCTTCAAAGATATCGCAGACAAAACTTCAAGGTAAATATAATGTTTATTTATTTATTTAACGGCACTGTCAGTAACTCTTGGAATGGAGGGAGAACAATGAAAAATGAAGGTAAAGGGAAAAAAACCAGTTACCTAATTTTCGGTACTATTCTAGTATTTACTTTTAAAGGCCGTGATTAAGAAAGCGTCGAGCTTTCCTACATCTCTCCATACACTTACTGTTAACTACCTAAATTCTTACAGCAATAACCTACACCCATTTTACTCATTTACACTTTTGGGCAACCTGCTGGTCAGGAAAGAAGATAACCTGTCATAAAGAAAATATTCCTTCAAAAAATAAGCGAATTTAAATACCAGTGATACTCTTCTGTTACCATTTCATATTTCGGCAAACATTCACTTCAGTTTCAGTGCAAAAAGGTGAAGGATAGCAATTAAACCGGAATATGTAATACATTTTATTTATTTTAATGCTTGTGGCTTGTTCTTTACAGGATTACGTGCCGTGTAATGCCAGGAGTGCAACCACACGATATGATTATGAAACCTACCAACCTCCTTATGCTAAGATCGAAAAAGCTGTCCACGCTAATAGCTTCCGTTCTGATAATACGGTTAGAGATAAACAAATTTGTGTACATACTCAACAGTATCCTTTGCTTCCTCACTTCCTATGTTATTCCCTCATGAAAGTACAGACAACTAAAAGTTTCACGGATTCTTACCTTTGACACTGGGTGGAGGTGAGTGGTCTCATCTGCTTTACCCATGGTTCCCACTGCACAGAAGGATGAGTGGTCCCTAGATAGCGCTTTACTGCGACGTCACATACCGTAGAAAATAATATCGGATGTTATTTGCGTAGGCCTAATTGATCCTACGTTCATTCCAATTAACACAATTTGTAAGAACAAATTGTTTGTAGTCACCAGTAAAACATAATACACAACACAATACGTTGAAAACAGAATTAATTTAGGCAACACAATTTACACTTTCTGCGCATTCAAACGTGCAGACTGTTCCATTCTTACATAATAAAAATACCAACGTATGAAACATGGTTTTATTCGATCTGGTGTATCTAAGAGGTACGAATGCAATATTGTTATCAAGAAAAATAAATCGTCATCAACAAAACTACTAAGTGTTATATCTTCAATTTCGCATTATTTATCGACCTCTGTGGATCATCTTCTGGCCAGTAGTACAAAATAATTAAAAATAATTGTTTACAAGTGTATTAAGTTTTGAATTGAGATTAAATTTTACAATTTGATAAAGTATATGTTACTCTGCGAAATAGATTATATACTCGTACACAAAAAGTTACAATGTTAAAGGTTAAAATAGTATAATGACAAAATATTCTTGAGTTGTACTATCTTATCTTGACGTAGTAGATGAGTACGAAACGTAAAGTTCGTGGAATTTTGTTTAGCAGTTTTTGATTTTGTTGTGGATTGGTTTTCCGAATTAGTTTTACTTCCTGTGAAAATTACTATAATTTAACGAAAGTTTCTTCGAGTATGAGCATTATTGTTAATCAAACATGTTATGTTACATTTACTTGTTTTGGAGATATGGTTGTAGGTACGGGTATCTAGTAGGTTCTGGTGTTGTATCTATCTGTTGTTTGCCAACTGTTCGGAAGATACAGTTAGTAAGAGGCGTGCTATATGTATAATGTTTTGATGTCATGATACAGTCTATCCCATTTCAAGTTTACTAATATGTTAAAGATTTGGTTTTGTGTTATTCTTATTATTAATTTGGGTGCCTTTTTAGTTTCCGGGTATATAAAGTATTTTTCGACATTATCTATGTACCTTCGTTTAATTTTATGTATAATAAGTCCATAAATTCTTCCATTGGTCCCATGGCATGTCCGTTGGCCAGTAGAAGAGGAGGAAACTTTGAGTTTTTGTTATTGCTTTTGAAAGCAAGTAGACGTTCTTTATACCCTATTATCCGATATAAAGCACATCTCCTAGCGACAGCCCGAAGCATAACAAAAATGGATCAGTAGAGATTACTCTATTTAGAAGCACAAAATAACCCCCAAAGTGGGGTTTTAAATTATACCTTTAATATTGTAAAAAGTTCTTTTGGGAGATAAATAATATTTACACACATCTCTGAATCTAAAATTAAATTACAGTCCAATATAGAGCATTACATGTCAATATGTGGGATAAGTTACGTCATGGGTAGAGGCGTATAAGCTTTTCAAAATTTGAGATTATCACAGAGGTTGATGAAAATTCAAGTCTTCTGAGATCTTATGCCGTGTCGACTAGTCGACAGTCAAGTACTGCTGGACAGTTTGAAGGTATTACGCTCCTTCCAAACGTCGGTAAATATTTATCGATCGTATGTCGTAACATTCCACGAGACTTGAATCTTCTTAGAAGCTATATTCAGTAAAAAACATCGAGTGTTCGGATAGCAGGGGCTTGTTGCACACTAGTCTACAGAGACAAGAGTAAAGATAAGCGGAGGAGACCAGGTCAAAGACTTGATACTTCAATTCTTGTTAAAATCATGCCGTGCTTGAGTAATGGTAGTTAATGGACTTTAATCGATTTTGGATTCTGTGAATTTCTGTACGACATAATACCTAAACTAATCTTGAAAATAATATTTAAAGTAAACTTCCTACTTCACACTGAACACATATTTTGTACAAAAATCTGTTTATTCAGATCAGGAAAATGTTAATTTTGTATTAACCCTGAAAATGGAGGCAATTTCTCGGTACGAGCATACATATTGTCACATCCGAAAAGATATGACTCGCATATCTGCAGCGTAAAAAATGTTGTTGAACACCTAATTACCAGTATATATTGTTGGATCCACTCGATCTGATTGGCTTCCAAAGCCACAATAAAATATGTCTGCCGACGGCAACATGATCGGTGAACAAAAGTGATGATTCAGTCTCGAGGAGTTGTGTTATTTCATGTGTTAATTGGAAACAGACGGCGGGAGGGTAATCAGGGTAAGTGCGTATAAATTTGTTGGTATTTCCTCCTGTCGTACGGCCTCAGGCGATGAAATGAAGCAATGTTTTCTTGCTAGACGCCATCCAGCTAATTAAAGGGCTGGGGTGTGAGTACAGGTAGAGCACTAGTGCACAGCGCAACGGAAAGGAAATCATATGTATTTCTGAGACAGTTCACGTACGCCTGCCAATAACTGAGTAGCTCAACTTCTTCCTTATTATTTAATTGATCATAGCATTTGCTGAGGCCCGTATTTGTCACGGCGACTGGTATTCAGTGGTGTAAAGTTGTAAAGTTTGACAGAGGGAAGTAGCTTTGTTGAGGACAAACTTGCTGCATTCTTCTTAGGGTGAATTCTATCCTAAAAGCGGAAGCAGCATGGTACCCCCGAAAAGTTGGTGTCCGTCAACTAAATAAGCAACGCACTGTCACAGAAGAGGGTAACTTGCAACAATCTCTTCTTCCTTCTACCAACATTTCATCACTTTTTGTTTTACAGTACTGGAGAAATTCAGATATTCTTCCAAATTCTTCGTGAAATTTAGTTACTTTATGGTTTAACTTTATCAGCCACGAAACCTGAACGATAATGCAAAGAAAAACTGACGATACTGAGAGACACGACCTTTTTACATCGAGAGAGAGGACTGTTACGGCTCCAGAAGTTTCCATGCCGTATCCACTCATTCTTCTGGTAAGTTTCGTATGGAGTTTAGGTAAATCTTTGGGGACAGAAGAAGGTCATGTGATGGGAAGCGGGGAGTATTGAGTAAGGAATAGAAGAAAGAAGTTGAGCAGTTACTGCATTAGGGATAAATTTTTATTTTAGCAGTTGAGGAGGAGGGAAGGGAGAGGAACGGAAGGCTGAATTGGGGCGGTACAATTATTAACATTAAACTCCGCTGCAGCGCAGCTTTCCGTGTGCTAATATGAAATTCCACCCCAATAAATTCATCGAAAATACATTAAAAGTTTAGTTGGTGTCTCAAAACGATTCACTCCGCTTCCATTACACAGAAAAGCCGATTAATGATCTTTAGAGAGTTGTCATTATTTGTTGTGAAGATTATAAGAAGCACATAAAACACTTTGGGAACAAAATGAAAGTATTTTTAATGTTACCGAAAGCGACAGAATATAGTGGGATATCCACTGGGCTTTATCAGGTGAAAGTAAATATTTTTATGTTTCATCCTCACCTGTCGCCGTATTTATCATCTTACTGCGTTTTACTAGTTTAATAGCTCACACCCCACCGCTCCAAAGTACTAATTGGAAACGATGTGGCAGGAAAGGTCCAGGGCTAATTTGAGGTATTAATACAGCAATGACCATCTGGTATTTTAGAAAAATTTGAACAATTTTATTCGCGTAAAGCAATCCGATTCGAGATTTTAAGTCTGTTCGTCACAAATATAGGGGTAATAGTGTGTTCTCAAAAATGCATAATTGAATTATACAATACCGAGTCATGCCAGTAAATTTATTATTCTTGATCTCAGTAACGAATATCCAAAGAAAGCATCACACACACCAGAGTGTAGCGAATTCTAGTGGAACTGAAATATGGACTCATAAATGGAGAGTAGATGATCT
>Ga0209628_10002170_pt1 | contig 13169 bp, 8 predicted proteins | sample TergutCu122P4_FD_187285 | JGI IMG/M metagenome (GOLD analysis project Ga0209628, IMG submission 187285) | Cubitermes ugandensis P4 segment gut microbial communities from Kakamega Forest, Kenya - Cu122 P4 (SPAdes) (version 2) | ecosystem: Host-associated > Arthropoda: Insects > Digestive system >...
AAACTTTGGCGGTTCTCGATGGATAGGATTTAATTTGTCCGATTTTATGGATTTCATTCCGTCAATCGAATCTCCGATAACGTTTAACAAACGTCCTTTTATCTGCTCTCCCGAAGGCATTGAGATTGAGTGTCCAAGTGCAACGGCAGTAAGCCCGCGGCTAAGTCCGTCTGTTGTGTCCATTGCAATAGCGCGGACAATATTTTCGCCTATATGCTGCTGAACTTCAACTATAAGTTCCTTGCCGTCAGTGCGTTTTATGCTTATAGCATCGTGAATAGAAGGCAATTTATATTCCGATTTTTCATCAATCGCAAAAGTAATATCAACCACCGGTCCTATTATTTGCGAAATTTTTCCTGTAATTTCAGACATAATTATATATTTTTTAGATTTAGTATCAAGTAGTGAGTATCAAGTAGTGAGTATCAAGTAGTGAGTATGAGTAAGCGGTGTTTAATTTTAAGCAATCAAAATACTTGATACTAATTTTTTTTTTTCGGCGCAAAGTTATAAAAAAAATGTGAATTTACAAACTAAAAAATCCAAAATATATTGGTATTGTAATACTAATATATTTTGGATTTTATAAAATTTTTTATTTATTATTATTTTATTTTTTACTTTTTCTAACGATCGCAATTGGAGTTTGCTGGCTTGCCTGCCCAAGTGGGTTGTCTTTGAAAAGGGCTTTAAGAAATTTTTCGTCAAGTTTTTTTGACGGTTTGCCGAGAATATCAACGTTCAAGTCGTTGGCATCAAGCACTATAAAAGTATTGCCGAGTTTTTCGGTCATTCCGCGGGCAACTTTGTTGGGGTCTTTGGGAGCCATTTTTGCATATCTGTTATACGGTGGCAGGGTGTAGTCGCAAGGTCCGTCTATGGCGTATGCCTTTTTTCCGCAAACTTTGTAGAATACACCGCGCACTCCAAACGGCTTTGTAACCACTGCAGCCAAGCAGCCGAGAAAAATACGCGGCAAACCAACGTCAATAAGTGCAAGTTGCATTGTGTAAGGACTGCCTAAACCAATTCCGTATGGCGATTTATAGACAAATTTTACCAAAAATTTTGCTAACCAACTCGGTTTAATTTCATCAATCGGAAAGGAGCGACCTTGTGTTATGGCAATAATTTTTTCACTGCAAAAGATAATATCGTCTTTTTGACGAATATCCTTTGTGTATTTATCAACGACTTCAAAAAGGTCGTCATCTTTCATCACAACATGCGTTTTTATGGGAATGCGAATATATTTTTCGCCATTAATCTCTATTTCAAGATTTTTCCCTTCATTTGCTTTAAATTCCATAAAATTTATAGATAAATTGTGAAAATAAAAATTAGATTCTTTCTAACACAATTTTTACTAACTCCTCCATCAAATCTTTGTAGTTTGTGTTCATATTGTGTGCTGCACGCCCTGCAATAATGGCGCAAACAGTCATTGCCTTGTGTCCGAGCAGTTTCGACAAACCCGCAAGTGCCGAACTTTCCATCTCAAAATTAGTGATTTTTTCACCGTGATAGTTAAAATCAATAATTTTTTGGTTAAGATTTTCGTCAATTGGTTTGATGCGCACATAACGCCCCTGCGGACCGTAAAATCCGGGTGCAGAAATTGTTATGCCCGATACCATATCAAAACCGATTTTTTGCACAAGTTCCTTATCTGCACTTACAACGTAAGGCGCAGGCAGACGATTATTCCATTGGGTAAAATTGCAAAAAGCACGTTCAAATTCCAAATCAAAGACGCCTTCGGGTACATCATAATAGTTCAAAAGTCCGTCAAAACCGATGGAACGGCGTGCCACAACAAAAGTACCGATATGGCTTTCTGGCTGCAAACCGCCCGAAGTGCCGATGCGAACAAGCGTTAGTTGCTTATGTTCTGCACGCTCTTCGCGTGTGGCAAAGTCAACATTGACCAAAGCATCAAGTTCGGTTACAACAATATCAATATTGTCCGTGCCGATGCCGTGAGACACACAGGAAATTCGCTTTCCTTTGTAAGTACCGGTAATTGTGTGAAACTCACGACTTTGCACCTCACATTCGATTGTATCAAAAAAACTCGCAACCATAGTAACACGGCTTGGGTCGCCAACAAGAATAATTGTATCAGCAATTTCTGACGGCTTAATATGAAGATGAAAAACTGAGCCGTCATCGTTTATAACAAGTTCTGAAACAGGTATTTTTCGCATAAGAATGTTATTTAAAGATTTAAAATTCAAAGATTTAAAGATTGATTTTTGAATTTTTATTGTTAATTATTTTTTTGCAAAGTTACAATTTTCTTTTCAAAAAAAACAAAAAAATAATAACGGTTTAATTTTTTGGGGTATTGTTAATTTAATATCGTTTTTACTGTTTTTTGTCATTGCGGGCTTGACCCGCAATCGCTTGAAAACTAAGTGCTTTTAACCACCCCCTGCCCCCTCCAAATTAGAGGGAAATTTTTCACCCTTCACCTTTCACCTTTCACCTTTTTCACCCCACCCCAGCCCTCCCCGCAAGAGAGGGAGTGTTTTTATCTTGTGTCTTGTGTCTAAATACTTGTGTCTGATTTTTATTCTTTTATAATTTTTTCGTTACCATTCCTTTGTCGGTCGCCAGACGTAACACGTTTAAATCCGATAAACAAAAAACGAGAAACCTGTCTTTCACAAGAAAGATTTCTCTATGACAAAAAATTTTTAACAACTCACTTTTTTTAACTTTATTCTTTTATAAATTTTTTCGTTACAATACCTTTGTCCGTTTGGATTTTAAGGAAATAGATGCCTGATGCCAAATGTGCCACGTTTATTTGAGACGATTGGGACGGCAGGGACATTATGATTTTGCCCGATAAATCAATAATTACCAAATTGTTAATTGTTAATTGTTCATTGTTCATTATATACAACACCTCTTTCACTGGATTTGGGTAGATATTAATATTTTCCTGCGTAACATTATTAATTCCGGTATTTGAACCCGGTGTTACAAAGATGCTTTTAGCCGTGCTATTAGGATTGTTGCTAAGTGTTATACGCTCACCATTTTTCCAGTAAGTTGCTAATCCACCTAAACCTCCGCTTACGCTTCCTGCTATATACACATCGTTGTCTATTACAAAAACAGAATTAGTATAGGCAGTGTAAAAATCGTAACCTGATGTTATTGAAAGAGATGTCCATTGTCCGTTTTTCCAGTAACCACCTGCTGGTATATCATTTTGCTTAACACTTCCCGTTACATATACATCATTGCCATACACATATATGGAGGTAACGCCGCCAGCACCGGGCAGAGCGTTCATTACGCCGTTTTTCCAGTAACCGTAAGTTGTCCCATAGTAACCGCAGACATATACATCGTTGCCGGATACAAAAATGTTTCTTACGATAGCACCTGATACGCCATCTGTTGATAGAGCGGTCTCTACGCCATTTTTCCAGTATACTCCTGCTCCCTGATTTCCATAGCCTGCTACATATACATCATTGCCGGATACAAACACAGACTTGCATTCGGTGCTGTAGGTTTGGGGCAAGGTATTACTTATAGCAAGTATTTGCGGCACTCCGTTAGTCCAAAGTGTAGCACAGTCCCCACAAAATGCATAATGCCACTCATAAGGATAATAAGTATCCTGATAATGAAGTATATACCCTTGTTTCCCTGCTACATACACATTGCCGTTAGATACAAAAATAGAGTTTGCTCTGGACAAATCATCAGAAGAAATAGATGCGTAATAAAAACTTGAAGTACCTCCAATTACACCCTCAAATATTGCCCCCAAAGAAAGGGTTGTCATTACGCCGTTTTTCCAGTATCTGGCTTGATACTGTCCAGTGAGGTCTGTCGTGTAAATTTCATTTCCTGCCGTATAGATGTCATCGCCATCCACAAAAATAGAATTGGCAACATTGTTGCCCCAAGGTCCGTTTGGTACTTGGTCGACAAGAGGTACCTCTATTCCATCTTTCCAATAAACAGGTCTGCCCTGTCCGTCATTGCCGCACACATATACAGTGCGGTCATTCTGCGCCGAAAGCGGCGCACACATCGTCCCTGCAATAATGAGGGACAAAAAGCCATTTGTCAGTTTTCGCCCTGCGGACGAAAGACCGTTGGTTTTCCCATTTGGGAAAAACTTTAATTTGAAATTTTTTGGTTTCATTTTTTAATTTATTTAAAAGATTGATAAATGTTTGTTTTTTTTGGTTTTTCACCCCACCCCAACCCTCCCCAAAGGAGAGGGAGTTTTTCCCTTTCGCCCTTCACCCTTCACCTTTCACCTTGTGTCTAAATAGTGTCCTTTGTGTTTTTCTTTGTGAACTTTGTGGTAAATAATTATTTTCATTCTGCTTTTCAAGCGATTGCGGGTCAAGCAGTTCGGCTTGCCTTCGACTTCGCTCAGGCACCACGCTCACTAACCGCCCGCAATGACGGTTTGCCGTCTTTTGTCTTGTGTCTTGTGTCTATGTTCTATAAGCGTAGCGGTCTATGTTCTATGTTCTGTTTTTTCGTTGCAAAAGTAGTATAGATGATTTATTCCCGCCAAATTTTTTGACCTCATTTTTACGAATCACCCTCCACGGTACACGAACACCCCGTTTTTATACACGAACGGTTTTTCATTTTAACATTTCAAAAATGGAAAAGTTAAGTTTCAAAGTACAATATCACGCCAAGACGCTAAGATGGTTACTGAGCGTAGCCGAAGTAAACGCAAAGAGCGCAAAGTTTTTGATATTGATTATCAACTCTTTGCGCTTTTTGCGTACAATACTTTGCAACCTTTGCGGTAAAAAAAACAGTCCATTGGTTTTTTGTATAAGGTTCTGTAAAAAAGTGTCAAAAAAAAACTTTAAACCAAATCAACAACAACCAACACCCAAAAGTTCTATTCACTATTCACTAAACATGTCATCGCCCACTCATTTTTTGTTTTTTTATCAGAGATATAAAGATTGTTTTGATTTGCCTTTTCTTCAATAATTTTTATATCCTGTTCCAAAAAGCCGCTTAAAATTACGGTTCCTTTATTTTCAGGCGATTGCAACCTCCCCTTACCCCTCCAAAGGAGGGGAATTTGCCCGCAATGACAGGTTGTATTTTCAATCATTTGACAAAACAAAGGAATTAAGTCAAGCAAGATATTTCGGGTTATATTGGCAAAAATTACATCAAATTTACGCTCTTTGACAGAATTAATATCGCCCAAAATTGTTTCCACAACTATCTGATTTTCAGTAATATTTTCAATAGCATTTTCTATTGCCCACCTATCAACATCAACGGCAACAACATTTTTTGCCCCCATTTTTGCTGCCAATATTGCCAAAACGGCTGTTCCACAACCCAAATCAAGTACGCTTTTTTCCTCAAAATTCATTTTCAACATTTTGGAAATTATCATTTCTGTAGTTTCGTGTCCGCCGGTGCCAAAACTTTGCTTTGGATTGATAATTATCTCATAATCAAACTTTTGCGGTGTTTTTTCTTTTGAAGAATGAATAAAAACTTTGTTATTAATATTTATTGGCTTCAAAGAGTTTTGTTCCCAAATTTCATTCCAGTTTTTATCTTCAATTTTATCAATTCTAAATTTAATTTGCGGTGTACTTATCAAATCATCTATCACTTGACGCACAGAGTTTTCATCAAAAATATTTTCCTGACAATAACCGATAACGCCCAAAGAGGTCTGTTCAAAACTGTCAAACCCAATTTCTGCCAAGTTATTTATAAAAATATCTTTTATAAACTCTTCTGTATCAAGGTGAAAGGTTGCTTTTATGTAGTTCATAGTTTTATTAATGTCCACAAAGTGTCCATAAAATTTTTAGAAAAAAGATTTTAAACATAAAAAGATAGAAATAGGCGTTTTGACCATTAGATTTTGTCTTTTTGTCTTAAAATCTTTGTCTTTCTTCTTGCGTCTGAAATCTTTTGTCTAAAAAAATAAATTATAGGATATTATACGTAATATTATTTAATTTTATTACGTTATGCTGATAAAAAAATATTTTTTGAAAAATTATGTGGACTTTTATAAAGTCGGTTCATCATTGCTGACATGACCTATAATTTTCTAAAAAAGCAAGGATATTCTGAAAATGCTGAATTTGATTCAGTATCAGAATAACGTAGGTATTTTAGAAGTACCCTTAATCTTTCAAAAAATTTAAAATATTTTTTTCTATTCTCTGTTCAATATTTTCTGTTGAATAAATATCAAATATTTCGCCTGTTATTTGCTCATAAAGTTCAATATATCTGGCACTTATTTCTTCAATAATGGTGTCGGTCATTTCGGGAATTTGCTGCCCTGTATGACCTTGAAATCCGTTTTCCATAAGCCATTCGCGTACAAATTCCTTTGAAAGTTGTTTTTGCGGCAGTCCTTTTTCAAAACGTTCCTGATATTCGTCAATGTAAAAATAGCGGCTTGAATCAGGTGTATGCACTTCGTCCATAAGGTAAATTTTATTGTTGTGCGTACCAAATTCGTACTTAGTATCAACGAGAATTAAACCGCGTTTTTCGGCAATTTCTGTTCCTCGTTGAAACAAGTCAAGCGAATATTTTTCTAAAATAGAGTAATCTTCGGCAGACACAAGCCCTTGTGCAACAATTTCGGCAGGCGAAATATCTTCGTCGTGTTTTCCGAGTTCTGCTTTGGTAGTCGGAGTAACAATTGGTTGCGAAAATTTTTCGTTTTCACGCATTCCGTTTGGAATTTTAACGCCGCAAATTTCACGCACTCCACTTTTGTAAGCACGCCATGCACTGCCACATAGGTAACTACGCACAATCATTTCCACAGGAAAACCTTTGCAGCGCAGCCCAATAGTTACCATTGGGTCTGGTACAGCAAGTTTCCAATTCTGGCAAATATCAGTTGTAGCATCAAGAAATTTTGCTGCTATCTGATTGAGTATCTGTCCTTTAAAAGGAATACCTTTGGGTAATACCACATCAAATGCCGAAATTCTGTCTGTTGTTACCATAACCAAAATTTCGTTGTCAATGGTATAAACATCGCGTACCTTTCCAATATAAACAGATGTTTGTTTCGGAAAATTGTAAGAGGTTTTTGTTAGAGATTTCATTATTTTATAAAGAGTGAGAGTAGTTCAAAATTATTTATGATAATCTAATGTCCTATAATTTATTTTTTCAGAAAAAAGATTAAAGATTAAAGAAAGAAGACAAAGATATTAAGACAAAAAGACAAAATCTAATAGTTAAAACGTCTATTTCTATATTCTTACATCTAAAATCTTTTTTCTGAAAATTTTATGGATACTTTGCTGACATTAATAAATTATTTCACTATTATTTTTATAACTTTTTTCGAATTACTACCTGAAATTTCTAAAAGATATATTCCCTTTAGTTGCGGGGAGATAATTTCGTTGTTTTCTTCATTAATTGTCTGAGAAGCAATAACAATACCTGTAGCTGTTATAATACGAACTGTTGCTGTTTTGTCTTGTAATGGAACTCTTATTATGCTGTTAGTGCTAACAACAGTTGGAAATTCGCTGAACGGGTCAAGCGGTTTGTGTGGAGTAAAATAGCAGGAAAACATTTGTGAGCCGTCTGGGCGGGTAATTAAGACAGAATATTTATCGTCTAATTTTAGAGGAACCCCGCTCAGATAGATATAAGATTTTGTTTCGCCTGCTAAAATCGAGCCATTTTTGTACCATTGATAAGACGATAACTCAAACCCGCCGTTGTAATAATAATTCAAAAGGGCAATAACATCATCCCATTTTTGCTGCATAATGCTATCCGGATAAAGTACAGAAAAGGTAAAATCAATTGATTGCGAAGGGCAATTATAAACGTTTTCGCTTAAAATTATTGTACAATTATAATAATCTGGGTAAATTTTGTTGGGTATTTGTACAAAAATTTCATTAGATGCATCAATTGTACCGCTTTGATTTGTAAAATTATCAAAACCTGGACGAACTGTCTGATTATCAAAAATTATTTCATAATTTGTAGCCGACATAGAATTTGGATTATTTTCGTTTGATAATTTCAATACAAAATTATTATTATTTGCACAAATTGGTTCTATTTGCGGCATAATATCAAAATCCAAACTAAAATTCGGAACATTAACATAAAAAGTATCAATGTGGCAACTAATTGAATCCTTAAAAATTATAGTATGGTAACCGGAATTAAGTGTAGGCGAAAAATTTGATGGTCTATGCCAGATATTTTCATCATCTACACTAAATTGTGCATTTGCTGTGCCTTCTGTTAGAGTAACGCTAACAATTCCTTTTGCCATACCGCAAATAGGTTCAATATTAAATTGTGGATTTTGAATTCTTTTAAAAACATTAATAGTTTTAGTTATATTTTCATTTGGGCAAAAACTCAAACCAGCATTGATAATAAAGGTACCTGCGTTTGAGGTAATTGGCGAATGCACTATATATGGAATCTCATACGCTGATGTATTAGGTGGTATTATTACAACTGTTGGCAAAGGGTCTCCATTAGGTTTAGTGGCATTGCTTGCCTCTGTGCCAGAATAGGATAAATTAAAAACAATACTAGAAGTATTAGGAGACAAATTTATAGTAAATTTGTTTTCACAATCTTCAAAAGCATTGTCCATATCTTCATTCATTGCACCAAAATTGGTAATTTTTAATCCGAGGTCTAAACTGCCTGCGCGCAAAAACACACCTGAACCATAACTTTCATCACCCACATTGGCAACTGCTAATTTTAAATGATAGGTAGAGCCGGGAATAACCGTAGTTGGTGCAGTATAAAGCATCCGAGTTCGTCCATCAAACTCCATATAAGCATTGCCCGTTCCATCTACATAATATTGTATATTTACAGATGGACAGTCGTATGAATATGTAGGATGTACGTTTCTAATAGCAACAGGAGTATTTGTTCCAGGCAGCGTAGCAACATTTATTGCATTATTGGTATAAGGTCCATTTATGCCTGGTCCAGAAATGAAAAAACCAAATACGTCATTAAAATTGCTGCAACTAAATTCGGGATACTCCTCTGATGCAAAAATATAATCAAAACTAATAGTGTTTGTAAATGGCATAAAATCAAATTCCAAAGTTGTTATGGTTTTTACCTCATAAGCGGGTATCAATGCACTTAAATCTGTTTCACCACCTACAGATGCGGCTGTAATTCCACCTGGCATAGCACTTGGCGAATTATTAGGACCAACTGCATCCAAAGCGTTGCCAGTTGTCATCAAAAGTCCTGTTTCCATCCCAAGTCCGTTTAAAGTGCCGTGGCTAAAATATGCCAATGACCTTGGTTGTGTAGATACCCAACTATTTGTTGCTTGATTCCAACCTAAACCTTTAAAAGTAACATTAGAAATCAAACATTCCCCATCTTTAACAAATACATCTTTTAGTAACTGCTCTGGAGTGTAGTTGTTATATGGTGCATCCTTGTTTATCCAAATACTATTTGGACCTGCTGGAGGCAAGTGAAAAGTTGCATTGGCACTATCTACTGCCGATTGAGCAGACATTGCTTGCCGTAATTTTATAATTGAGTCATTAAAATTACAACTTGTGTAATTATTAGCAGATTGCGCAATTACTGTTTCAAAAGAGAACAGTAATATTAGAAAGATTTGTAAATATTTTTTCATATCTTAAAATTTTTAAAAATTATTTTGCAAAGATAGTAATTTATTTGAATATATATCAAAAAAATGGGATTAAAATAAAAAAAAATGTAAAAAAATAAGTTTTAAATAGAATTTTCATTTTTTCATTCAGATTTTTTTAAAAATTATTTCACTATTATTTTTACAACTGTTCTTGAATTGTTGCGCAATATTTCTAAAAGATAAATGCCCTGTTGCTGTGGTACTATGATTTCGTTGTTTTCTTCATTAATTGTATTAGAAGCAAGAACAATGCCTGTAACGGTTATTATACGAATTTTTGCCGATTTGTCTTGAAATGGAATTTTTATTGTTCCGTTAGAATTAACAACAGTTGGAAATGTGCTGAACGGGTCAAGTGGCTCGTGTGCTGTAAAATCGCAGGAGAACATTTTAGAGTTGTCAGGTCGGGTTATCAATACCGAATATTTATCGCCTATTTTCAGTGAACTTCCGTTTAAATAGATATAAGATTTTGTTTCGCCTGTCAAAATTGAGCCATTTTTGTACCATTGATAAGCTGAAAACTCAAACCCGCCGTTGTAATAATAATTCAACAGCGCAATAACATCGTCCCATTTTTGCTGCATAATGCTGTCTGGATAAAGCACAGGCAGCACAGTATCAAACGCTTGCTGCGTACAATCATAAATGTAATCGCTCAAAATTATTTTACATTTGTAAAAATCAGGGTAAATTTTTTCCGGAATTTGTACAATTATTTCGTTATTGACAAACTCACCACTTTGATTTTCAAAATTTTCAAAACCAGCATGAATTGCATGATCATCAAAAATTATTTCATAATATGTTGGCGGTTTGGTATTTGGATTATTTGTATTAGAAAATTTTAAAATAAAACTATTATCGTCAGCGCAAATTATCGGAATATCAGGCGGGTAGGTTTCTATTTTTGGCTCCACATTTAGTAAAAACGTAATAGTGGCGCAATGGTGATGTATAATGTACGTTCCACTCACTGCTGTTGTACTGAAAACAGTATCATAAACTGAAACAGGCAAATTTTCAACGCAAATATTCAGTGTATCGTTAAACTCTTTGGGACGCACAAGTAGATTTAGCGTTACTATGCTGTCGCAGCCGTTTTGTCCAACCAAAATATCAGTATAAACTCCTGTTTCGTTGATGTTTTCTCCTCCAAAAAAATAATCTTCGCATTTGTAAATTGTATCTGAAATGGAAATATTTTTTTTTGAATTGACAGTTACTGTGTCGATATGAATGTAGCAATCAGGAGTAGTTGTTTTTACACAGCGGACGGAAGTTGCAAATCTCTTATCAGGCATAACTTGATGAGCATATCCTGTATCAAAACACAAATCATAAGCGGTAGTACTGTTATATTGTGTTGCTGTCCAATAATCACTGTGGTCTGCATAATATAGTGTGCCGTTTGGTTCTCGCCAACCTGTTGAATATGGCAAAAAAATAGTATTTGGTACTGTACCGAAACGTCGCCCTGAAACACCATTTTGAGTTGTTAGAATATTGCCTGAATTTAATAAAGTTTGCTGTTCTTGCTGTGTTGGTACTCGCCAGCCGCAAGGGCAGGGATTGTTTTGTTCTTCCCATTGTGTGCCTGTGGGCATTGTGTTGTTCCAAACAGTATTACCATTTGTATTTATGATTGGATTTGTTGTACTCCAACCAACATTTCTATTCCATTGATAATACATTCCGGCAATTTCTGGTGCTGAAGTAAAGGTATTTGGCGTATTCACATTACGTGTTGCCCAAATAACTCCGTTAATTGATACTCCTTGTTCGTCAGTAGCGCCAAGATAACAACCATTAGCAGAGATTAGACCGTGTACTATAAAAATATTATCACCTGTTTGAGTTACAGCAAAAACTGTGTCCATACCCGACACAACGATGTTTTGTCTCACGTTGTTAAAAGTATAATCCAAATAAAAAGGTGGAACTCCTGTAAAAACAAAATGAACAGTATCATCTTGGCAGACATTTCTCTCTAAAATTGTAACAGAAGGTGCAGGTTTTACAAACAAATTTAAAGTAATGATACTGTCGCCTCCTGCAGAATTTAATATTGTGTTATAATAAACTCCCGTAGAATTATACAAAGTACCATTCAGGTTATAGGTTTCATTTGAACAAATTGTGTCATAAACTGTTGAATACGTTGTTTGTGCAACTATTCCAGTTTGAAAACCAAATAAAAGAATATTTAAAAGTATTAAAAAATTCTTCATAATATTTTTTTTGCAAAGGTAAAAAAAACATTATAGTTTTCAAAATTTTTAATTTTTTTAGTAATAACTTTTTTTGTAAATTTGCACTCGATTTTTTGAGAAGTAATTTTTAATTTTTAAATAGGTAAATGGAACATCTTTCAGAACAGGAAATTTTTAGACGTAACTCTCGTGAGCAGTTGCAGCAGATGGGCATAAACCCGTACCCTGCGGCATTGTACCCGACCGATGCTTTTTCGGTTGATATTAAGGCAGAATTTGACGATAACCTCGAACCAAAACGCCAAGTGTGCGTGGCGGGCAGAATTATGAGCCGTAGAATTATGGGCAAAGCGGCTTTTGTGGAATTGCAGGACAGCAAAGGTAGAATACAACTTTATGTGAGCCGTGATGATATTCAACCTGCTAACTCCTCCCCCGCTGGCGCGGATTTGCAATCCGTGCCTGAAAAGCCCGAAATGTATAATGTAGTTTTCAAAAAATTGCTTGACATTGGCGATTTTATCGGTGTTAAGGGATTCGTTTTTCGTACACAAATGGGCGAGATAAGCATTCACGTTCAGGAACTTACGGTGTTGAGCAAATCGTTGCGTCCTCTGCCGATTGTAAAATACAAAACAGACGAGCAGGGCAATAAAATTGCTTACGATGGCTTTCACGACCCCGAACAGCGTTATCGTCAGCGGTATGTGGATTTGGTTGTAAATGAGGGAATTAAAGATATTTTTCTAAAACGTACAAAGGTTTATCAATCAATGCGCGACTATTTTAATGCGCAAAATTATATTGAGGTTGAAACGCCGATTTTGCAGCCGATACCGGGCGGTGCGGCTGCGCGTCCGTTCATTACGCACCACAACGCTTTGGACATTCCGCTATATCTGCGTATCGCTAACGAGTTGTATCTCAAACGATTAATTATTGGCGGTTTTGAAGGTGTGTATGAATTTTCAAAGAATTTCCGCAACGAAGGAATGGATAGAACGCACAACCCCGAATTTACCGCAATGGAAATTTATGTCGCATACAAGGACTATAATTGGATGATGGAATTTACCGAAAAAATGGTTGAAAAAGTATGTCTTGATGTCAATGGCACAACAGAAATTGAAATTGGCGGCAAGATAATTTCTTTTAAAACACCGTTCAAACGCATCACAATGCTTGATTCAATAAAAGAGCATACGGGTTATGATTTGGCAGGAAAATCGGAAGATGAAATTCGCGAAATCTGTAAAAAA
>Ga0209628_10002172_pt1 | contig 13165 bp, 6 predicted proteins | sample TergutCu122P4_FD_187285 | JGI IMG/M metagenome (GOLD analysis project Ga0209628, IMG submission 187285) | Cubitermes ugandensis P4 segment gut microbial communities from Kakamega Forest, Kenya - Cu122 P4 (SPAdes) (version 2) | ecosystem: Host-associated > Arthropoda: Insects > Digestive system >...
GACAAGGATCGTTTTTGTAAAAGTCACCTGTATACATGTAACGCAACGGGGCGGAAATCATATTCCAACGGTTGGCTGCGAGGGTTAGTTCGACATGAGCTGCTGTGTAGTGCAAAGAATCTGTACGGACTACTTCTCCGCCGTGCTCAAACCAAATATTGTCGCAAGATGCTGTTTCATTCAATCCACCATATATAGTACTACCACCATCTGCTACAGATGTCAAGTCGGGATATCTGTCTCTACCAGCAGGGATTAGCACACTTATACACTCGTTGGGAGCAAAAACAGAAACTGCATTTGATTTGGGGTGATACCAGTTGGCAGGATTATTCCAGTCTTTATTGACATTACCTGTCCATACCAATGAATCAACTGCTCCACCTTTTATTTCTATTATATCGGTAGAAGGACACAATAGTATTGTCGGGTCGAATTCATCTCTTGCATAATGAACGGTAAGACCATATTTTCCTTCGGCCTTTATATACAAGAATCTTTCTTTTCCTCCATCTTTTTCGAGGATATTTGTTCTTTCATCTCCAGAACCTACTGTAAACCACTGCAAATCAGCATTTGCTGGTGGCGCAAAAGGTGCCGAACTCAGTCGGTAACCAAGGCCAGAGAAAGCATCGCAACCTACTAAACGTACATCTTCGAATGGACCGGTTCCTGTAGAGGCAAAATTATCCATCTTCCACCAATCTGAGTTGTAATGACCGGCACTCGTACCGTAAATCCAACCAAGAAGACCGGGGCCGTCAGGACAAAGCGAACCCTTGTGAAGTTTGGCATTATCCGACTCAGTAAGCGCTTTGATACCATGAATATAGGCGTAATTAAACACTAAAGTGTTATTTGCTTTGTCATTGGCTGCTGCGCGTTTAATATCGAAAATAGCGGGAACAGTTTCCTTTGACGAACGCAAAGTTAAGTCAATACAAGCTGTTCCACTGACATTTAATTCTTCTTTAACAGTAATTTTACTGTCAGAAACAAACACATACTCATGGTTTTCATTGTTAGCTAAATGTAATGTATTGGTTACGATATTCTCGAAAGTAGCGGATGCAAGTGCTTGTATTTTATTATAAATACCATTTTTAACAGTTGTATTTCTATGCAGGGTAAGATTATGATATTGGGCAGTGTAACCTTCAGTAGATTCAGCAGCGAAATATCGATAGTTGTCTTCTAAATTATTAGTATTGAGAATAGCGATTTTAGAACCATTTGCCTGTAAATTGCCGGTGTAATTCCAATAATCATACTTCACTGAGATGTCTGCATTTTGGATATTTAAACTCCGGCTGTCGCGATTAATAGCCGGTAGATGTCCTACAAAGCCTTTTTCAATTACCACTTTTTGACCGCCAAAATTCAAATTCCCTTTTTCAAAAAGGAGATTACCATTCATTATTAATGAATCCTTCAATGTCCATCCTCCTGTACCATTAAATCTCATCTGCGGAACCCCAACTACTCCATTAGTTTTTATAGTTTCATTCGGTCTATCCGAAATAAAATTAATGTAAAAATAAATACTGATACCAGCAGTCATTCCCTTTTGGAATTCAAGAGAGCCATTGATATACAGACCTCCATCATGTATATTCAATCTTGGTTTCATTTCTTCGTCCGTACCTACCCAACTCATATTATTGCAATAGGCAGGAAGATACACGCTCACAGATTGGTTTTTTGCAGTAAATGAAGCATTGTCGAAAATAACATTGTCAATTGCCCGAGGTATGCACCCTCCTGCTCCTAATGATGGGCCACCACTACTTAATGACCAGTTTTCAGGATTTTCCCAACGTCTTGTATCTTCTTTTTCTGCATCTATTTCGGCTTTTGATTTTCCTTCTGTTTCTATTTTCCCTTCGTTTATTCCTCCTATCCAAAAGAGGGGACGAGCAGCATTACCGACACTATTCACCCAACCATCATGTTGACCTTTTAAAGAACAGTCTTTTACAGTATAATCTCCGTTAGTAATGTTGATGTCGGTTATTATTGTATTTTGGACTTTTACGCGATCGGCTTTATTTGCTATGCCAGTACCCATCGTAATAGTAATCGGGCTTTCCTTTGCATTAAAGGTTGTTTGTCCGCCACATGCATCGGAAGTTGCCAAGTATCTGTTGATTGTGAAATCGCGTTCAACAATATAAATTCCATTGCCAACAAGCAATAGAGAGTCGGGACGGATAGAGCCAACGTTTTTATTATTAAGGTATGTATTTATACCCGTCAGAGTGATCTTATTAAAGGAAGTATAGTCGCTAACCGGGTTTTTTACCATGGGGCGAATATAACTCTCACGAGCAATATATTGCCTCACCAGAAGATTATTGTACACGTCACCGGTTTTTGATTGGAAATCAGTCCATGTTGTAATCTCCGAATTCTTAGATTGAGCCGATGTTAAAGGCTGACCTCCAATGTTTATCCAAACGTGAAGACTGCTGTTATTACCACCAATGACCGCATTTGCAATATTTAGTTCACGATTGGGAGATTCATTGGAAAAACCTTCGATAGTATTATCGGCTTCAATTTGAAAGCCCCCATTGCCGAAACGAATGTCTGTTCCTCTAAGATCCAAAGAACCTGAATACAATCTCATGGTTCTCAAATAATCTATTTTATCTGTCACTTTCCACTTTCCGGTTTGAGATGCAGACGGACTGATAAAAAACATAGATGTACAACTTTGAGGAGCTCCATTTGTAGTGATGGTGTTACCGGGGTTATCGCTGACAAAATAATAATAACAATTGTACCAAGTAGTTGCAAATTTCATTTCTTCTTGATATGTCAAAGAACCTCCAACTACTACCGTGCCGGGAAACTGATAAGCACCTTCCACTTCAACGTTTCCACCATAAAAAGAAAATCGGGGATTGTCGGCAACTCCGTTCCATGTCATGTTTTTACACCATGCCACTCCACTCAATCTTACACCTTCAACTGCGAGATACCAGTTAGGATACGAATTACCAATACCAGTAGAACCGGCATCGAAAATCACATTATCTGCCAAAGTGGGTATGCGATTAGCAGAACCACCTCCGGAAGAAGTCGACCAGTGGGTGGGGTCGTTCCACAATCCATTACCACCAATCCAATACAGATCTTGTCCGGCATCAGGTGTTGTAAATGTCCATCCTGTGCCATTGTTACCCCAATTGTAGGATTTGACCGCATTGCGCGATGTGCCGCTTGTTATTGCCAAGTCGTTAATCACGGCTCGTTCCACAACGAATGAAACCGATGGGTTCGTGATATTAATGGAGTCGCGAGAACCTACTCTTGCCTTACAACCTCGTAACCATACTTGTCCACCGTTTACGGAAGGCATGGCTTTAAACTCATTTTTAACAGTCATCTTATTGAACCGGAATTCACCGGGCGTTTCAATTATCAAACGATCTGTTACCAATGAGTCAACTGGAGTTGTTCCTTCATTTGTGCCTATACCATACGATCTACCTGCCAAAAAAGTAATTTTATTGAATTTACCTTTATCAATATAATGTATGTTACTATTTCCATAAAATTCGATATCATTGTACTGGTCGGTACCTCTTCCGGAAAACCTACCACTGTGTATTCGAATCTTTGAATTTCCTGTTTCGGCAGCAGTCAGTTTTGCGCCTCCGGTATATGTCCAAGTTTGTGTACAGGTAATTGTTCTGTTTGGGAATATCATTTTTCCGCCTGTAACCTCAACCGCCATAGCAGTTAAATTGTTACCATTCAAGTCTAATGTTCCATTTGTTACCTGTAACATCGGAACAGTAAGTGCTCCGTCTAATTTCCACTTTCCGCTACCGGCAAACAACATGGTACCTTGTGCTTGGAACTGTTTGTAGGATCCGGCATCATCCATCCTGTCGTTATAAGATCTACCAAAATAATAGATTTTCTTACCCATAACTGTTCCGCTGGTTTTGATAGTCTGAACTTTAACAGGATCATCGCTTGTAAATTGCAAAAATTGATGTTTGAAATCCCACCCATTAAAATTTTTGTCTGTAAACAAAAATTCGACAGCTTTGTGAAACAGGAGTGAACCTTTTATGTTAATGCGGTCATCTGTATTAGAAAACACAAACACAGGTGCTTCATAAACACCGTCACCATTAGACATTACAATCAAGCTGTCGCAAGCAACTGCGCCTGAGATAAAAATAGTGTCGGGAACAGTTGCTCCTTTTTTTGAATTTTTGTCGAATATCACCGTAATCCCATTCGTAGGAGCTTGGCTGATATCGTCTGCTGTTCCGCCTTGACCTCCACTGGTAGTAGACCAGTTTTCAAAAGTTGTCCAATTGTCACCTTCCGCACTTCCTCCTACCCAATAGTAGCGTGTGTTTTGCGCGAAAAGCGAAGAACTTACCATTAACAAAAACAAGGATAAAAATGCATACTTAACGCACTTATACCCAGTAATCTGTAATACTGTTTTCATAAACTTCATTTAATTTGTTATAAAATAGTGTGCTTAATTAAAATTCGTAATTCGTGTGTGTTTTATAAACTCGTGTGTGTTTGTTTAGTAAAACTCGGCAAGTGTAATAAAATAATTTTAATAAATACAAATGTTTCAATAAAAATAACAAAAAACTTAACAAAAGAAACTCTCACAAGTCAATACTTATGAGAGTTTCTTTTATTAATGATTATTTCTTTATCGAAAGTTCTACACGTCTGTTTCTTTTCCGATGTTCTTCCGAACTGTTCTGAACTGCCGGATAATGTTTACCTTTAGATACCGTAGAGAAACGTGTCGATGTTAAACCGTTCTTCGCAAAATATTCTTTTACGGCCTGTGCGCGTTCATATCCGAATCTTTCATTGATTTGCTCTGAACCGATATCGCAAGTGTGTCCTTGAAGAACAATACCGAGGTACCAATACTTTTTCAATATAGGTATTTTCCTGTCGAGAATTCTCTTCATTTCAGCAGTAAGCACAGTTTTTGTAATATCGAATCCCCAAATCGGTTCCAATAATATTTTCAATTCCTGAGCAGTAATTTGAGGCCGTGTATCTGCCATAGATGCTCCCGGAGGTGCATAATCTTCTTCAACATTATCTAATCTGGCAGCCTCTGCATCCTTATACGCCACTTCAGCCGCAGCTTGATAATATGCATTCTGTTGTTGAGCTATTGCTTTTACTTTAGCAGAACCGACTTTTGTTTCTCCCAAACCAAAAGACAAACGTAATTTAATCCCGAATGTCATTGGAATTATCTTTTGAACTGCAGAAGTAGAAGTAACGCTATTATTGAAAGCCAAGAAATTCTGATTCTCCGGATCAGGCTTAGGAGAAATCGTACCTTCGTGATTATAAGTAACCGTTCCTTTATTTTTTACTTTTTGAATATCATTCAAACCATAATCTCCATAAATTCCCGTATACAAATTAAAGTTATCATTCAATGCCCATTTCATCCCTAACTCAAGTGATGCCATATAAGCTGTTTTGAGCGATAGCTTTCCATCGGTTTTAGGAGAATCGTAGTCTGTAAAACCTTTTGTAGGCAAATTTTCATACGTTGCTTTTTCAAACGAATAAAATCCGGAAGTAGTTAATGCACTCGCATCCGTGTTGAATTGTGTGTATACCGGAATTCCTACGCGACCACCGACTGCAACATAAAATTTATGATAATCTCCTGTTTGAAATTGGAGCATTAAAGGGATTTGCACAAATATAGCGTTTTGTATTTCCTTATATCTCTCACTATAATTGTAATTAAGCTGAAAATATTCGTCCTGATTTTTCGGATCAATATCTCTGTAATTTCCAATCAAATTATCGTTTGAATATTCAGACCGGTAAAAATTCGCTTCAATTCCGGTACCGATACCAAATTGATTATTGATATGGTATGTATATCCTAATCCCAATGAACCACCTAATTTTGGCATCAACGGGCCATCCAATCCGAGTTTGCTGCTTTCGGTTTGTAATCCGAGGGTGGATAATCCACCCCCCAGATTAATTGTTAATTCGTGTTGACTTTGTTCTTCCTGAGCAAAAAGAAAGGAAGACGCAACTAAAATATATGCGATTGATAATATAATCTTTTTCATATTCTTTCCTCCTCTTTTTTTTATTTCAAAATAACTTTAAAATCTCTCGTAATTGATTTCGTAGAAACCTTCAGTAAATAGATTCCCGGAGCATCGGGCATCTTAACCTCTGTTTTACTACCTGTAAGAGGTGCGTTAGCTACTCTGCTGCCCAAAGAACTTACAATGCTGACATTTGCCCCTTTCAAGTCAACGTCAGGTATGTTTTCTGTAACTATTGTAACGGATTCTCCTGCTTTCAACATGTTTGGATAAACTTGCATACTGGCCGGTTTAAATTCTTCAACTACACAAGGACATGTAGGAATTTTATTAATAGCGATCTCTCCTTCTCCTATGCCATGCACTCCCGTAAGTATTGCCTCGACTTTATCGCTCTGTCTCATCACTTCGATATAACTGCGAGTTTCGTTTCTTGGAACACCATTCACAAGCCAAGCATATTCCGTAAATGAATAACCTCCATTGTTATTCGGATTACCTATCACCGAAATAACATCGTTTGTTGTCGATGCCCAACGGCTATGGAATATATCAGCATTGAATTTTTTCAACACATTAAAGATGTAACGTCTTGTAGAATCTTTATCAACAATTACGTTTACTTTAATGGTATAGCGGTTAGCAATATCAAATGTGTATTTATTATCTTCTCTTGTTTCACCATCAAACTCAACTCTTAAATTGCCCGGAACGGGTGTTACTGTAATCCAATGTTCTTTAGAATTACATTTAGAAACCAAATCATAAACGATATTTCCGTCTTCATCTTTCCATGGAATCGGATTATCTGAATCAGGGTCGTCTTCAAGATTTCCTTCTCCCGGATTAATTATGTCATCAGGATCAACACGAGCTCCGCGATAAATGCTTATATTATAGGTATTTGTTATTCCATCAGCAGATCGAACAACCAATGTAATGGTATTTAGGTCTTTTTTCAACGGGAAATAAAAATCAAACGGCGAAGTCGGATCAAATGTTGTTTCCGAAGGTCTTTTACAAGATTCTCCTTCAGGTAAAACATATTCAACCAATACCTTTTCTTTATTTGCATCCACAAACGGCACGGAATAATCAAATACTTTCGGTTTAATATTTATTGGATTTCCGTTTACAATCAAAGATAAGAATGATGCTACAAGTGGCTCGCGACAAATATTGATAGTAAATGTTACAATTACATTATCTGTCTCAAGTGTAATTTTTATCGGATTATTTCCAAAAACCAAGTCTGTAACTGTAACCGTAAACGGAGCTATTCCAAATGCTTCAGCAGGGTATATTGTTACTTCTGCTGTTTCTTTTTCTACGCAAATATCTTCATACCACCAAACCAAAGGATCCTTAGGGTCGACTTTGGCGGAATCTCCATCGACAGTAACACCATCAAGCACATAGTCATCCAAATCTGGATCATCCACAAAAATTTCTATAGTCGGAAGACCGGCATCCTCATTATTAATTGTATTTCCGGCTTTATCTTCAGCGATAACAAAAACCTCATAACAACCTGCCTTTTGCGGCATATTAAATACTTTAGTCAAATACCCATCTACAACAGGAAGACCTCCAAAATCAGTTATTGAATCTTTCGATACTCCATTTTTTACTTCCCATTTCAATTTATCCATACCGGATACTACAGTAGAACCTACAGAAGGAAAATCGTTAAACTTAACCGTGAGTGTAACATTTTCTTTTGGCATCGGGTTTTTCTTGGTGCTATTTGCCTTTGCTTCTGCAATATCAGGACGAGTTTTGTCTATGTTAACAGTACTCTCTGTTGTAGAATTACCTGCTCCTCGAGCACCATTTAAAGCTCTAAACTGCACTTTTAATTCTTTAACTTCTTCCGCCAAAACGTGTGTATTTCCTTCTAAATCTGCCCACTCACCTTCCGAATCTAAATATTGAAATATCGCGGGGCCACCGATACCATCGGTAGCATCTGTACTTACCAAGAAAACAACATCTTTATTCGACCATCCATTTTGATTAGGCGCACCTTCTATTCTTTCTGCCTTGCAATTGGGAATCTCTTGGTTCGTAATAAAACAAATGTGTCGGACTTTGTTGACCACACCCGAAACCTCTAATTTCGATGTATCTATTTTAATTTTCAAAGTATCTGTTTTTCCGGTAGGAACGATTGATATAACCTTACCATTCAAAATAGAGCATGTAGTTGAGCCTCCAAGAGAAACGATCTTTTTCGTTGCTCCTCCAACAACATATTCTGAGGGAGCGAAGAAAGATGTTTTCACTGAGCCTGCTGTTTCCGAGTTATAGAATCTAACAGGAACAACAGACAACGCACTGCAATAGCTTATATTCGGATTATTATTGTTATTTGCAAAAACACTTAGCTGCGGATAATATGAAGTATTAATGTTATACCAACCAGATGTATTGAACGTTCCTCTAAAGCTTGCTAAATCAAGGTGCGTACAATTCGGATTACTCGGATGAGAACCGACACCGTCGGGCAAACCTGATGCATATTTATTAAAATGACATGCCAATAACGAGCCACCTGCCATTGCACTCAAGCGTCCGGCAAAACTGCCTAAAATTCCATTGGATGTTTGATTTAAGTAAGAAACAAAGCCGCTTGAATAGGCCGCAGAAACAGCAGATCTTATTTCACCTGCAAAACCTCCTGTGTTGTCTGTTCCGAAAACAGGACCGGCAGCATAACAATACTGTACTTCTCCCATGGTAGTTCCGATAAGTCCGCCTACATTGCTGTTACCCTTAACCAAACAGGTAGAATAACATCTCAATACTTTTGATGCTAATTGACCGGCTAAACCTCCTACGTTACTGCCTGTTGCATTTATTGTTCCTGTCGTGTATACATTATATACAGTGGATTGTGTTGAGTTTCCGTATCCTACCAAAGCACCGACATAATCATTACCGGATATAAATACATTCTCCAATCCAAGATCATAAATCTCGCCTTCAAAGTTACCAAACAATCCTTGGCAGTCACCTCCTTCAATTACCAAATTGTTTATGATATGGTTATTTCCATTAAATTCTCCCGTAAACGGATCTTCTTTATCTCCGATGGGTTCAAATTTTTCGGAATAAGTAGACATATCCAAATCGTTCATTAGGATATATTTTTCTTCAGGGAAATAGCGAACCGAATCCAATTTGCCTTCTGTGAATATCTGATTAAAACCATCGGGGTTCACAGGAAAAGGCATAATGACTATTTTTACCGGATATGACGGCATTTTATTTTTTTCATAAGCCACAGCATAAAATACATCCATAGCTTTGAACTCAGTAGGTCTTATAGGCGTAAACCTCCATCCATTATTTGGCAATCCTTTTTCGATGTTTATTTGCTGATCTTCCTTCAATTCGTTAAAAAGACTATCCAATAGTATTATTTTATTCATCTCACTGAAAGGAGGCTTATGTGTCACAACAATTTCTTGTGTTGTTCTGATTTTACATTTTACGGGCAAACTTTGCTCTGGAGGGGGCGGAGGGTCTTTACAATCGTCGCGGTCTCTCCAACCGTCTCCACCATCCCAGTCACAAAAGCTCAAGATGCCTTTTCCGTTAGGTTTATTTTCGGGATTAACAGGATCATCTTGAATTTTCACAGGAGCTTGTCCTTTCTCTTTGCTTACCAACATTTTAGCATAAGCCATATTATTTTGAAGCATTCCTTCGAAAGAAGTAGATATTCCTACTACACGATTTACAGTATTATCAGATGCTACTCCTTTAATCAATGAATTTCGAGCAAAACAATTCGAGATTCGAGATTCTGTCGACATCTTACCCACAATACCTCCGGCAGGTGTTCCTCCCGTCCCCGAAAGATCTTGATTCGCCACAATATTGGCCATTGAATAACAGTTGATTACGACTGTTGATCCTTCTATAGTACCAACCAATCCGCCAACTTCATACAAACCCTCTACCGTACCTGCCGAATAGCTCGTAGAAAGAGCGCTGGATTGTGTACCGGAGTTTCTCAATCTCCCTGCTATTCCGCCAACAAAACTTTTTACGTTTACAAAATTAACATTTGTATAGCATCTTGTTATTACGCATCCTTCACCTGATGCAACAATACCTCCGGCAAAATCCTGAACATTTTTGATTGTTCCCAAAACACTACAGTCACTTATTGTCGAATTTATGGCAACACCGACTAAACCTCCGGTAGAGCTGTCTCCATCAACATTTATTCCTTCCAAAAACACCTTTTCTATCGACGCACCTCCTGTTATGTATCCAAACAAACCTTTGGATTCTCCGGATGCTCGTTGAATGATTGCGTTATAAATCGTAAAACCTCCTCCATCAAAGTATCCTTGGAAATGCCTACTGTAAATAGAATTAACATTTTGCATCCCTATTGGTTTCCAATAATGATCCTTTAAATCCAAATTTTTTGTAAGTTTAAAATACTTTCCCGCAAAGCTATTGGCTTGTTCTCTGACCGCAAAGGCCAAAAAAGCCAACTCTCCTTCGCTTGAAATCAGGATGGGATTACTTTCGGTATCTCCTTTGCCTCCGGACATATCCAATGACGTTGCCCTGTATTTAGGATCAGTCCAATCATCCGTTTGTGCATACAAGCTGTCTACAAATCCGATTGCAGGCAGCAGCAAAAAAATTAAATAAAAAATTCTCTGTCTCATAGGAATAAATTTTATGCAATGTTTGTTAATCAATTTAAAGATGATTTGTTAAGTTTTTCTTTTTTATCTATAAAGAATATTAATAATGTGTAAGTAAAAATAAAGTTTGAACTGGGCAAAGATAAAAATTATATTTTAAAAAAAATTTTTTTCTCATTATTTTTCTTAAAAATTTTCTAAAATGGAAATTTTTTTAAGTTTTCTTTTCATAATACATAATATTAAATCGTCGATTTAAGCCCTTCATAAGTAATTTTTACTTTTTCCGGTTATTATTTTTTGAACACTACTGTTAATTTTGATTAAACCACTTTGTTCAACCGAAATGAAATTATCTTCTATTTTTAAAATAACTTGTGTGTTTATAACTTGATTCATATAGCAAAAATGGTAAAACTTTCTCACATCCAAATGTGTTTCAAATGTTAAATCTTTTATTTTCAACAAAAAAATATCAAAAACACCTACATAATAAGGAAAACATTATTACATTTGTATTGTTAAACCAAAAGCAATATTTAACCATGTTGAGCAAAGAAGAAAGAAAAGAAAAAAAACATCTTGAAAAAGAACTTATTTTTTTCCTCTCTTATTACAGAGAAGTTGCGGTGAGGTCGGAGAAATTAAAAAGCTATTTCGACGAACAAATTGAGATTATCACAGAGAAACTTAAAGAAATTGGACATTAATCATCTCCTCCTAAATGGGAGGGGAAATAAAAACAGTTATGGTAGATAAAATTAATCAGTTAAAAGAAGCATTCTGCAATGCAAAAACTGAAAAAGAACGTCAAAAAATTGATTTACAGATGAAAGAGTTAATCAATCAAAATCCGGATCTGTTTGCAGAATCAATGGTTGAATCTGCTAAAGAAACGGCAGAAAGAGCAACTCAATTGGCTATGAAACAAAAACTTAAAGATATACTTCCTTCCATCTCATTGGTGTATATCGCAAAAACATATTTCAAAAAAACAGACACTTGGCTTTACCAAAGAATGAACGGAAATATAGTCAATGGCAAACCGGTTTCTTTTTCTCCGACAGAATTGGAAACAATGAAGTTTGCACTTAACGATATATCTCATAAATTAGGCTCGTTAAGCACTTCATTATAAAATGAATAATTCCAATCCATCGTAAGCAATTGCGACTTTTTCAGGCAATTGTTTTTCCATCTGTGCGTGTAATCCAAAATGATGGCTCATGTGAATCAGATATGTCTGTTTCGGATTTATTTTTTCAATGTTAAGCAAAGCGCTTTCAATTGTTTGATGAGAGATGTGTTCTTGCGGACGCAAAGTGCTCATTATTAAAACGTCCAAGTTTTTTAATTTCTCAAATTCTTCTTCCGGAATGTATTTCAAATCTGTAAGATAAGCCATATTTTCAATCCGGTAACCCAATACGGGTAATTTTCCATGCAGTAACCGAATGGGAATTATTTCTATTCCCTCTATATAAAATGGTTGATTATCAGTAATGTCGTGCAGCTCTATGTTGGGAACACCGGGATATTTGTTCTCTTTAAAAACGTAAGGGATTCGCTGCTTGATAGCATCCGATACAAAATCTTCGGCATATAACCGGACAGGAGCTGTTTTGCAAAACGGACGTAAATCATCAATTCCTCCCACATGGTCGTAATGCTCGTGTGTTATCAACACGCCATCCAAATGATTAATGTCGGTTTTCAACATTTGCATCCGGAAGTCGGGGCCGCAATCAATTAAAATATTTCGTCCTTGCGTTTCAATCAAAGCAGATGCCCGCAGCCGCCAATCTCGTATATCATTAGATGTACAAACTTCACACTTGCACAATAGTTCCGGATTGCCGGTAGAAGTTCCTGTTCCTAAAAATTTGATTTTCATCGTTAATTAACTTTAATTAGCCACATATCATGCGTCAGCTATCCCCCTTTGGAGGGGGCAGGGGGAGGATTTTGACAATAAATCAAAAAATGAATTTGTGATAAAGTACATATACATATTTGCTTTCATTTTGTTACTAAGTTAGTGAGTTACCGAATATCCTCCCCCTACCCCCTCCAAAGGGGGATAGCTGACGCGCAATTTCAAATAAAAAGTACTTCTTTTTGTAATTCAATATTGAATTTTGCTTTAACTTCCTCACAAACCAATGAGGCTAATGAGGCAATATCATCTGCTGTCGCTTCTCCTTTATTAATTATAACCAAAGGTTGCTTTTCATGAATGGCGGCACCACCGATAGTTTTTCCTTTCAAACCGCATTGCTCGATCAACCATGCAGCAGGAATTTTCACGACTTTTCCATCAACCGGATAAGAAGGCATATCCGGATATTTTTCTTTCAAACCTTCGTAATGAGCCATACATATATATGGCTCATTACGAAG
>Ga0209628_10002173_pt1 | contig 13161 bp, 17 predicted proteins | sample TergutCu122P4_FD_187285 | JGI IMG/M metagenome (GOLD analysis project Ga0209628, IMG submission 187285) | Cubitermes ugandensis P4 segment gut microbial communities from Kakamega Forest, Kenya - Cu122 P4 (SPAdes) (version 2) | ecosystem: Host-associated > Arthropoda: Insects > Digestive system...
GGTGGGGTGGGTACGAGATCTTGTTTTGTGTTGGAGAAAAGGGTGTGGGCAGGGGCTGTTTAGGGAATTGTGTTATAGTAACATCCGTGTCTACTTACAGCTATGTCTATAAGTGGGTTACATTTTAATATGTACAATGTTAATATTGATAACTATGTTATCTATGGACTAAATCAAAAGTGCTATGGTATATTATACACAGATTTACATATTTGGGTCTTTTTGTTTACTATATCTACTGCAAGTCTCTAGCTTGTGTGCTGAATGCTATGTACATTGTCCTTTGCAATTACTTGCTAAAAGGAACTGAACAAACAAGATAGACCACATAGAATACACAACTCCTTCACAGGTCGAGACCTGCCCCCCAGCAGGCCTCCTACCCGCCTACCTAGAAATTACGGAAGATCTCTGGGACCACTCCCACCTACAATAAAGTTGTCAGCACCCAGCCACCCATTCAAGGGCTCTGTATATAGTTTGTTCAGTTCCTTTTAGGAAGTAATTGCAGACAAAGGACAATGTACATAGCATTCAGCACGTAAGATAGAGACTTGCAGTAGGTATAGTAAACAAAAAGACCCAAATATGTGAAACTGTGTAATACCATAGCACTTTTATTTAGTCCATAGATAATATAGTTATCAATATTAACATTGTACATATCAAAATGTAACCCACTTATAGACATAGCTGTAAGTAGACATGAATGTTACTCTAACACAATTCCCTAAACAGCCCCAATCCGCACCCTTTTCTCCAACACAAAAGAGATCTCGTACCCACCCCACCCCACAAACTGTAAACTCCCTACACACGTTGGTATAGCTTATTGATAAGTTCCTCATATACAACCTGAAGATGGCTGAAACATGTAGTTGTTGTGCCAAGTAGTAGTAAAGATACTACAAAGAATTATAGTTGTGTTTGTGATGAAATGTATATACCATTAGCTTGTTCTTATTATGTGAGGATAATATTAAATTTGACTTTTAAGAAGTGGGATGGGGTGAAATGGACTGGATTGTTGTGTCTTGGGATAGGGACAGGTGGCAGGCTGTTGTGAGTTTTGGGAATTACATGTTTACCTGAGGACCTGTTAGCTTCTCAATAAGGACTCTGCTAAATGGAGTTAATAATAGTTAGTGAACCTAAAATTGATAATGTATGTAATGTAAAGATTGCATTTCCATGTAAAATTCTGTCTGTGTATATTTATAAAAATGTATTATGTGCCTTTTAGTGTTTTGTTTTGTAATGTTGCCCTCAGGGTTGGTTCTTAAGCCCAAAAACATATCAGATTATATAATGTCTTATGAAAAGTGTACCCACTAAGTTTTATTATCCCATTTCAGTACTTTCTTTAGTGTTGTTAGTAGCAGTAGTAGTGGTGGTGTGTTGATAGTAGTATTAGTAGTAGTACTAGTAGTAGTTGTAGTGGTGGTAGTAACAATACTTGTGGTGGTGGTGGTAGTAGTAGTAGTACTAGTAGTAGTAGTAGTAGTAGTGGTGGTGGTTAAGTAATATGTTGACCTTGTGCATGTGTAATGAATTATTTATTACTAACAGGTATAGATTGTTTATTTCTTATTCTCTTAGGTTCATTCCATATTCAGTGGTTACCGGGTCTCTTACTCGTGAATAAAGTGGCTGGGGTATGGCTTTGACCACCCAATCTTATCAAGGGCCTCAGTAAAGGAGGCCGTAGTGCTGTACCGTACTGCCCCCTAGTTGTCCTTATTGGACTCTTCGATTGTGGTCTACGCGTCTTATACTTGTGGCAGATGTTTTGTTTCCTGTCTTATATGTTGGTTACTCTGACTGATGTGATTTTATCTGTGATTGGTCCGAAGCGTATGTGATTCGATATTTGTGTTGGGAAGGTTACACCGTCTTCATTTTCCTAGTAACGTAGCAAAGAAGGTGACTTTGGTTACCACTGGAAATTACGAAGCTGAAATCATTTGAAATCCCGCAACTTACAACAGGTAAATTGTCTTGAAGTTAAAGCATCGAAATTGATATAGACGTTTGGAAACTGATGAGAGTGACTTTGGCGTTAGAGTTTATGGACTGATCAATTTCCGGCTTATTTTAATTAGGGATTATATTTTTCTAGTTTGGTACATTAGTATTTGTTTCGGAATATAGCGCAGCAATTTTCTTTCATTCAAATGGGGCTTGTAGGAAGGTAGCACAGCCATTTTCCCCTGTTCAAAGGCCACGTGGTGACCTGCGTGGTAATTTGTTAATGTCTTTATTTTTATATTTTTCAATGTTCAGCGAAACATAAATTACCAACATTGATTAAACCCATGCAGTAAATGTGATTGAGTTCTTCCAGTGCAGATGTTCAGTATGACCAAACGAAGTGTTTCACAGGATAGTCATGGCGACGTTTTTCGTCCTAGGTATACAAATACTGGACTCACTATATCAGTGCCTTAATTTGTGTGGTTAGTATGTGAAGTAATGCAGATAACAACTAGTTTTACAACCGAACGGTTCATTCTTTCTGGACGAGGTGAGTGGAAGATTCAAGATTGTGAAACGTTGCGAAGCACATTAGGCCATCCCGCTTAATGAATTGACAGAAATACGATTGCTGAAGGCACATTTAAACACCGAGGGTAAATTGTGAGGTTCCACGATACTGGATGTTAGTAACAGTGGATAAGGGATGAAATTTCATTTCGAATTTAGGTGTGTTTCAGATTGGTTGATTGGTGTAGCGACTAGGTTATGAGGTAGGTAATCGTGGGTGTAAATTGAGGAAGGGGGAATAGATATTTTGCTTCTCTAGGACATCCAGACCAGATCTGGGGCTCATCCAGCTCCCCTATTCGGTGCTTAGTGGGGACCCTTCATGGATGAAAGCAGCTGGGACGTTGTGTTAACCACTAGCCTCCATTTAGGGTCTTTGTTAAGTGTGAGTGGAGCTTTACTTTTATTCTCCCATATGCCTTCGTGATATTGACAAGGACTTCACCTCACTCCTTTCAGCTTTATGTAGTGAGTCTGGTGGTATTATTTAATGTGATTGACATTAGGCATTCATCTCTGTTTTGTTGGTAGTTTATGCATGTTTCATTGGACAAACAAACTTTACAAAATAACTCTCTCTTTTTATTTTTTGAGAGAAAATTATTTCCACCATACGTAGAAGTGTCATGGCAGAGGTCGGAGCTCTTATTTTATCGATTGAATATTTTGTGAACCTTCATGAACCATACTTCTATACAGAAAAATAAATTTTGGAGACATATATTGAAAAGTTTTGGCATTGGCATTTAAATGTTCATTTTTGGGATGATACATTTTACTGATGTTATGCATCGAGACTTTTGTGTGATTGGTGCTCTGAGGACTAAGTGTAATGATGATTTGTAGGCTTCAAATGTAGCCTTATTGATCCTGCAGTGCCTATTGGACCCACTTGCCTCCCTTACTAACACAAGTACTTAGAATTGTGACTGCATAAACTAGACCTTTAACTGTTAGGTTGAAACATAATTTATCACTGAATGTGATAATGTAATCCTGGGCATGCCATGAAGCATAGCGGCCGTGTGTATAGTAATTACCATGTTAAGCAGCCTGAGTTTCAAAGTTCATGGTGACTTGAATGTTGCGGTTTGGATGTTGGAAATGAAGGTGTCTTGAGGATTCAGCTGCAAGGTGTGCAGAATTTAATAGCCATATTGTTGCAAATTTACCAGGCTTTTAATATAATACTGTGTGTGGTTGAGTGTCATTAAATAAACATAAAATTAGTGACAAGTGATTGTGGTCACCCTGTTAGAAAGTTGGCGTATTTTAAGTGCACTTATTGCCTGAAGGATGAATGTTGGACATGTGCAGTGATAAGTCATACTCTATTTTGGCAAGGCTATTACATGTCCACACATTTAGTGTCTTGAAAAATTCTGTACAAACTGAAATTGCAGAAGGCGGCGCTGTACATGTGTGATACCCAGACGGAGAGTTATATAACTGAAGCCTAACATTTGAGGTAATTCTGTGCACTGATTTTATTCTCTTATTCGCCTGCTTATAAATTTCATGTTCTAACCAACAAAATGCACTTATTAAAATACAGTAGAACAGAACATAAAACACACTTCATAATTAGGTACCAACTGCTATGTGTTTTAGCAGTAAGGTGCCAACTTGAGGGAGTTTATTAGAAACAAAGATCACATGTCCAACACATGCTTCAGGTGCTAGTCGCCATCAGTTCCATCCTAAAATGAAAAGTCCTAAAGTGTTAACACTCTGAATTACAGGTGTCAACAAGTTTTAGTCAGTATTGCTGTAATAACAACACAATACAATAACGAGTATTTTCTGTTACATTGTCAGTTGTTTATACTTTCTGGATTGTTAATACAAAGATATGTGACAATATATGAGCCAACTGGATGTTGTCCGTGTGAAGCGTAGGACACATCTTGTGTCAGGGTATATCGTACTGCCAATTTATATCCTTTAAACCAAAACTCAAATTCTTATACAGGAAGAAACGGATACCCAGTGAATGATTATATAGAGCCCACATAGAATATGTCTCACAATGGCAAGGAATGTGGCTCTGTATACAAACATCCATTAATATGAAGTTCTATAAAGTGAATGACATCCTGTATGATCAGTGGTACAAAAAATTAGAAAACATCCGTAATCAAAACACAAAACAAAAACAAACATACAAACAAATAAGTTTCACACATGCATCAAAAACATGACAAAATTTATAAAATATGGTACTTGAATTAGGATCTAATTGTGGAAAAACCAATAAAACATTATATACAGGACTTGATCATTGATACAGTAAACGCCACCAGACATCTTGACACTACAATACATATTGCTGTGTCACACAAGAAAATGTCACAAATAAAAAACTCCAACACAACAAACATTTTACACAAAATACAATTACATATAATGAAACAAATTTGTTGAAAGCTAATAAAAATAACTAATAATAACCAAAGCAGATAAAGGTAGAACTGTAGTTATAATAGACAAAGATGCTTATCAACAGAAAGTATAAACATTTGTACAAGAAAAGCAGTTTATCAAAATGTTTAAGGTTGTAACAAATGTTTATAAAAACAAATACATCAGCAGTACATTATGAACTCTGACACATGATGTAATTTTCTTCAGCTGGATGAGACCACATTGGATCTTCTGTTGTCAAAGATGTTTGTATACACAACCCAGAAACTATAAAACAGCTGGAAAGGTATAACAGAAGAGGCCTGTTAATGTATGGTGGTGGTGTTACAACAATATGGGCTGTACTCATTAACATTTGTAATTTAGAATTTTAACAGTTTAAGTCTTAATTCTCATGATGAAAGTGAGGGTAACTTGCACCTGAAGTATGTGTTGGACATACGATCATTTGTTTGTAATAAACTCCGTGAAGATGGCACCTTGGTGCTGAAGCATGTAGTTGGTTATGTAATATGAAATGTGGCTTGTGATAAGTTTTATTGCTGTGGAGTGCTTTTTGCCGTTTATAAACTGGTTCTGGTTGAGAACAGAGTGACCAGAATAATGTTTGAATTAAAGACAGAGGAAATGGGAGGAGAAGGATGGATAATGTGTAGTTTCATAATTTGTACTGCTTGTCATATACCAGTTTATCAGAGAACAATGGAAAAATATGTAAGGAATGTGGCATGCGTAGTAGTGAAGTTAATTGTGAACAGATTTTTATTAAAGAACGTAAAGGAAAATGTCCATCCAGAAGGCCTGTGTGACTATGGGCGTATAATATTGAAATGGATTTTAAGGAACTGTATCAGGATGGATTTTGAATATTCATGCTTTGGTATAGCATTAAATGACATTCTCATAAACTCTGTATTTACCTGTAATTTCCTTAAAATTCTGGGGAGTATGTTGATAAGATGGACAACCATTGGCATCCCAGGAAATACTGTAAACTAGATGTGTTTAATTTTGTGATCAGTGGTTTACTGTTTTTCAGGTATCTGCATTTTTTTCACCTTCACACAGCATTTAAATTAGTACCTAAAATTGTTCAGTGTTGCCCACCAAAATCAGAAGAAATCTGATGGTTAGCAAGTGACGCTGTTTGTACAGTGTCTCTTCAATACACACATTAGGACATTCCTTATGTCAGTGACTTCACTTTTGCTTTCTACGACTTTTATAGTAAATTGTTAAAGCAGATGCCTTTATGTTTGTGTTGTTGTTTTGTTATTGTAAATAGCACTTTATTGCACTTCTTATTATGATTTTTCTAAACATTTGAATGTTTTTCATGCTAGCCTTATCAGTCCAATTGAAGTAGTTTATGTTTTTCCTCCACAGTTTAGACAAGCTGATTTTACTTTCATTATAGATGTTGGGAACTGATATTCTCTGGTGAAACAGTTGAAGTTACAGTATGTTGAAATGCACAGTTAATTTTCCCATTGTGTCCTTAGAAACAAAAATAGAACGTTCCATAAAGTGTGATATGTTTAAATGACACTTACAGTAAATATGATTTCTTTCAGGACAAGTGTAAGTATTCCCTGTTTGATACATCCTGTCAGGTTTTGAATCCGTATCACCAAAATTATTGTAATCCACATTCATAAGAACACAGTCAGTGATGAACCCATTGAAAGGTTATAAAGCAGCCTGCAGTTCCTCCCAACAATTCTGCTAATAATTATATTACAGAGGGTTGAACAGTTTCCTTCTTTGAGAGTTATCATTGTGAATGCTATGTGCCTGTGTGCATACAAAAAATTATATCATTTAATTCTGAGGATTTGTATGGCCCGAAGAACAAAATTATTTCTACGAATCTTATGCTACTTTTGATTTTTTGTGGTTTCAGATTGTATGGATGATTTCTTAGATCTGTAGGGTTTAATGTACTTCATAACATTAGTAGCGTTAGCATGATCATTTCTAGCATGCTGGTAATGATTGGTCATGTAAGAGGAATAAGAAATAATTACTATTTTGCTCTGTCTACATCAGAGGATTTTTTGAAAGTTAGTATTATATAAATACTGTGGGAGATGTGGACTGGGTTTGTTTGGCCTCTGATAGGAAGGTGTGGAAAGCTCCTCTGAACATGGTAATGTCTCTTCAGGTTTTGTAAGAGGCAGGTAAGTATGTGGCTAATGGAGCAACAATTTCTGGTATATTTGAAAAAAAGAAAATATCTGTGACTTTGAGAGTCATGGCAGAGTAAATCTGTAAGTTGGAGTTGTCATTTTGATGCGGAATAAAATGGTTCAAATAGATCCCTGATTGATGTCATGAGAGGGCACATCTGTGATTAGTGTGTTTGTTTTACAGAACTGCATGGCTTTAGTGAAAGGTGAACCTGGTTCTTCTAACGACACATGTGTAACATCAGTTCTTCATGGCAATGAGTTAATTGGTATAGAAGCTGAAAAGGTCTCCAATATGACAGAAGAGGAGGATCGAGAGTTACCAACAATTCCAGTAATAAAGACAGAACCGATGGTAAGTGTTGTGTCTCTTGAGAGAGATGTACACAGGTAGGAGGTAAAGGTAAAATAAAGTTGTCCTACTGTGTGCAATTGTTGGAGATAGTTTTAGTGGAGGTATGGCTCCATTGATTTTTAAACTTGGCTCTAGACAGATGATAGTGGTCAGACTGTCTGCCCTGGCCACTTTACCGGCAGAGAAAAAGCAGTGGTTTTCATTGAGTAGGATGCAGAGTGGGTGTTGGAGATAGTCTGGATTTTTTGGTGAAAATATAGTTACTTTTGCTTCTAACAACTTTTAATCCCAGATCCTCCAGTGTATATCATAGTCATTGTATGGACTGTTCTGCCCCATATTGATTTGAAGATAATAGAAAGGTGTGTATTTATAAAATGAGATAGGAGGTTTGGATTGGATGTGTTGGATTCATAACAGGAATTCCTGGAAGGCTTCTCTGAACATGATAATTTTCCTTGAAGTTCTGTAAAAGGGAATTTCTTGTGTTGAATAATGTCTAACGTCTTTTCATGGTGGAAATGAAATGACTGGTTTTAAAGCTTAAGATATCACAGGTCACTGATGTAGCAAAGAGATTCAAGAACCAATGGCAGATAAAGTAATGATTTTGGAACCCGAGTTAAGTTTATGTCTTTTTGTTGAGTGTTGTTTGCATTTAACAAGTATTCAGAATTCCTTCATTCTCTGTTAATGTGTATTCTTGAAACAGTTGGACTGTGGAGAATGGATTTTGAGCAGTCCTTATTGTAAAGTCTCGAGCAGTTTGTATTTAATTTTACATTGCTTGTGAAGTACCACTGTCACTTTGCCATAAGTCTGGTTTAAGATATGTTACATCTTGACCAAAATTGAGGACCATGATCTTGGAAAAAAATGCAAGATAGGTTCAGGTAATACTTGCTACCATTCAGTTCAGAATGTTGCATGTACTCATCTATAAAACTGAAATTGTTCCTTTCATTTATGTGGGTATGAAATTTGGTGTCTTACATCAGATTGAGGGTTTTTGAGAGCAGGGTGGTGAGGAGAATGTTTGATGTGAGAGGGAATAGGAGTAGAGGAATGCAGAAGAATCTGTAGTGAGCTTCATGTCTGTTACTCATCACCAGATATTATTGGCATAATCATGGCAAGGATGATAATATATATGTGGCATGCACATAGTATAGAAGAAGGTATACAATGTCTGCTTAGAAAATCTGAACAGGAAGAACCAGTTGGGGACTTGGAAGGATAATGTAGAAGTCAGTGTTTGGTTGAAATAGGATGGGAGGATTGAATTGTTTTTGAACAGCTCATGATAAGGGTGAGTGGATTGTTCTTCTGTACATTGAAATCTGCAACAAAGTGTACAGACAATTTGTTGGTGTATTTATTAATTGAATACGTGTTCTGGCAGTAAAGTTCGCGAACTTATCATGCTAAAAATGCTACATACCTCATTGCTGAATACCACCGTGGTTGCCTTCAAAGTACTCCCCTTGGAAGCTATGCACCGATGCCAGTGCCTAGTCCACCCTTCAAAACAATTTTGAAACTGGTTTTGTGGAATGGCCTTCAGAGCTGCCATTGTATTACTCCTGATGTTATCAAAATGCCTTCCTTTCAATATTTCCTTTATCTTCGGGAACAGAAAAATCATTGGGGGCTAGGTCTGGTGAATTGGCAGGGTGTTCCAACACAGTTATTTGTTTAGTTGCTAAAAACTCCCTCACAGACAGTGCCTTGTGAGCAGGTGCATTGTCGTGATGCAAGATCCGTGAGTTGTTGGCAAAAAGTTTGGGTCGTTTCCGTCTAACTTTTTCATGCAGCCTTTCCAGTACTTCCAAATAGTAAACTTGGTTTACTGTTTGTCCAGTTGGTACAAATTCATAATGAACAATCCCTCTAATATCAAATAAAGTCAGCAACATTGTTTTGACTCTTGATTTGGACTAACGGAAGTTTTTTGGTAATGGGGAATTGGCAGTCTTCCATTGTGCATTTTGCCGCTTCGTTTCAGGGTCGTATTGGTAGACCTGTGTTTTCATCATCTGTGAAGACATGGCCCAAAATGTCATCTTGCCTCTCCAAAAGGTCTTGGCAAATTGTGGCTCTTCTTTGCTTTTGGGACCATTTTTGCCTACACTTTCCTCATGGCAAGATCTTCAGTTGAGATTTTCCTAACTGTTTCTCTGTCGATGTTCACTTGCTCTGCTATGCTTCTGACAGTCAGCCGACGATATTCATGCACAATTTGACAAACATTTGCTATGTTTTCTTCAGTTCTGCTTGTTGCTTGCAGTCCTGATCTTTCTTCGTCAGTGACACTATCTCTTCCTTCAGAAAAACGTTTCACCCACTTGTAAACTGCTGTTTTCTTCATAACATTATCCCTGTAAACTTGCATTAACATCTCTCTGATTTCGTTTCCACTCTTTCCAAGTTTAACAAGAAATTTAATGTTTGTTCGTTGCTCTAATTCAAGCTGCGACATTCTCGCGGCAGCAAACCAAAACACACGCAGACAATAATAGATGCCACTCAGTAAGAGACTGCCATAGATCAACAACAACACAGCTGTGAAACGCTGATATGTCAACGTCATCAAACCATACTAAGGCTTTTGTCCAGTGCTACCATGGGAAGAACACGGTGGCAAGTTCGCGAACTTTATTGTCCGAACACGTATTGTGTTCACATTTTTATATACAGTGTTTTATAATTGTCATCATCCTTTAGGTTTTCTGAAAGGTGAGGAATTTTATTTCTAGTGGTGCAGGCATAATTGTGTGAGGAAGAAGAGTTCTTTATGGAGGTTGTTTCTCATGTTTTTAATTAGTTTATATACAAAACCCAAACAAGCTGCTATTATCAGTTTTATGCAGTGCAGAATGCTTAGAAGAGATGTGTCCTGTTTCATGTGGCAAGAGAGTGCAACTATGATTTGTTTTGTGGTGTTATAGGACTGTGTGGATTTTGTGGAAGGTGAAACTGGTGCCTGCAGTGAAACATGTGTAATGTTTGAAGAAGTCAGTATTAAAGTTGAAGAGCCCATAGGTATCAAGGATGAAATTCTAGAACCTACATCATTTGTACCAATCAAGACTGAACATGAGGTAAGGCTTCGTAGTGTGTATGAGGTGTTGGTGACTCATGTTTTTAGGCCATTTATTGCTCCAAGGAGGAAATTGTGAAATGACACTTAACTATTTCTTCCTTTTTGTTATATTATGGGTGCCATATGCCTTTTGAACTTTGGATTGCAATCCTGAAGAGAAGAGACTCTTTGGAAGTCACGACCATTAATGGAAGGATAATATTGAAATGTATTTTGAAGTAGTAGTTTTGGAATATGTGGTCTGCATTTCTTTGGCTACGAATGGGGACCAGTGATGGTCTGTTCTAAACATACTGATTAAGCATAGCATTTTATATAAGTGTGGGTAACGTCCAGCCTGCTATTCGTTTCATATCAGAAAGTCATATGAAGAAGATTTGAGACAGTATATGGAAATTTTTCCGCTGATGAGGATAGCGCATACCCCACTGTGTTACAGCCATTCCTGAGTCCCTGTATGACTCTGTCTGCAACCAAGCTTCACAGCTACGAGATAAGAAAATGCCCTTCTGCAGACAGCCCTTGGGCACATACCCCTCTGGAGATTTTCCTCTGCGCATGGCTGTATTTTTCAGCCAGCCAGCTTGGAGCCAATCTATCGCTAGACTGTGTCTCCAAGCCATGCCATTTAGCAGCCTTTGTTGTGTCACATGAAGTGCTACCAGAAACTCCCACAGTATCTAGGAAAGCTCAAGTGTAAGGGCGGGCGTACACGCACTGACAAAATGGGTGGCGATATCAGTGGTACTGATATTTCATGTAATCTTTATGGCTTGGCAGTACATGGGGCCGACAGGACAAAGGTATCAGGACGACCACCGACATTTCGGCATGATGCCGGTGACCCCCTCGATAAATATGCGGGATTGGTGCGCAGAGCAGGTGCGCACTTATCTTCCGTGTGATCTGACATTCTTTTTTTGTAGCAACTCTGCAGAAGATAGGTGCTTGCTCCTTTGTTCGTCTTTGTAAACGGAATTTCCTTTGTAGTGCAGTATTGTAAAGTTATTGGATAAAATATCTAGCAAGTTTAAGTATGACATAGTGACTGATTGTATTAGTGGAGAGCAGACCATATTTGTAGGACAAAACAAGTGAAGAATTCAAGGATGGCGAGTTGAAAAGCAAGCTTTGTCTTGAAGTGTACTCCTTCTTGGAGTCAAACTTCTTACAATTGGACAGAAAGGAGCAAATAAAAGTTGGTAAGTACTACAAATTAATATTTATTGTGTTTGAAAATATTTTACAAGGACCATAAACCCTGATATTTGTAGGCCAGTATTTACACCCGTCCGTACAGAAATTTATGTCTAGCGCTAAATTTTGTTGTTTTGCCATGGAAGTGCCCCTTCTGGAGAGACAAAATAATCTGCAAATGCGTTTTTGTGGCCTCGGCTGATCTTAGATTTCTACCTGGCCCACCAGCAAAGGGAGGTAAAGTCATGAAACCTCCGTTTTCCAACAGATTTTCGTTATGTGCTCCATCCATTTCTCTAACCAAGTCATGTAAAACCACACATGCCTTTACGGTTGATTTTGTGAGTGGTTTATTAACATTCAAGGGCCTGTGAAATATTCTCCATTTGTTGCTGAGAATGCCAAATGCGCACTCAAAAATCTCCGTGCCCTACACAATCTATAGTTGAATATTTATTTCGTGTCACTCAGAAAATTCCCTTTATAAGGTTTTAGAACCTTATCTGTCAGACTAAATGCCTGGTCCCCTACCAAAACAAACAGCAGTTTTACATCACTGCCTTCTTGAATAAGCGCTGGCTGCGGTACGTTCAAACATCCGTCTGTTAGCATCCTGTAAAAATTTGTCCTTTGGAACACAGAAGAGTCACAGTCCTTGCCGTATGCTTCTACATCTATGTGTACAAAGCGATAGTTTGAATCGACCACGGCCATAAGAACGAGAGAAAGAAAATTTTTGTAGTTCAAGTTCATTGATCCGCTCCCAGGGTATTTCAAAACTCGCACATGTTTCCCATCCACTGATCCAATACAATTCGGAAAATGAGCTGTGTTCTTGAATCCTTCACTAATAGCTGGCCACGACTCCTCTGTCGGAAGCAGAAGCTGTTCTTCTACCAATTGGTCCCACAATGCATTGCAGACTCTCCTGATGCAGTTCCCTGTTGTTTTTACACCCAACCTGTAGCTGTAGTTGAAGTCCATAAATGTATTATCACTTGTGAGGTATCTGAAAAAAAAAAAAAACCCGAATACTCTAAATAATGTAATTAAAGAATGCACTAATAATGTTCTTGTAGATGCAATTGGGATGATGAGAATAATAGCAGAACAAACTTTGGAGATAGATGAAGAACTGTGTGTTTGCTTCATAGACTGGCAGAAGGCATTTGACTGTGTAAACTGGACCAAATTAATGCAGATCCTGAAGAGAACTGGTGTCGACTGGCGTGACAGAATTGTATGTGGATCAGAGGGTTAAAGTACGACTGGACTGAGGGGAGACAAGAAGTGTGCAGATTGGAAGAGGAGTTAGACAAGGATGCTGTTTGTCACCAATTATGTTCAAC
>Ga0209628_10002174_pt1 | contig 13159 bp, 6 predicted proteins | sample TergutCu122P4_FD_187285 | JGI IMG/M metagenome (GOLD analysis project Ga0209628, IMG submission 187285) | Cubitermes ugandensis P4 segment gut microbial communities from Kakamega Forest, Kenya - Cu122 P4 (SPAdes) (version 2) | ecosystem: Host-associated > Arthropoda: Insects > Digestive system >...
AGGAGATACCCCGGTATTCATTTCTATTAGAGGCTGAGTCAACCCCTGGGCCACAGTGCGACCGGAAGGATTTTGTCCATGCAAAATTCCAATGACACCATCGCGAATCGGACCCGCGACCTTGCGGCTTGTAGCGCAATGCCTCGACCAACTGCGCTACCGCGTGCCCCTGGACAACCAGCACTATGATTAAATCCACCAGTTAGTTTCTTGTCCTTAAAAAATGCCGAATGTAGCTTATTCGAAATTTTGTAAAAACAATCTGACAGAGTAAACTTCCGTCATCTTACAGCCACTGTAATTTGTGGTTATTCTAAATAGACATATTTATGGGAAAATGGCTGTTATATGAAAAACTGCATATGTGAATTGCACCAGCTGATTCTTTGACGCAGTGCAAGCTGACGAGAACATGCTTGTGTGACTACTCAGCTTTGAATAGTCAGATTTTCTCAACTGAAGGAGATTTTAGGTAAAAGCTGAAATATATTTGTGTTGTAGGTCGGCTCCACTTCAGAGTGACGGCATATAATCGCAGAACATGGGACCATAAAATGTAAAACAAAGAGTTTGGTGCACATGGCTTGAGTACGATAATTCTTGTCCTCTGACCTTTGCGTAGCAAGGCGTAGTTCAACCCATTCAACTCTATTTGGCTGATGAAAACCGATTATTCACTTTAAAGGCCTCTGCCTCCACGACATGTACAGCTCAAAAATTCATTCAGGTGAATAAATCAAGGAGAATGAGATTGATTGGACGTGTCACACATATGTGGAAAAAGAGAAATATACGCAGGAATTGGTGGAAAAATCGAAGAAAGAGACTAATCTGAACACCTAAGCGTAAGTGGGAAGATAATATTAAAATTACTCTTAAAGAAACAGGATGGAAAGGCATCGATTGGGTTCATCTGCATCAAGATGGGTACTAGTGGCTGGACCTTGTGGGCAGGATAATGAATTTTTGGGATCCATAATACGCTGGGCATTGCTCGACGAGTAGGGGAATCATTAGATTCTGAAGAAGGATTCTGCCCCATGCATTTAGTTATTTATTCCCAAAATTAGAGTCTATAGTAATGTGTTTTATAAACGTCTCAGGGCAATTCGAGTGGACATATCAGACATGCACCTGACTCAGAGCTTAAATTAGCTTTTAAATTATGTTATTAATTTGAAAATGGGAAATCTCAGCTCGATTCATGGCAGGGGAAAGGGATTCTTCTTTATTTCCAAAACGTCCAGACTGGCTCTGGGCCCACCCACCCTCACATTCAATGGCCATTTTGGGTTTCGTTCCCCGTGCGGAAGTGGCAGATGTGCGAAGTGATCTGTTATCTCCATCTACTACTGATATTAAGAATGAGTGTAGCTATACCTCCATTCCCCTATTCGCATTCATGACGTAAACAGGGGCAGTCTTATGTTAAGGAAGAAGGCTGATAAAAAATATAGAGAATTCAACAGAATGTTTCTGTGCTTTGATGAGAGCACGATCTTTTAAACGTAGTGCAATGAGTTCTCGGCATACCCCAAGGGACAACAGAACTTGTGAAAAGAAGCCGTAGATGGGATGATATTAACGTGGATATTAAAAGAAGAGGACGTGAGGCAGGTCGTATTGGTTCAGCGGATTTAAAATTTCTGACTTGTGAACACAACATACAAACTCTGGATCTATAAATATGGGAAATTTACTTATCAGACGAGAATATGATATAAAATAAATACAGGGTATTTCTTAACGTGCAGCATTTAAGGTACTTCCGACCCACTCTCATGTATTATTTAGCTGAAATTCACGTGTTCATTCATCGGTAAATTTTTAACACGGGAAGGTCTGTGTGATCATACAGTGATCTGCCAGATGCGCCTCTACGAAATAACACAGGATATAATTTCTCAGAAGTCTCCAAGGAAGAACATCTTGCAAGTTTTCATGCTATAATAAATTCTGCGTAACTTCATTTGGGAAGAAAATGTTTCTTTATATTTAAAAGTGTGCTTTAATATTTTCCAACATTCAGTAAACAACAATTTTAATTACGTATGCAAACATTAAACTTTTCACTAGTTTTAAGATCTCCTACGAAGGTTAAAAAGCCACCAGTTTATGTACATACAGGATAGTCATCTCAGTCACAAGCACGTTCAGATATTATTAAAAAATCACAATTTGCATCAGTTAGTGTGTTGTGTTTCAAAAGTCGCCATCTTGGTAAAGAATATCGCAGATGAAAGAAATGTCGCAATATTGAAAAAATTAATTTTAAATATAATTTATTTAATATACAACAGATTATTTAAAAATAACCTGTTGTATATTTTTACGCCTGTCGTGCATTTTCCCTCATGGAAACATTTTAAAACTAAACTGAATATGTTCATAGCTTGAGTGTATGCATAGTGAATAATTAATACAGATCATCCGCCTCATTAATTTACTAGACTGCGTTGTATTATTCATAAATAAGTGAGAAGTCTTCCCATCTGCGAATGAGTTCCAGAGGTTTACTAAGCTTTATAACGTAGGGCGGTGACAGAGTTAAGTGGCAGATGGTTTCCAGTGGTAAGGAAGTTTTGTGACATCAAGGTATTCGAGTCTCAGAAATTGTCTGTTTCTTTTCAATTCGCGTGAGAAAAATACGGAGAAATTAGAGATGGATGCAATGAGACGTATAAATTTTATGTTATGAAGAATTAAATTTCGATGACACGTGGAGTTAACACTGGATGTAACAGAAGTGGAAGCTAGATGTCATGTGACACAGAAACTGGTTTTCATGTGTAGTGAAAAATGGCTGTCACGTGGAATGAAATATCTTGTGGAGTGAAACAGAGAAGTCAAAGGTAATGGAAACTGCATGTAATGACAACTGTAAACTGGATGTCATGGGGAATGGAAGTTGGATGTTAACAAAGTTTAAACGCGATATAATAAGAAGTAAATTATGGATGTCATATTGACTGAACGCTAGGTGTTATGCGAAGTGGAAGTGGATGTAATGGGTAGCGTAAACTGGATTGGATGTCACAGAAAGTGGAAACTGGTATTCAAAAGGAAAGGACACGAGGCGTGGAAAATGTATGTCTAAGGAAAGTGTAAACTGGATATCATGAGGAGTGAAAGTTTGATATTCTTTAAATTGTAAATCTCATGTCACGAGATATTGCAGTTGTATGCCATGGTGAGCGTAACCTGGATGTCACGGTACCTGGTTGTCACGCAAATGAAATTTATTAAGATAACTTATATTTATTATGCATGTTCTTATTACAAATTCAAATGAAAAAATTTTTTCATTATGTGAAGGTTCATACTGTCTTCTGAACTGTTACATTGTTTCGATTGACAGGTGGGCAATGAAGTTTCGGAGGAAACTAAAATTTCATAAGGCCAAATTCATGGAAAGGCAACCTACATATAAACCACAGACATATGGAGGCAGTATATTTCCCCGAAACGTTGTTCAAAGTCTTTCCAGGCTGAGGACTTAAAGCTCCATAAAAATTAAAATTAAAAAAAAACTGAGTTCTGGTTCTTGGCGTATGCGAATATGTCGAGGTAATTTAAGCATCAGGTAGAATTTGTGTTTTGGGGGTTATACCAGGATGTTTTTTGTCTTGGTGTTGTATCCTCGAATAATATAATTAGGTTTGAAGCTATTCTGTCACAAGCCGATCGGTCACCAAATCGAGCTGTTATGTTTATTATCCAATCACGCGCTTTGAAAATTTATTTCCTTGTGTTTAAAAAGTCTGTATCAGAATACGACAACCAGTTTATCAACAAATTTCATCAAACATGCTGCATAAAACTTCCTGAATTTCGTGGACATGGAACAAGCATTATACGCAGTACTTATGAAAACGACAGAAAAATCTTATATTCCTTCAAACTTTTAAACAATTCACAACTTAAATCTGAAATTAAGGGTACTGGAGTACTTCAAAACCTCGGAAAATATTTACCCAATGGCACATCCCAGAAGAACTGAATTTTCAGCAGCATCGTTGTGGGGAAATCAAATATCGCAAAATTAAACACTTCGTCAGAGCACATAAGTAATGCAGAATACGTTTACGGCGTAAATAAAGTCGAATTAGGTATGGTTTTCGTGTTTCGAAGTTTCGTCATCGGCAAACCTTCTCGCAGTTTGTTTCGGTCTAATTTATCCTGCAAACTTTTCCCCAAATTATAAGGCCTTCTCCTGAAAAAAAATACTGTATTTGGTTTGGATACACATTGTTCACTGATCTGATAGAAACACAATACAAATTGACCAACACTGCGGTCGTAATGCACTCTTTTCGGCCCATGTATCTCTATAAACGATACCCACACTTTTGTGTAACAACAAATTGTAATGATCTTCATTATTTAAAAACCAAATTATTTTCAGTATGAAAATTTGTCACTGGATCAAAGTGTAATATTACATTAGAAATACACGGAATTGTGTAATAAACTAAGGACTTTACTTCGAATATACTCGGCAGTACTTTTTAACTTGGTCGGAATAATCAGAATTTTCTCAGTTGCATTTCTAAATTATTTAAGTTCTGAAAATAATAATGTATCCTTATCTCCTACTGAAGATTAGTGGATTCAGGTATGTGAAGTCGCATAGCCTGAAAGAAACTGATGGATGTTTCGGACGGAAATACAGCCTCCACCTTCCAGGTAAATATGTCATTAATCTTCGGAAGAAGGTAATATTCCATCACCTCGGCCGAAGCCGAAATATCTACTAGTAATTTATATCTGAGAGTGTGTATTACCTGATATCAGTGTATTTGTGATGCAGTGTTTTACTTCACAATGATGTATGAAATGCAGTGAATTACTTCGAATTTTAGTGTGTGTTATGCAGTCTACTACTTCAAAACTGAGTGTGTATAATTCCGTGTATTTATTTCTTCGTACCCAAGTGTGCGTAGTACAGTGTAACGTATTACTTCATAGCTGAATGTGCATAAGACAATACATTTCTTGTCATAAATGGCATTTTTCTTTCATTGAGCACAACGAACAAACTAATTAGCAAAGGGATTTTCAAGAACAAGAGACCAATCAATTTGGAATCATGCACACTCTGGGGTTTGTCCACCGTCCCTTATTTAAAATAAAAATTAACAATACCTCTTGTGCCGAGTTGTACTGGATAGAAAAAACTGTTCTAAACGTTTGGGTTAACAGCTTTTCCTCTCAGGTCCAACTAAGTTGTGTTTGCATTAAACGGAGACCGACCCTGTCCCCGACAAGTCCTGTTTCAATTTTATTTCGAAAACATTTCGATGGAAAATTCCAGAATCCTACAAATCTGGAAAGAAAAATGCAATTTTATCTTGCAGTGGGAATGAAATTTCAGTCGTACAGCCTTTATTTATTAAACGTCTTTTAGCCAGTGAAATCACAATACTGAGCCATCGGCGTTGAACTTGCACAGAATTCCTTAAGATTTACGAAAAACAGAAGAATTGGTTAAGATTGAAATATAGAACGTTTAATGTACATTTTATTTTGGAGTTTTAACATCGCCAACAATATCGGTAAAATGACAGAAGGAAAAACAATTCCACGGAGCGGAGTTCTCCTCAACTGGTCAAAAAATTCCCCGTATTTTATGGAACGCTGAAGTTCATTACCCTCTTCAAAACAGCTTGTCACTTGTCCCTATCGTAAAAAAATTATCCAGTCCACGCCCTCTCATACTATTTCTTGAACATAAATTTTAATGTTACTTTCCCATCTTCGTCTCGATAGTAAAAGTCGTCTCTTGCCTTCAGGTTTCCCCATCAAAACCTCGCATGTTTTTTCTCATTACCCCGTACGTCCTACAAATCCCGCTCGTCTTCCTTGAATTGATCACCCGAACAGAAAATTGAACATTACGAAATTTACTTTATTCCCCTGTTAAATAGTTTCCCTGTGACTCATACACCTTACTTAGCACCATATTTTCGAACATCCTCAGGCTATGTTTCTCTCTTAACGTGACAGACCACGTGTCACGCCCACAAACAACAATAGGGAAACTTACTATACTGTATAAAAGGGGATGACGAAGGTTCTGGGCAAAATGGTAACAGCCAATCTCTAAATTAAATCTGATCTTAATTTTTTCATGAATTGCATTTTTAATTGTCAAGGTCGTTCCCAAAAATTTGAAACTTGCTATCTATCTTTGATTCGTGATTTTATCCTGACTCGAGTCCATGAAACATGAACATACATTTAGTTTTCTCTGTGGTTATTTCTATACCAAACTTCCTAATAACGACTAATAAAGATAAGACAGAAAAACAATATAATAAGAAATATACAAGTTAACAGTACACTTTAATTCAATTTCCATGATTCGTTTGCTTTACGTATGCATTTGTATTGCTTTTGTACTACTGAGCAACTTTTAGAACACTCACCTGCAACACATACATTAATCAAATGAAAAACTGCGAGATTTGAGATTGTCACAGCGGTGCTGCTGATTATTCGAGCCTTAAGGGTTGTTAGACTAGGTTGACTGGCACAGCTACCGATATTTCGGAGTATCATAGTGTCTTAATCTTCAGTATGATCTTCTAAACCTCAATGTTTTCCAGTTGACAAGGCATAACATCTCAGAAGACTTGAATCTCCAAATTGAAAGAGGTGGGTGTAAGACTAAAGGATACTTAAAATTTAGTGTGAGTAACCCGTTTGGATAACCTCCACAGACACTGACTGACTGTTTTGTATTTGGGTAACCTACAAATACACATATGATTGACTGTTTTGTATTTGGATAATCTACACAATCATTGATTGCTTCTGTATTTGGATAATCCATACACATGATTGTTTTGTATCTGGATAATCTGCACACACACTGACCGTTTTGTATCTGGATTAACCCCCCCCCCAAAACACACACACACACACACACACAAACTCATTTACCTTATACATTTGGCGATGAATTTCTCCTATGTAAGCAGTAAGAATCGGCTTTGGTGAAAGATAGGACCGTTTAAGACAGAGTAAGCATAATAATACACGAACGTACAAAACTCATTCTTATGCGTGCCTTGTTGCTTTCAATCACGTATGTATATCTACTATATTTTCCCAACCGCCTTTCTGCACTTAATGGCATCTTTGTGGACATACATCACACATAACATAAAACCATACTAGAGCTAGAGGTCACTGAAAATAACGCGAGTATATGGCTTCGAAAAGAGTATCGCCACAAGAAGGTTAGCAGGTGTAGGAAGGTGGCTGGGAAATTACAACAGACGCAAACGTTTGCAAATTAACAAAGAATACATCTCACGAACTGAAAAATTATGCGTCTTTCATAAAACAGAAGTATAAAATTAATCACTGTAAATCAACCGTTCTCTCTTACCTAATCAACATTCACCTACTTCCTAAGGTAAATATTATACCAAGGAGTTATGTGCAAAGAAATAGGTAAAATATAATCACAAGTCCAGATAAAAAATTCAGTGACGTTGTACGTGGAAATGTGATAGAATTGATATAAAATGTGATGTCATATACTGAAGCAAGGAGCATGCAATGTAGGAGAAATATTAACGGTAATTTCAAATGCTGTGACGTACCAATACATTATAATTTGCAACAAGCCAGAACAAACATGAAAACATCGAGCGTTTGGTAGATTGGTAGAATCAGACATTCTGTACCCTAAATTAGTGGATTTAAACTGTTGAAAAGAACCTTATAAAATATTACTTAAAATTAATTTATTAGGGTATATTTTCTCCTTTTATACAATAAAAATTCAACAATCCCTCTTAAATATCCGTATTTTCTATACGTTTATTGAATGACGCTGTGTCAACTGCCAAGATGAACTATAACCTATAACGTCGTTGACAGATAAGTGTATATGAAACATTGGCGAAAAGATATGGACAAGGAAAGGACACAGTACTCGGAGAGAGACCTGTCACACTTTCATTCTGTCCACCACAAAACCCACATGGACTTCCCTGGGATTGAACCTGGGCCTCCTTAGTGAAAGGCCGGCGAATAACCATCTACGGCACGGTCCTATCACTATATATAATTACTATAATCAACGCGGTTCCATTGATATTAAATCCACGTAAGACATCTGTATATTCAACCTCTTTATGACATACGTGTATATGAAAAAAGGGGTACATAATCTGGATGTACTCGTTCAACATATCACAACCATGCATCAGTTTTCGTGCTATGTTGTCACACTCAAAAAGCTAGGAGAGGTGCTGGTTGAGTGGAACAGCCGAGGTGTGCCGAGAAACTCACCTGTGTCCACAATGACGTCGATAAGGTCCATGCTCTTGGCGAAGGCATCTCTCAGGTTGATATGGTGGAAGGATACAATGCTGCCCTCCCGCTTGGCACGTTCCAAGGCCTCGCGTCTCTTCAGCGCCTTCTCTCTTCTCATCTGGTTCTTGTAGAACTCCGCAAAATTGTTGACAATGATGGGAATGGGCAGAGCGATCACCAAGACCCCACAAATGCAACAGACACTTCCTATAACTTTCCCCAGCGGGGTTGTCGGGTATATGTCTCCGTAGCCAACTGTTGTCATGGTGATACCAGCCCACCAGAAAGTCTCCGGTATACTGATGAACTTAGTATCCGTTTCATCTTTCTCAGCGAAGTAAGCCAGACTTGAAAATATGAGCACACCCATGGCAAGAAAAAGCATGAGGAGCCCTAGTTCCTTGTAAGAGTTTCTGAGCGTGAATCCCAGACTCTGAAGGCCCGTGGAATGCCGGGCCAACTTCAGGATTCGAAGGATTCGCATGATCCTGAAGATTTGGACCACACGGCGAACATCTTGGAACTGATCAGTTGCGTTCTTGTTAGTCTCAAGAAGGAACAAGGACACGAAGTAAGGCATGATGGCCAAGAGGTCAATAACATTGAGGCCACCTTTAAAAAACTTCCACTTGTTTGGGGAAGCGCTGAATCGGAGGACGTACTCAAGTGTAAACCAGGTGATGCACACTGCTTCGACCATCGCTAGTTGAGGATTGTCCTGATCTTTGACTTGAAGGCTGGGAATGGTGTTGAGCGTCAGAGCGATCGTCGATAATACTATAAACAGGATGGAGATGACAGCTATCACCTGCAACCGGCACAAAGCGGACTGAACAGTCTGCAGGCACAAGATTTTCTGATATGTGGCGTCATACTCTAATTGAAGATATACCTCACTGCACGAAAGGAGAAGAGCACTATATATTATGTTCTGTGAAAGGAAGGAAAATTGCGTTAATGTGGTGTTCCAGTGCAACCAGCAGAAATTGAGTTTGAATATGAATTCTTCAAACGGAACATTCTACACCAGGTATAATTTTATGAATATTCAGTAATCTCTTATGAAAGAAATTGATGATAATAACATGAACGAAACTATGCACCGTCGTGTATGAAGGGCGGATTTATCGTAGAATATGCCATAAATACTAAACTGCGGCTGAAGGTGAGAAGTGAAAAACTGGAAGAGACCAGTAAAAACAAGGAGGAAATGAAATGAGTGCGAACGTTTCTCCAAAAAATAAAGCAAGTAATCAATAAACTCGATTAATAAAACGGCGACGAAACTGTATTTGTTCGAAAATAAAGATTACTCTTTTCGTCATGAGGCTGTAACAAGCAGTTGCAATGCGCGAGAAAGGCAAATTGTGTTTTATCGTTAATTATAATTATCCCCTCCCTGTCTTAGTTATAACTAATAATGGTGCTGTGTTTAATAGAAAATATTACTGCTAATTTAGCAACTGGTATAATAGATTATGGGTAAGGAGAGAATGCTGAATAGCATGTGCGTAGAACACAATGTTATTCAATACACGCGAAGAATCTTAAGTTACATGAAATATCTGAAAGCTTATTAAATGTAGTAAAGTTGAGACAGGAAGTAGGCCTAAGTTTATAAGTGCATAGTTAAGTGGTCTTATTTATGTGAACATATTTCTATACGATGTGAAAGAAAGGACAGAAATGAGAAGGAAATATGCTATTGGTCATGCCTCAGATGGATGGAAAGAGGTATCATGTATAGTGGTACATATAGGAATGAGAAAGCTGAAGACTCATACACTGAAGTACAACAATCATTCTCCAGACAGAGATAGAGAAGAAAAAGAAGGAGGAGAATAAGTATCCAATGAACGTGCTTCTGCGGTTCGCTCTTCCACAAAAATAAAGCTACATGCTTTCATATCCATATACACATTAAACACATTCAATTACCCGAAGTCTCATTTTCGGGAACCAATTATTAGTAACGAACAGTAATGTGAGTGTGGTCAGAAAGCAACTCAGACGTTACTGTGAGCCATCAGACAGCAGTAACAGGCAATTCTACACCCAGCACCTTTCCCAACCCACCGCATTTTGTAGCGTCTGTCAGTACTGGCAATCATAGCAAGGCGCCGCCAGCTGTCTGCTCTGACGTCATTTCCCTGCATTCACACCAGTTTCACAGTGAAGTGTTTTAAATAAAAATACTTTAACATTCCTTAGATTTGGCCTTCGAAGTTTATTACAATGACGAGCATTCGGTCTACTGATTTCGTTACTGTCCAAATATTTTGGTTTAATAGATTGCTCTGTTGAAATACTTAAAAATCATTTGTTTGTTCTTGCACTTGACAAGCTTACAGCAAAATTACAGTGTCTGTATAGGTAATAAATTTAAATAATCACCGACGGACACTAACTGGTAAGCGTACATCTTGCTACATGTCCACATCTGAGTGACGACGTTTTTATTAGTGGCTAATCTCTTCTCCTGCGTCTTCCGAGTACAGTAACGCAGCCTATTAATATGACTTCCAACTGAACAGAAACTTCGAAGTACATAGGAATAAAACAGTATAAAATTCAATTAGCATAAGTTAAATTATCTCTGTCTGAATCTTAAAGGCAAGGAAATAATTACAACGATCGCAGCTTTGTTTATTGAATTTAAAAATTAATGACTTATATAGAGCAAAAATGGCAGTGTCATGCCGAAACAAATGCTTTATTTTTCATGGACTGAATTTTTTTTTGAACCGACGATAGTTGAGGTAATTATTCCTCTCTCTGCAGAGGTCCGGGATCGATAAAGTGGTCGTCTCCGAATGGTTTCTCACCGAGTACTTCAATTTTCCTTTGTCGATAAGCATTCCGCCCCTGTTCCATATTCATACAAAATACAGGAACTGGCACAGTAAGCCCACTGGTAGCTGCAGTGCCAAGGAACTCGGTCTCACCCCACACAAAAAAAACCGACATTATTTACCAATGGGCACTCTCTGTTGTCACGGATGTCTGCCCTGTAACAGTAAACTGGGAGGCAGTTTGCTGGCCTCTATCGCACGTGATATCGGCCATCATACATTATTCAACGACGCTAATTGGAATATAATTTCAAAGACCGCAACGATAGTTATCTGACGGAAGGAAATTCGTGTTGCCATACGAAATATGAGTACACCAGACGCTGCAGGCAATGAAGTACGCTTCCTGCATTTCTTCGCGAGTTACTGCATACATTAAGATCGCAATTTGAAAAGAGAAGCTGAGCAAAATCCCATAGATTTATTGTTGTTAAGTAGACACACCTACCTGTAACTTAACCGGAATTTAAATACGGACAAATAATTCACATCTTGGCATGAAAATTCTGTTAAATTGTTTCATCCACGACGGCAAACTGTGTACCTTGACCTCAGTGTTCTGCGCTAAAGTCGTCATTGCCCTCAATATTGCAGTACCATTTTAAAAAAAGTCAGACATTATCGGTCGTAAACTTGCCGATCGTTTGAAGGTTTGATGATAAAAAGTTTATTATGTAAAATCATAAATCTGTTTTTATATAAAAATACCTTCTTATGTATTCGCTGCAAATGACCATCATTTTTTCTAATGATACGAATTACAATGATTGTAACAGAAAGACTAAGTTTCCTACAGTGAAAATGTACACCATTCTCAGAATGTGAAAGAGAGTGTAATGAAATCCACACGTTTATGTGAAGTGTACGTATGTAAGTGTGCAGGAAGACACCCACGATTTTGTAACTTGCTGTTCTACTCGCAATCCTTGCAAAGTTTACATCGCTTGCAACGATTTTGTACGATAAGTTATCCAAGGCGCAATGTCGAAGACATATGGTCTTAGTTGTTTAGGATCTCACGAAATGGTCGTGTGACAATTAAGACGGCAGTGATAGTTCAAGAACGTCTTGGCATGCAAACTGCATTTCTGTTGGATTCTGTTAACAAGCCACCTCCTTCAGCTTTCATGTATAGAGGAAGATTTACACAGTTTACAGTCCTATGATTTTACTGCATTGTGTAACTCATCTGAGGCTGCGTTGTATTTGTGCCATTTGGCAAGTACACTTCAGTTTGAACTGTGCCAAGCCTCTATGAGAAACTAACTTGGCTAAAATCCATTTAGAATATTTTCCAAAAAAGTTACAATCTCCTACACAACTGTTGGTGGATTTTTCGGGAATTTAAGCACAATTTCTGTTGTATTCTGCATAGACATATATACGTCTAGGAATGCTTTGGATACTTGTAGTATTGTATACACGTACATGCGAGAAAAAAAGTGATTTAGTTGCCTTATCGCAAATAAAACCTGAAGAACACATCTTTTTAATCGCGTCTCCACTTGCCTAGAGGATTCTGACATGACCTTCGTCTTATCGTGCCTTTGCAAAAGCTCTCCAGATGCTGATATGTAGAACAGACAGTTAAGGTAGTTCAACCCATTGCCAATTGAAACCTAAAGAGGAAGAGATATCATTTAAACATATTAGTGTGCTGTGTGCAGATTAAACACAAAAGAAATTATGCAGTCTAGAAGCGTGCGCCTGAAAACACGCACATCTGCGTCAATGTAGCGGACTCAACGCAATCTGAAGCTAATTACGTAGTGTACGAAACTAGACTGCGGTTTGCAAGCAGTCATAGGTACAGAGACACATGACGGATGTGTACACGACGCATCACAAAAGGTTTCTACGCTGAGGGAAATCAATGTGTGCATAAGAGGCCTATACGGTAAGCAGGGTCTGTGTGTGTGCGTATGCATGTGTGTGTGTGTGTGTGTGTGTGTGTGTGTGTGTGTATGGGAGAGACA
>Ga0209628_10002175_pt1 | contig 13158 bp, 9 predicted proteins | sample TergutCu122P4_FD_187285 | JGI IMG/M metagenome (GOLD analysis project Ga0209628, IMG submission 187285) | Cubitermes ugandensis P4 segment gut microbial communities from Kakamega Forest, Kenya - Cu122 P4 (SPAdes) (version 2) | ecosystem: Host-associated > Arthropoda: Insects > Digestive system >...
CGGCGAGCGAAAAAAGGGAGAATTTTGGTCCAGGTTCTTGCGGAGCGACGGAATGGCAGGTAGCATGGGAGTTGGTCTTGCGTGGGAGTCTGAGGAAATTTGGGCAAAAACGAACTTTACTCAAACCTCCTAAACAACGCAAGACCATTTTTTTGCCACCAATATCCGATCAACCCAGATAACCGGAAGCCCCGCCGCTAACAGTTCAATGTCTGGAGATTACTCTCATTTCTCAACGACCGTAACGCTGAGTTTATGTAGCGTGACACCAACGTCGTAAGTGCCGGGCACTTCCCAGCCAATGTTCGTACCGTCCAGCATCACGTCGTCGATGTTCGTATTTGCGATGAAGTTTCGCTTATGCGCCGTCTCGATTCCTTCACGAATGCTTTCCAAAATATCGTACCGAATCGTTTGCCGCTCGCCGACTTTGACCGGCTTGTCGAAAAAACGTCTGCTGCCGAGCGAGTAAATGAAACTGCCATTGGGCATTGCGAAATCCTGTGCCGCGTAATCCGGGACGAAATCGTACCGGCTGTCGAACATGCTGAGACCGAACCAGAGAAAATCGTTTAACCCTTTCGATTGTGGGTTCGTGTTCTTCATGTAGAAAAACCACGAAAGCTGGGCGGCGTGTAAATTCGGGTCTTGCGGACCGTGGGCGGTGTTTTCGGTCAACTCAAATTCGACCTCGACCCAAATCGCGGCGGCCTCGGAAACCCTGATCGGCTTCGGAAAGGGGGATTGCTCCAGCAGCAAATGCACCCAGGGTTGCGAAGGCGAAGTACGCGGCGTCTCGTATTCCTTCGACGTGTGGACCGTCAGGTTTATCGCCCCGGTCTTGCGGTCAAGCGTGACCGATTTGTAATCGTCAGTCAACCGAACGGTATTTTTGTCGATTTGCACGCGGTCCAAAAGACCTTTGGAATTCCATTGCGGCATCCGCCAGACCGGTTTGACGTCCTGCTGACCGAAGGTTTCAATCCGTTTCGGCGCACCGTGCGTTGCACCGGTCAGCTCAAATCCTTGCGCAAACTTTACGTCGGCCAGCACTTCCCGCGATTTTTCCGCCGCCGGAAGCGATGCGCCGCACAACATACCGAGACCGTAAATGAAAAGTGATCGGATCATTTTTCAATTGTATCGTTTATTTTTTGGTTTTTTGGCCGTTTGAATACGAGCGACTCGCGCCATTGTAAACAAATATCGTGACCATTACAACCAGAACGCCAGATTAGGAGGATTGCAAAGTCCCTGGGAACGCAGGCTTCCAGCCTGCGCGAAGGTTACGGAGCCCTGCACAGGTAGGATGCCTACGAACTCACTGGCAGGCTGGAAGCCTGCGTTCCCAGGAAAAAAGCGACTTTGCAATCCTCCTGAACGCCAGATCGCAATTCACCCGGCCCCCCTTGGTTTTCGGCGGAAAAGGACTAAAATACCCGCAAGGTGCGTTTCCAGAATAGGCTGCTTTCTTCTTTTGAGGCAGTCCTTTGTTCAAATAACAATGAAAAAAGAAAGGGTGTGATTGCGTGGTCAAGCTAACGCTTAGGGAAAAGGAATCAATTCAAGATGCGGTCCGTCGTTTTCGCAAACTGGTGGAAAGAAGCGGAATCAAAAAAGAAATGAGACGACGGGAAAATTTCGAAAAACCGAGTGAAATCAAACGGCGTGCCCGTTTGCGTGCCGAAAGACGAACGCAACGAACCGTCAAATTGTTGCAGGGGATCTATCAGTAAACCTTACCGAATCATTCGTTGCTCGAACTGCTTCGCGTAAGCGTCTTCCCGTTGATGAAGTTCGGTCGGTAAAGCCGTTTCCTTAAATCGGGTCGCTTGTCGTATCATCTCTTCAAAATTCAGCGGCCAAAGAGAAACGGAAGTTTGCGTCCCCTGGTTGCTGGACAAGACCAGCCAGCGGCCGTTTTCCCCGAAAGAAAAGGCGGAAACGTTTCGGGGAATTTCCACGACATGGTCGGAGAACGACTCGGTCGCAAGATTCCAGACTTTCAGGCTTCTGTTGACACCATAAGTAATAAGCCCTCCGGAATCGGGAGTGAACGTAACTCTTTGGATCGTTCCCTGCCCCGGTACGATGAGAGTCGATTCTTTTTCCGCATCTCCGACAAAAAAGGACTGCGTGTTCCAAAGGCGAACCGACTGATCGTATCCGGCTGTCGCAAACCAGTTCCCATCGGGGCTGACTACCAACGAACTGATCCAGCCGCTGTGCCCTTTGAGGATTATCGCCGTGGGCATTGTCGTTTCGCTTTGCAAGTCCCAAATTCGGACGGTGTTATCCCGGCTTCCCGTCGCAATCCATTGTCCGTTCGGAGCGAATTGAAGATCGGTGATCTCCAGTTGATGTCCCAATAAAACTTTCTGATTTCCGCCGGGATAAGCGGATTTCAAGTCGAATATTCGTACGCTGCGGTCTTCGCTTCCGGTTGCCAACCATCGGGAATCGGAACTGATCGCCAAACAGCAGATCGGCCCTTCGTGTCCGCGCAAAACGATTGCCCTGGGAACGTTCCCCTGTTTGAAGGTACTCATGTCCCACATCCAAACGCCGTTCCAATCGACGGAATTGATCGTACGATCTTCATTCGACGAAAGGTGTCCGTACGCAACCAACCATCGACCGTCCGGACTGATTTGTACGCGGCAAAGGCCGGGAATGTGGTCCCTCAGCACGATCGTCGTTTCGGAAGGGCGATCTACGGTCATATTCCACATTGCGATCAATCCGTCGGCCCTTGCCCCGACGACCCACTGTTCGTTCGGCGTCAAGAGAATATCAACCAAGGGGACCGGGCTGACGTCAATTCGAAAACCGGCGTCTTTCCGATTCTCATTGTCGGATTTCGAAATATCCCAGAGCCAAAGAGTACGGTCTGAGTGGGATGTCAACAACCATCTTCCATTGGAACTCACCGATTGGGCTTCAATGTTCGGAGCCCGTTCGATCAAACTTTCTCCGACGGATTGGGCCGCATAAGCCTGTGCCAGAATGGTTTTTCCCAAATCCGAAACCGGTAAACCCAACTCCTGGAGCATTTGGATTGATTTGAGCGCAAGGAAAAGACTCCGTATCGGATTCTTTTCCAGAGTGATTGCCGATTCCCGAAGCAACGTTTCGCTTACCAATCTCTTCGATTGTGTTTGAATTTGCCCTTGTTCCTGGAGCAGAATCTCGACTTTCTTTTCCGTTTCCGCCAGTTTGGCCTGAAGCTGCGCTTGTTGTTCCGTATCAATCGTCGTTATTTCGTCCGAGACGACCAATGCGGTTTGGAGGGGCTTTTGTTGAGGCTGGGAAATCGGCAAGTCGCCGGTGCTGAACAACGGCAGCTCGTCTTGAGCAGCCGCAGACGGTTTTTCAGACGCGGTTTGGGGGTCGATGATTGTTGTCGAGCCGGGTTCCCAAAGTGCGGCGGATTCAAAATTTCCGACCGTTTTGCGAAAAGCGTTTACGACGGATTTCATTTCGTCCTGAAAGTAGGGGCTTAAACCGCTTGCCAAACCGGCCAAAGCTCCGACGATGAGAACGGTTTGGGCAAAGGTAATCAGGGTTGCGATCCATTGCGTTTCCCGCCGCGTTTCCTGTGCGTCCTGCACCCAGGCTTGTTGAATTTCCTCACCGAAATCTTGCGACGTTGGAGCAACGAATTGTGGGATCGGCAGGTCCCGTGAAACGAATTCCCCATCCGTGTTGGACGGTTCGGGCAACTCGACGGCGGCAAGCGGAGTCTCCGGCAGGGAATCCAAAAAGAGTGCCGCTTTCAACCGTTCCAATGAAGTCGGGAAAAGGAATTCATTGCAACTTTTCGGCGGTTTCGGCTCCGGTTCCGAAAGATAATGTTCGAAACGAACGCCGCAAGAAGGGCAGGCAAGCACCAGCCGGGCCGGTTTTACCGCCCGATCGAACTGAAACTGACACAGGCCGCAGGTAATTTTGACCGTTTCTTGAAGAGTTTGCGCCGGATTTTTCCCTTTTCGGAAATCAATAACCCGTCCCGCCGGTTTCAGACCGGGAGACTCCGCAAAACATCCTTGTTGGTGACTCAATGACATCCTGTCCATTTTTTTCTTTAGCGCGGAGCACCGGCTAAAAAAGTGAAAAAATGATACGAACCGATAGTCTCTGGATCGACCTTTCCTGTGGAAAACATTGTAGAAATCCCCTTGGCGATAACGATCTCAAAATTGGCGGCAATACGATCCGGGGAATTGGAATATGCCTTTCAAGCGTTTTATTTTATCGAAAGCTCTTTTTCCGCGTTTTCGGCGGGTCATTCTTTCACCCGTTCGATGTATTCGCCGGTTCGCGTATCGACTTTAACCATTTCGCCGGTTTCAACGAAGTTTGGAACCATGATTTCGGCCCCGGTGTCCACTTTTGCCGGTTTGGTAACGTTCGTCGCCGTGTTGCCGCGCACGCCGGGTTCCGTGTACTCGACTTTCAAAACAACGTGATTCGGCGGAGTCACTCCGATTGGGGCATTGTTGTAGAGCATCATTTTGCAAAGCATCCCTTCCTTGAGATACTTCCAGGCGTCGTCAATCGCCGCTTCCTGAAGTTCGTACTGCTCGAACGACTCGCTGTCCATGAACGTAAAAACGTCGTTCATGCGATAAAGATAGGTCGCGTCGATTTCGTGAATATCCGCCGCCTCGAGCGAATCGCCGCTTTTGTAGGTGCGGTCAAGCACCGTATTCCGGGTCAAATTGCGAAGTTTGCACTTATAAAGTGCCTGGCCCTTGCCCGGTTTGACGAACTGACATTCGATCATGATGTAGGGGTCCCCGTCGATTTGAACTTTCAGACCCTTCCGAAACTGACTGGTGTTGACGCTTGCCACGGATGTTTCCTTTGCGTTTGGAGTGAAAAAAACGACCGCCCGAATTGTAGTCTTTTATCGACCTGTTGAAAAGGTGGAGTTTGAACTATTTCATTCCTCAACACGTAAACGTGAGTGGCTCCTTACTCGTTGACTTTGATTTTCAGGTTCCGGATTTCGACCTTCATGGGGGGACCGACGTGCGCTTGAATGGCAATGATCCCGGTTTTACGGCGTTCTTTTTCGTCTTTGTCAAAGCAAATGCTCATCAATTGTCCGTTGATTTTGTTTGTGAACGTAAAACCGTCAGCGGTGATTTCGTACTCGTTCCAGTCTTCGACGTTGATTTTTTCCTTGAGTGTCTCGTTCGCTACGAACCGTCCGATCTCTTTCGATTGGTGATCGCTTCCCACTTCCGCGATCTGACCACGATGGGCGAGAATTCCCCGATAGTTTTCCCCGTAAAGAATTCCGGTGTAGTTGTTATCGCCGTCGAAATCCGCCTGATATCCGGCAACGCGGTACGGAATCTCCTCTTCCATGATCCAGGAGCGATATTGAACGCCGGAATTTCCCCCTTTGGTTAAGCGATATTCGAATTTTATCACGAAGTTCTCAAATTCCCTGTCTTTTAAGATAAGAAACGTGTTTTTTTCGATTTTTTTCGGTCCTTCCGCTTCCGTTTGACCTACAATGCAACCGTTTTCGGCTCGCCAGATGTTCGTGTTTCCTTCCCAACCGGTCAGGTCTTTGCCGTTGAAAAGGGGAATGAACCCGTCCTTGTCCGGCTGCTGCGCAAGACCGAAAGAAACGAGGCAAACAAAAAAGAGAGCGACAGCGACAAACAGTATCTGCAAGTTTTTCATCATTGTGGAAATCTCCTTGAAGTGGTAAAGACAAACGTAAAAAACAACTTGAAACGGGGATTGTATCATTGTTTCACGGCGAAAACAAGAATGATCCCGATTTCGTGTTTCTTGGGACGGATTCATTTATTGAGCCAAAACCAAGCCGAATTTACCACTAACGCCTTGTGTTAAAATGCGAGAGATACAAAGACTGGGAAAAACGCAATGATTTTACGCGACAATCATTTCCATTTTCCCGCAAAATCGGCATTTTCCTATAGACGAATTGAAAAAAATCATTAGGCTATGAGTGTTACAGGTTTGGCCAAGAAGCCTTTCACCTATATCACCTATCACCCATTCTCTCTAATGGATACCCGTTCTTTTTTTCAGAAATACAGCTTCACGATTATCTTCATCCTCGTGTTTTCCCTCCCTTTCGTCTGGATGGGAACGCAACGAACGTTGCGAAGCAACGCCAACAACGCCGCCGACTGGTTGCCGAAATCCTTCGTGGAAACCAAGGAATACGATTGGTTTCTCGACCATTTCCCGTATGAAAGTTTCATTGTCGCTTCGTGGAAAGGCTGTACGCTTGATGATCCCCGGCTGGAAATGTTTGCGCAAAAACTTGTTCCCGGTCAGACCATTGACAATATGGACCAATGGGTCGGTCAGGAAACCCGGGAAGTCCGCCTTAGTGCCGAGTTGAAACTTCCGGATGAAAAACTCGCCGAACTGGCTTTAACATCCAAGACGGAAACAGTCTCAAAAAATGTTCAAGACTCTCAAGTTCCGAAAGAAAACGAACCGAAGATCGACGACCCCCAATACTTCCGAACGGTAATTACCGGGCCGCGGTTGATTCGCATGATGCAGAATCAGTACCCCTCCCTCAAAGTAGAACAAATTTTCCAGCGGCTTGACGGCGTGCTTATTGGACCACAGTATGACTATCAACCGGGAATGGATGAAGACTACAAACACCGTAACACGGCGTTGATTGTTACTCTCGCCACACAAGCCAAAGGAAAAGAACTCCGCAAGATCGTTGCGAAACTTAAGGAACTTGCCCGGGAATGTGGGATCGAACCCCCGCTTCCCGAAGACAACCGCAGCATTGCGCAAAAAGTGATCGATACGGTTAAGGAAGCAGGCTTGGAAATGGTTTTCGGACGCAATCCGAATACCGACGGCGTCGTTCTCGGAGGTCCGCCGATCGACAATGTCAATATTGATTACGAAGGTGTACGGACGCTTTACCGATTGGCGGGACTTTGTGCCGTCCTGGGACTAGCCGCCGCTTATCTTTGCCTGAAAAGTTTTCTGTTGGCGATCATGGTTTTTTGGGTCGGTCTTCTCGCCGCCGGATTTTCATTGGCGTTCGTTTCATTGACCGGTCAGCACTGTGACTCGATTCTTTTAAGTATGCCTGCGCTGGTTTACGTCCTGACGATGTCCAGTGCGGTTCACATGATTAATTATTACTTCGACGGCGTTCGGGAACACGGTATTCTCCACGCACCGGAACGGATGGTCCAACTTTCGTGGTACCCTTGCATCATTTCGCTGGTCACGACGGCGTTGGGACTTCTGTCACTCTATACGGGGCAATTGATTCCGATCATCAAGTTCGGCATGTTTTCGGCCGTTGCGATCATGGCTTCGTTGGCACTGCTTTTACTGTACTTGCCGGCACTCCTTTATTTTTATCCGCCGAAAAAGTTTGTGGACCTCTACGCCAACAAAGGATTGCAAGTGATTCATGACCATATTTTTATCAAATTTTGGCGGAAATTCGGCGAGTTTATCATTCGCAATCACAATGTCGTCGCGATCAGTTACCTTGCTTTCATGGTCTTTTCCGTGTTCGGACTTTTCCAGATTAAAACCTCGGTCAAAATGATGGGCTTCTTCTCGCGGGATGCAGAGATCATTCACCATTACACCTGGCTGGAAAAACAACTCGGGCCGCTCGTCCCGATGGAGGTGGTCCTGAAATTCGACAACGAACATTGCGACTTGAATTCGTTTGAGCGAATGCAGTACGTCGACCGGATTTGTCGGGAACTCCGGCACAAACTTCCGGAACAGGTCGGAGGTGTCATGTCGGCGGCAACCTTCGCGCCGGACTTGAATCTTGATACGAATAAACGTAGTGCGCGTATTTTGAGTACGGCGTATGCCACCGCCGGGCAAATCGATGCCAGACGTTCCACGTCGAGAGATTACATCCTGGTTGAAAAAAAGTCGCTTGACCCTCGAACGGCGAAAACGCCGGAAGAAAAAGAGGCGTTTCAAAAATGGCTGGATCAAATGGGAATCACGTCGGCACAGGCAACTCAATTGGTTGCCGCCGGTCTTTCGACGATAGACCGACTGCTTTATGATTCGAACGATGTCAATATTCCCGGACTGTCAGGCCAGGAAGTCAAGCAATTAAGGGACAACGCTCAAAATTGGCAAAACAAGTATGGTACCGATCTTTGGCGGATCAGTATGCGGGTTTGGTCGCTCAAAAAAGAAATTGATTACTCCCTGTTCATCCATGAAGTCAAGGATGTCGTCGAGCATTTGGTCGGTGAAAACGCCGCCGCAAACAACCGTAAGGTTCACAGTGCCGATGCGATTACCGCCGTCTATACCGGAATGGTACCGGTCGTTTACAAGGCACAACACGCCTTGCTTGACGGGCTGGCGGAAAGCTTTTTCTGGTCGTTCGTGAGCATCATGTTCGTTCTTATGTTTGTGTTACGGGGTCTGATCGCAGGATTTGTGGCGATGCTACCGAGTCTGTTTCCGGTCGTTATCATTTTTGGAATCCTCGGTTGGTGCGGAATCCATGTGGATGTCGGCATGATGATGTCGGCAAGCGTCGCACTTGCTATTGCCGTGGATGATACAATTCATTATATGACCTGGTTTCGTGCGGCGATCAAGCAGGGAATGAATGCGGAAGACGCCGCGATTGACGCTTATGAGAAATGTGCGACCGCGATGACGGAAACGACCATTATCGCCGCTTGCGGACTCTTCGCGTTCATCTTCAGTTCGTTTGTGCCGACACAGATGTTCGGAACAATGATTATCGTGATTATGTGGGTGTCACTTTCCGGAGATTTGGTCTTCCTGGTGTCAGTTCTGACCGGTCCGTTCGGATGGATTTTCCTCAAGAAAAAGAAAGAGGGGACCGGGGAAGGAAATTCGTCGGAAGGTACCGTTTCTTCGCCGACACCGGTTGCCGTTGAAACGGATGCCATGCTCGAACTGAAAGTCGATGATCGTTACGTTGGACGGTGTCACATCGTCGAGAATATGGCCAATAATGAATAGAATGCAACCCTTATCATCGTTAGCGGCGGGGCTTGCCCCGCGCGGAATAAACAGAGCCGTGAACGTAAGATTGCGTTGGTTTTCGCGTAATCTTACGATTGTGGCTCTGATAGACAAGACCCAAAAACCAACGCTCTCTGCTCTCTCACTTTAACGTCGGAAAGGAGAACCCGATTTCCAGAGCGAGCGGGCCCCATTCGCATTGGAACGGAATGGCGATTGGCTGCGCATTGGGCGGAAAATGAAGACGGCAGTTTTCTCCGCACAACACGTTCGGCAAACTCATACGCAGATCAAACGCTTCCAGCTTCGCTTTGGCACTCCCGGTAACCATGTTCGTCAATTCACCGACGGCGTCCAAAACGTCGTCGCTCGTTTCCGTGATTTCGGTCATGAGCAAGGTTCCCGCCGCTTTTCGGGCAACGTTATGGGACATGGAAAGCACGATTGTCCCGACCGCTTTGCCGCTGACTCCGATGATTCCGCTGACCGGATGGAGTGCGCAATTATTCTCCATTAAACCAAGGCCGGTTCGTTTGATCGTATGACCAAGCATGGTTTTAAAAACATCTTCCAACGCGGTGATGACGGGATTGATATAGTCGATTTCTATTGCCATGAAGGGATTTCCTGAAAAAGGATGAAAGAAGGAAACAACGGCTCCATTGTAATCCATTGTTTTCAAGAAGTAAAAGGGATTGCCAAAAATCCCAGGAGGATTGCAAAGTCGCTTTTTTCCTGGGAACGCAGGCTTCCAGCCTGCCAGTGAGTTCGTAGGCATTCTACCTGTGCAGGGCGGAGACCTCATTCCGCAACCTTCGCGCAGGCTGGAAGCCTGTGTTCCCAGGGACTTTGCAATCCTCCTGCCAAAAATCCTGAAGTATTTTGCCCTTGACCGTCTTTGCAACACTTGACATGATTCCCGCCGTGTTATACTTGAGAAACAGTTTGTGGCCGCCGGGAACGGAGCGCAGCGTAGTAGCCGGATCGAACGACGTGGATTTTTCATTTTTCATTTGTTTTCATTATGCCCAAAACCCTTACAGAACTCGCAGCTCTTCTTCACGGTCTTTTAGTCGGCGACGGCGGCGTTATCGTCGGTGGCGTTTCACCGATTCACAATGCGGAACCGACGGATATTACCTTTTTGGAGAATCCGGAAAAGGTCGCTTTGCTGGAAAAAAGCAATGCGTGTGCCGTGATTGTGTCGAAATCGATGGAAACCTTCCCGGAATCCCGGCGGCCCAGGATTCCTTACATCATGGTTGAGCAGGTTTTGCCTTCTTTTGAAACGGCAGCCCGGCTTTTTCTTCCGGAGCCGGTGGTTCTTGCCCGAACCGTTTCGCCTGACGCTACGGTCGCCGCTTCGGTCAGGATGGGGAAAAACGTGTCAATCGGACCGCACTGCGTCGTCGGCGAAAATGTCGAAATCGGCGACGATTGCACGATTTACGGCGGCGTCCACCTTTTCGAGCATTGCCGCGTTGGAGAAGGAACGACGATTTATCCCAATGCCGTTTTGTACGAAAATACGGTCGTCGGCAAAAATTGCATCATTCACTCCAATGTCGTTTTGGGGGCGTTTGGTTTTGGGTACGATTCCTCCAAAGGGATTCACAAACTTTCCTCTCAAATGGGGAACGTGGTCCTCGGCGATTTCGTGGAAATTGGGGCTTGTAGCACCATTGACCGGGGTACTTACGGTTCCACGAAAATCGGCGAAGGAACCAAGATCGATAATCTCGTAATGATTGCCCACAACTGCAAAATCGGAAAGCACAACCTGATTTGTGCCCATACGGGAATTGCCGGAAGCACGACGACCGGCGATTACGTGGTGATGGCCGGTCGGGTTGGCGTTCGGGACCACGTTCATATCGGCAACCGGGCCGTGCTCGGGGCAATGGCCGGCATCATGGGGGACGTGCCGGAGGACGCCCGTTGGGTCGGCATTCCGGCCACCCCGGAGAAAGAACAGATGAAAAAGCTGGTTGCCTTCGCCAAACTCCCGGACATGCGGAAAGAACTCAAGCAGTTACAACAACAAGTCGCGGAACTGGAACGACAAGTCGGAGTAAAAAGTGAGGGTGCGACGTAAAAGGAGTGTGCCGGAAAAACGACACTGGGATTTGTGATTTGATCTCAAACCGTAAACAAATGGTAACTCAAAACAGTCAAGGGCATCGGGCATAGGGTATAGGGCATAGGGCATCGGCGATAAGTGAAAAACTTCCTCCAATTTCCGATTCCCGATTCCCGATGCCCGATGCCCTTAAATTTCAACACTTTTTTCCGTTTCATTACCATTTCGTTTACACTTTGAGATTTGATGTCGTAAACTCAATCGAATTGGCCCCAAATTTCCGGCGATTGAAAGTCTTTTCGGTCCGGCACGCTCAAATGGGGAACGGCTTGTTCGGCGTACCATAAATAACGCTTCCAAAGTTCCTGACGCTTTTCCGGGTTCGATTGCGACAGGTCGTTTTTCTCGCAGGGATCCTCCTTGACGTTAAACACTTCAACTTGACGTTCCCGAGGCTTTTGGTTTTCAATGCGCCGGTTTGGTTCCAAAAGTTCGTTCGAGGTAACCTGACCGTTGATGACGATTTTCCAGTCTCCTTTTCGTAACGCCCCCGTAAACACTGTAGTATTGTGAAGAATTTCCCGTTCGAACGTCTTTTCGTTTAGCCAAACGTCTTTCATGTCGAGACCGTCAATCGGCTTGTCTTGCCGGAGTGATCCACCGGCAAGTCCGATGAGCGTCGGATAGAGGTCGGCGATGTGCATCGGTTGCGTCGAAATGGATTGCGGTTTGATTTTTCCCGGCCAAACGACACATGCGGGCACACGGACACCCCCCTCATACAAAGTCGATTTGCCCGCTCGCAAAGGACCGTTGCTTGTTACCCGGCCCGGATCGGGACCGCCGTTGTCGCTGCAAAAAAAGACGATGGTGTCGTTTTCGATCCCCTTTTCGGTGATTGCGGCAAGAATACGCCCGATGTTCTCGTCCATCGAAGCGACCATTGCGACGTACTCACGTCTCGGCGACTTCATGTTTTTGTACGGTTCGTTAAGCCGATCTTCCCTGGGAGGTTGAAACGGACCGTGAACGGCATTGAACGGAACGTAGAGAAACAGCGGTTGGGAGGTGTCATGTTCCCGAATCAGCCGCACCGATTCGGTCGCCAGCAAATCGGTCGAATATCCTTCCTCCCGAAGCGGTTGACCGTTTCGATGCCAGTCGAGTCCGCCGTCCCGTTGGTGCGTGTAATAATCAATCGCTCCGAGATAATGCCCGTAATGGTGATCGAATCCACGCCGAAGCGGAAGATATTCCGGGCCGCGCTCCCCCAAATGCCATTTCCCGCAGATCGCGGTAAAGTAACCGGCTTCGCGCAACGCTTCGGCAAGAGTTCGTTCGTCCGTCGGCAAACCGAAATCGTTCGTGGGCCGAATGACTCCGACCTGCAGACCGTAACGCATCGGATAGCGGCCTGTCAGCATGGCGGCCCGGGTTGGTGAACAGACCGGCTGAACGTAAAATTGTTCCAACCTCATGCCGGATTCAGCCAGACGGTCAAGGTGCGGCGTCTTGATCTCGGAGCCGTGCCAACCGACATCCCCCCAACCGAGGTCGTCGGCCAAAATGACGACGATGTTTGGCCTTTCGGCTCCCAATACGGTTGCGCTAAATAACAAAAACGCGATGAAAAACAGGGTTCGCATAATATCTTTGTAAATTGTTTCTAATTCAAACCGTAAACAAATGGTGACTCAAAACAGTCAAGGGCATCGGGCATCGGGCATAGGTGATAAGTGAAAAACTTCGGTTCATCGGGAAAGTGCGTACCTTCCCATAGGTTATTGAAAAACGCGGACAAGTTGCTTTCATAGAAGGAGTTACCATACATTTTCTTTGAAAGGAGTAAATCATGTCCGCTACGCTATTATATCACATGCACGGCATTCGAGGCTATACCTACCTTCGGCAAAAAATCGTCTCCGGCGGTATTGAATTTTTCGTCGCTGTCGGAGCGTCCCAGCTTGTCTGCCCCAACTGCGGATCGGCCAATGTTTGGCAAAAAGGAACCAAAGAACGCCGCTTTCGCTCTCTTCCCCTCGGAAGAAAAAGCACGACCA
>Ga0209628_10002176_pt1 | contig 13156 bp, 7 predicted proteins | sample TergutCu122P4_FD_187285 | JGI IMG/M metagenome (GOLD analysis project Ga0209628, IMG submission 187285) | Cubitermes ugandensis P4 segment gut microbial communities from Kakamega Forest, Kenya - Cu122 P4 (SPAdes) (version 2) | ecosystem: Host-associated > Arthropoda: Insects > Digestive system >...
TCCTGAAGATGGACATGTAAATGTCCGAAACATGTAGAGGCCATTTATGAGATAAAATCATAATAAAATTGTTTGCATCAAGTTGGTACACCTTCCTTACTTATATCTCTGGCGTACTAAACAGGACAGGAAAAAATCATCATCTGAACCTGTAAAATGATATTACAACACCCTTCTCAAAGAACTTTTACCAGTCATGAAGATTAATTTTCTTATTTGTCAAAATATCTAATCCTTCTCATTTATGACACATATTCATTGTTCGACAGCTGCGAAGTTTGTCAAGTACAAAAATTATTCCTAAACACCGGGTATTTCATTTTTGTCCGCAGATGATAAGTCAGTCAGTGTCTTTCTTCATGTTTCTTCTGCAAGTGAAAGACAAGAACAACAACACAAATGAGGTAAAGTAATTATCTATTATTTGTCCTGTATAAAGAAAGTAGCGACAATGATTATTAGAGTATGTATTTACTGTCCATGTCAATAAAATAAAAATAATTCAGCAATCAAATAATTGTTGTTACAGTTGAAGGAAAATTTTACGGATTGGAAGCGTAGAGTGCTAAGGGGACATAACGTATTTCTGCCCACTTTGTATCACTGAGTTAACTCTGCGGCGAGTATCGCTTACGACAACGTTCCGTTTTGATGAAACTGATGTTTGTGCTGGGTTCAGAGATCAATATAGACAAGCGAAATAGCAGGTTTCAAGGTACCAGAGAATTTGCATGAAATTTTGTTTTTCCTTTGATAAAACAGCTTCAGAGACCTATGAAATATTATAAAAAATATCGTTGTCTGATGATGTCAAGCCTTTTAATGTTACTCAGTTTTCAAAGTGGCGACAGTTCGGGAGAGGAGTCCGAAGAGTCACGTCGTTCATCCTCAAGTCGTAGTGATGAAAATGTTGAAAAGTTCGTCTAATCATTCAAGAGTACTGGCGGCGTCAAACTGGCGATATTCAAAGGCGTTAGGGTAGAATGAGGAGAAAACTTTCTGATTAAGCCCCTTGAAACTTTTACTGCTCCAAAAGCTTAAAATCAAGCTAACGCACAAAGATTCGAAAACATCGCGAAGATTCAAGCTGCATTTCAGGCGGTGTTTAGAGAGCATCAAGGAACGGAAAGACTGGAGATGCTTCCAGCAGTAGGAAAGGCTCTGGACCCAGTGTATAAACGGTCAATACCAACTTGTAACTACTGTCTAAGCCATATTTGTAGTATTCCCTAAGTCCTGAAAATTGTGGCTCGCACCCAGTATTTCCACATACTTACTGAAAGTACACATTACGTGTCGTATTTGTCAGTTTATACGTATCTGAAGCAACCCATTCAATTTCAATTCACCCTTTTTTCTTGGACCTTCCTAATGACATACACACAAACTTGAAAGAGAACGTCAATAAACTATATCCATGTTTCAGGCGATTATGAACAGACACAGGAGCTGAACCGACTCTACTACGTGTTTCACTGCAACACATTTTAATTAGCCGATCCCGGTGGCCGCAATGTCTGAGGCGTATGTCTGCGGTCGCTTGCTTTCTGGGGTTGCGGGTTCGAATCCCGCCGCGGGCACATGTTTATTTCTTGACTGTTGTGTGAGACTTCTGCAACAGGCTGACCCCTCGTCCTGGTAAGCCCTATCAAATGTGACTGTGTCCTTTTGTGTGATCAGGTGTAACAATAACCCCCTACACCTACAATGAATTAATGGGAGAAGTTCAACAAAAACTTAATTAGACTCAACATACATGAAAAGTAACGAGATCAAACTACAGTACTTCTCACATACGGGTAACAAAAACTTCCTTAAATTCTACAAAGAGTGCGTGGGTTTTTCCGTGACACTTTCATATTTTCTTTAGTATGGGAAGAAAATTGAGTACCTACCAGTAGTCAATATTTGCGTCGAAACCAAAGCTAATTATCTCAAATAATTTTCCATTTTCCATGCCGTACATTACAGTTCAATGCCAGCCTACAAATGCCCATATTTGTATTAGGGTTGTAATACTATTACACTGATCACCAACTCCTACAAAGACATTTTTCATGCCTCACTAGCCCATCATCAGGAAGCACTACAAGTTGTACAAAGCGATTGTCTGGTACACTGGTGTCTTGTGTGTAGAACTGCCAGAAACTCTTCAACGTAGAATGTGTATCGGATAGAAGAGGTTTAGGCGGTTCTACATACAAGACACCAGTGTACTGGACAGTAGTTTTATACAACTTGTAGTGCTGCCTGATGATGGGCTAGAAAGGCACGAAACATGTACATGTAGGAGTTGGTGATAGCATTACAACACTAACACAACTGTGTGTATTTGTTGGCTTGAACTGTAATTAATTAATATCAAATGAGTTCACCTAATATGAACCTCAACCTTCAACAAAAACACATGATGGTATTTTGTGGGTTAAGAAGTGTGGCATGCATGAAAAATTACGTCCATCTCTTTATCGACCTTCTTATAAAGAGGTAAAACATTGTAATACGTACGAAGTAATGGGATCTTTCCGCGGATCGGAGAGTTCTTCGTGATACAAAACATAATTAAAAGTACACGGATCAAATATGTGTTTTTCATCCTCTTTTTTTAATCATCATTTCCAGAATATGATAAACTCCCTGGGAATCACAGTTTCTAAGATTCTCAGTAGCAACCAATATCAGTCTAACAAAAAGAAACCAATGTTAATGGTACTGCTCTAAGAATTTCAGCCTAAGGGCCGTAGTTCAAACACACGTATGTCTGCAGAGGCAATGCTCCCTTTTTTTCTACAGAAACTAAGAACCAACAGCTGGACTCGTACTTCCCTATGTCGGTAACAGCAACAAAAACAAACCTGAAAAAAAAAAGCATCTCCAACAAAATCCAGTGGACGGCAGTGCCTGCAACGTGACACACTGTCAACAGATTTGTCAGTCGTAAGTAAAGATAAATCAAACATTTGCTTAACACATTCGTAATACTTGAAATCTCAAATTAAACCGTGTAATGCCTTAAAGAAATCAGTGAATAATAATAATAACATACACCTCTAAATATCAATTCTATATACTGTTTTAATGGGTAACAACTGTGATGTTAGACGGAAATTTTGGTTTACTTTCAACCAATGACCTACTTGTACAGCTAAGACATCTTATCTCTTCTATTACAAGTATCTAACTTTGTGGAAGTGTAAAAATATTCAAAGGGAACTGAAGTTGTTGACTCACTGAACACCAAACGTAGCAACCCACAGTAATAACTTATTTTTAAAGGTGGTTCAGTTGCCTTATGCACGTAGTCTGATGATACAAAATCAACTGGTATATCAAGGAGTAAGAAGAATTATGAAGGGCACTGGGTACGCCATCAAGTGACAGCTAAGAAAGGGGAAACTAAAGTTGTTTCTGTCCACGCCATGAAGGCATATATGGGGAAGAGTGTTAGAGCTCCACTCATTCATAAACTTAATATTATATGGAGGTAAGTGTTTAACTTAATATTGCGGCTGCTTCGCTGTCGGTAAACAACTCTGGCATCTATCAAATTAGAGGGTCTTTGGGCCTAGAGGCGGTCTGGACATTTTGGAAAAGAGAAAATCTCTTTCATATAGCGGAACTTGAGCTCCGGAAGGTCCAGCCCGTAGCGGTGTGGCTTTATTTATTTATGCGATCACGTGGAGCGCTAATGAACAAAACCGTACTCTCTCGATCTATACTGTTTCGACCCCATCTAGTTCGGCATTCGCATCAGCACTTGCATGTGGTGTAGAACAACTCAACCTCCGCCTTTTAGCTGCCCGCAGTAACATGCGAGTTGTAAATCGCACCACTGCAAAACATTCCTGTTGCTGAGACAGAAATTACAAAAATATAATGGCCCTGAATGGAAACACACACAAACAGAAAAAGCAATCCAAAATTCGGATGATGTGGAGAATGTGGGCTTCATGGGGCAAGCCAAAAGGATGAATACGAATGCAGAAGGTTTCACACGAAAATGGCGGGCAGCCTCAAGGGCAGCCCCCCTTCTGGGCAGGATAGATCTTCCCTGACAGGACCAAAAATAAGCGTCAAAGAAACGTTGTGTTCCATGCAGTTCACTATTGGCGTCGTTTTCAACTGGTATTTCCCGAAGAAACCTAAGGGTACGCCATTAATTCTTTCATATTCCGAGATGTATGCACGTTTGTACGTATTATAACCTCTATTCTGTCATATTCCGTAAAAGTGTGTTTTACAATACATATTATTATTATTATTATTATTATCATCATCATCATTATCATCATCATCATCATAACTATTATTTATTGGCGCCATCCTTCCCAACACCATACTTCGAAACTGCGCTACCTCTTCCTCTGACTCCGACTGCCCTGTATGAATTCTTTATTTTTCCCAATGTAAGTTGTTTGTTTTTCATTATTTTCATTCGCGCATGGGTCATCGCAGGTTTCCACCTTCCTTGACAGGTTACAACAAATTTATAAGAATCAAACTTTGTAATTAGTCTAAAGCCTGTAACACCTATTTACAACCCAATAACTTTGGAAAACAACTTTCAACCTGTGCGAGGCAAACTTCTGATAGAATCGCCAAGAACTAACAAAAGTCAAAAAAAGAGGCGCTCAAGGAAAGGACTTTAAAAATGCAATGCACCTGGTCGGTCACACTTGGGCCATCTATTAGGACAAGAAAGAAGTAACTGGAAGTTCAAGACATCCTGTCACGCGATACAAACAAAACTTAAGAAATGTAAGGACTGGCGAATCATAGGAACAAACATAACAAAAGTCATCATGAAACGGCCTTTCCTCGACTTACAAGGAAATACGTCAATTCCTTCTCGCAGAATAGTAATTAACATGCATAAAACTCAATTCTTGTGAAGAGCGAAAAGTTATGGTAATAGAATGATGGAAGTTCCCGCATTTTTTATCAATAATATGACGCTCAGAACGAATTGACAAATAGATACAAAACACCAGTATTGTAGTTTTCACATACGCAATGGACCATACATGAACAATGAAAAAAACAATTCCAGAGTTTTTTTTGTACAAAGTTCTAACACTCATATCACAGATAAATGGAAAGACAGGCGTTCAGAGAATGAAAATCGGTTTTTGAATAAGAGTATACAAGCCAAATTATTTATTTTAAAATGAGACGTCTGACACGGCACTCTTGCGCGAAACAAGGTGGCTACTGAAGATGGCCAAATGGCGTTAATGCTGACATAGGCAATAATGTAGAAGCAAGAAAACGGAGAAGACTCAATAGAGTTAGAAAGAATAAACAAGGGAAGTTCGAATACTAATAATTCAGCTGGAGAGTGAGCAAAATCGTAAGTAAATATATATAAGTGTCATGAGAATAAACGGAGTTTGTAATCATCACAGCTATGATAGGAAAAAGTTCGATAATATGGAAAGCATGTAATTATCTGAAAATTTATTATCAAAAATAAACTTTAATGACCACGAAAATGTTCTGTGAAAGAAGAAAGTTGGAAACAAAAGTGAAAATAAAGGAAGTAATAGTAGGCCACTAAGTTAAATAGGCAATTACGATACACCCAGTGAAGATATACGGCTACAAATGTAAAGCTATTTCAAGAACTACAACAGTTTCAATCGTACCACAAAGAAGGAACAATATAGGACAAGAAAATTCGAAGCCGAAGTATAACAAATCTGTAAAATGAGGAGACACATATGGTGCAACAACGGAACAAAATGCATGTACAAACAGTTTAATGTAGAAACAGTAGCATGATAAGAATCATTCTTACTGCAGTGCATGGTAGTGAATATATGAAAATGAGTTTCATAACAGGGAACGCAACATTGGACCTCTAATTTATAAGAACGTCCGCAAGAAGATATTACACTTCCAAAGTGATATGGAAACAAATGCGTCGAATCTAGAAATTCACACCTGCAACAGTCGATACAGAAATTCTCAAAGATTTGTTTCTAATGACCCGGGTCATAGTCATTAAATGCCGCTGCCGCTAGGTTGCCACTAATCTTGAAATTGGCTACCCCACAACAAAACAGTATATTCGGCATCCAGCAAAGACAGGGTTAGTAATAGATGTGCAACGTACATTCGCACACGATTCTCGTTGACCACCCAATTGAATTCCATTTATGCAGAGTGCAAGACTGTCGATCAGAGAGGGCCCGTTTCAAAGACTGTTCTGGTCTGTCTCCTTTATCTGGAACGTGAAAACTACGACCCTGGTGACTAAAACAAAATTGTGGGAATTTCTCTGCCGACTGACTTTTACCGGCGTTTCGCAGGAAGTTGTCACCACCGGGGACGTATGAGTTGAGTACTGCAGTCAAGGAAGTTTACCAGCTGCGTCCAAAGGTCTCTGCTTCATGTGTAACATACACAGAAACCACCAAACGGCCAACATTTGTCCCTCCCGCACTCACCGGTTAGCGAACCCGCAGCGCAGCAAGGAACACCACCCAAAGTCTATCCTTTGTTACTCTCGATGACATGGACGGAAACCTATAGGGGAGGGAAAGATACCACTCACACCCGTCACGGACGACTAGGACGAGAGAGCAGCGCCGCAGACGGACATCGAACCAAGATACCCTGGACCCGATCCGATAATAAAGCCATTCGGTTTTTCCTCAGCTGCCCAGTACACAACTGATACACCTAAAAACTGAAGGCATGTAACTAGTAAACCCCGGTCGTTACCATTTTGAGGCAGCAAGTTCATGCTAACGGTTGATAATCAGCTGTAATATAACACTCTACCATAAACCGTAATGACACATTGTAGACTGTGACTATGTGCAAACGCTAAAAATTTGGTACCATGTTATTCATTTAAGTCTGCACATACGACCAAAATATCTAAATGCATACAGCTTTATGTAATTCCTTATCTCTTATGAGCAGTCTCTCAGTCTCAGTGTGTTTGTGTTCATGAGACCACTAACCCCTGTCATATGTCACGGCAGTTAGTTTATCGTCATCGGGGACCCGTGCACAAGCAGTGTGCAATTTGTCATGAAGTGTAACCTAGCCCAACAATGGCAAAATTATTGCTGAAACATGTAGCGTAGTTGATTAGTCTAACAAATTCACGCACACACAAAGACGCGTTAATATCAGGATAATTAAATAATAGGATTAAATCATCAAAGAAGATGTAACACAGAAATAGTCTATTATACCATTAAATTAATTGAACTTTACAAATACTAACTGCCGATATTAGTGTACAAATTTATTTCACGTGTTTTACAACACAAAAGAATATATCCCCAAAACGAATACTGGAACTAATAACAGAATATCATGAAACTACAGAGGCGAGACGCAGTACTTTCGAAATAATTGCTGAAGTTTAAAAAACTCTTTTTCATGAAAAAAAAACTGAAAAACTTTCAAGAACAAGCAATTTTCTACTTAGTTCCGAAGTTTAAATTTCCAGAGTTACAAATTAATCATCAATTTCAGTGAAATAAAACACAGCCTATCTCAAGACTTTCCAGGGCAGGCCAGAATGCTCAGAATGACGGATTCCTTCACGTGGGAAGAACTGCCGACCAGACATCCTGACACCGGGTATTTGACAAAGACTGGGTACATCCCAATCACTCTGTCATTTGCAAGGTACTACCCGGCATTTGTTCTTCTAATTCATATCCCCCAGAGCGCTGTGCATATGGCAACCAGTCATGCAATGATGATCACGAAGTGGTATCCCTTCGATTCTTCAGTCAGCCCAGTATACGAGCTTGTGAACTTAACATAGGTAATTACAAAATCGTTTCAATTAAACCAACCCAATAAAATTTACTTCCTCGATTGCATCAATCTCAGAAAATTTTCTATAAGAATTACGTGAACAAGTATTAAAGTAACGTCTAGCAAAAGCGGACAAGTAAACTCACTAAGAAATGCTTATTATAATAAGCATTTATTAGTGAGTTGACTTGTCTACTCCTGTAATAATTATTAGAGGAGTATATCCGGACTTCCAAAAAAAGTAAAGACAGACATATTAGTAGGCCCTACTGCCTCAAAACCCAGTACATTATTTGGATAATTTAAATTCGTTCTTCCTTGTATTCCATGTCATTAAAATTATTGCAGATCTGTTTAATGCAACCGTGTATAACATTCAGGTGCCTGACGTTATTTGCACTAACTCACATGGAATTAAACCGACACGATTCGAACCTCCTTCAGGTCATCACATATAATTAATGCAAACCTTGGTATATAATATGGTGCATATTGCTTGATCTAATTCTATATAACATTATTCGCATCTATATTATCGATTCGAAAGTACTTGCCCATGCTTCATTACATTGAAATAAACAAATTAGTAGTAGAAAGATACCTATCCCTATTCAAAAAGTCACAGGACCAGATTATCCTGCATGTACGGTAGCACTAGTGAGTTTTTGTTAGACTTTCTAAAGATTATCATAGCCAAACTTTCTCGCTTCCTTCACCGACCGTTAGAGCTCCCGAGACTCGGCGTATGACGTAATACTAGCGAAAAGTCCGGCGGGCGCTTACCGGCCGAGCACGAAAAACCTACCTACTGCTACTGCTGTTGCTGCTGCTGCTGCTACTACTATTACTACTACACCAACACCACCAGTACCATCATCATCATCACGACCGTCAATGTAATTTGCCATTAAATAAGACAATTTTGACGCCGGCAAAGCGAACTAAGGCACGTAACGTAGACTTAATTGGAGATGTCCGTGTTCTAATAATAAATTTAATTAATCAATTAGTAATCACTAACAAACACAAGTATACACTTATTATGAAACGAGAAACTTTCGTTACACAATAAATACGAAGTTGTGTTCGACGGTGATTTGCTAATTAATTAATTAAAAGGCAAATAAATTGAATAAACAGTACTACCCTATTATTCCGTTCTAGAAGCAAATTGTAGTGTCGCTGAAGAGCCAAGTTCTTATTCCTGCTTATATCTGCATCCATTTCCCCATGCCATTTAATTTGCTTGCCAATTCGTAAACTTTCAGAAATCTTGTCTCCTGTCATAAGGACACAGTCGTTCACATAATGAACGACTGTGTCCTTATGACAGGAGACAAAATCTCTGAAAGTTTACGAATAACAGACACACATTTACTCAATAATGAAACTGCTGTCAACGCAAGATTTTAAACCTGATACTTGTATGCTATTCGAAAATCAGTTATGCCAAGTTTCCGTAAATGCATCTCACTAGAGGTCATATAAAAGAAGAGTACCCGACTGGATAACCTAACCTACACTTTCTTGAGATTTATATTTGTATCTAAAAAAATACTTTAGGATTTTTGTGGCATCGTGGTATTTTTGCATTACCACATTCTATTTTTCTATTTATTTTTAAGAGTTTGTTGTCCATCCTTAAATATCTTAGCTCACTGCGACCTGCAAGCACCAACGGCTCTGAAATTCAAGCTGTAGCCAAATATTCCCCAAACGATTTCTTGTATAGATACCGTTAGTTTTGAAAAAGCCTTAAGGGTCTCGAACACAAAAAAGTTTACCCATTAATATTTAAAAGTGATAGCACGTGGTAACACCGATCTAAAATTAAGATCATAGTGAAGCGTTGCGTAATGGAGCTACATAAGGTAGGTGGAAATAAAGTATATCGCAACCGAACTGCATGCAAAGAATAATTTGAACAAATGTTTTAGGTCTCCTTTTTTGCATTATTCTGAAGACGGTTTCTTACATAAAGTTTACTAAACGCAGTGCCGATTCTACGTATAAGTATAGTCACTGTCTTTTTCTCTTAACAACATAATATTCACGTATTTTAGAAATTAAAATTTCTCGTTAGAGAAGCCATCCGTAGATATCCTAGAAAACATTCGTGAATAGGATGGCATCCGCTGGTATAAGCAATAAGCAAACCTTCATTATTCTACTCCTTCGTTCGCTTAACGAATCTTTCAATTTCCAAATCTCTTATATAATTACAAGGTTTTTTAGTACGAAACAGCCATGGCCCGATATCAAACACGTTTGCAGCTTTTACGTCATACTACTGCGGAGACCATCACATATCCCAGTAGATACAGCCGGTCTCCAGGACTAAATTTGAAAATGGTACTACCCATAGCTCATGTAACTGGACCGCAGGTCACCTGACAGTGATGTTCAGTCATATCAACATCCTGATACGTGTTCAATAATTTTGAGTAATAGTTCTGCCTTGTCAATGATATTATCGTGCATTCCCAAGCGTGTATCTTCTAAGGAAGTTATGTTCTTGTTACAAGCGTCGTAACTGGCCACCAGTTTCATACGAGTATGCGCTCCAGTCTGCCCTGTATACGATAGACTTGGGCGAAATGGATTCACTACGCGTAAAATCTGGATACTGTGGATAACGTGAGAAGATTACAGAAATAGTTTGATGGTACAGGGTAGTACAGTCGAAAAGTTGTGTTTCGACTGTACTACCCTGTACCATCATATTATCTAACACAACGGGGATGTCACAACTTAAGACAGCAATAGTTGTTTACAGTAGCATAAAACGGTAAAATAAAAAGTTTTTTGTCTACTTGTCACTTTCGCTTTGGCCATCCACTGCGTTTTAATATGAAATTTACACTACTACCTGTCAAAATATCCCACGAAAAGAATCCTCATCGCCGGTTAGAATATTCTACACCTGGAATCATCAGCACCTCTTACATACACCACACCTAGAATTCGAAAATACCTAGAATCCTCATCAAGTGCACGAATGTCCCATACCAAAAATTCCAAGTACCTACAGATCTCAGCACCCGTTAAGCTATATCTCACTTGTAACCCTCAGCACTTATCAATATTCAACAGCTAGAATCTTCGGGACCTGCCAGAATATCCAACGACTACTATTCTAACAGCCTGTCACAATATCTCACAGCTAGAATTCTCAAAATATGTCAGAATACCCCAAACCTAGATTCCTCAGTACCTGTCAGAACATACCGCACCTAGAATTCTCAGCACCTCTCAGGATATCCCATTTTCGCAATCCTCAGAAAATGTCTGGTTAACCCATAAATAAATCTTCCGCACTTGTTTCATTATCCTAGACCTGACAACCTCGCCGTCTATCTGAAGTTCCTTTATTTTTGCCAACTCCAAGTCTGTTTACAAGTAAATGGTTCATTTCGTATTGGTGTACTTAGAAGATGCCATCTGCAAGCATAATTTGGCAGGTTCTCAGTCAAACAGAAGGTAAGAAGGTAAAATCCTCACATGACTTCCGAAAAACATGCCATATCACACCAACAACTTACAACAGCCATAACAATCACCTCTACTGAAGATATGGGGAATTTTATACGTTAGATTCAGAAAAACAGTGAGGACGTTTGAAGGAATAGAGTCGTAAACCAAACCCAGGAAGGACAAACGATGGCCCCCAAGGAGAAGACACATCACAAGGCAAAAGTGAAAAACACGATAAGAATCAGCCAAAGCTTCTACTAGATACTTGTGTCAACTTGTATAAATCCGTTTCTAATGAGGAAGGCTTCTAGTTTTACAAATTTAATTAACATAAATACCTTAAACAGCGACTTCTTTATTAAAAGAACATAGGTTTATTCAGACGCCTTGAATAAACCTGAAGTAACAAAGCGTAAATAAATAGCAATAAAAGTATCATCTTCCACTCCGTATTAATTATTAATCATAAATTTTTCAAACTGTAACAGGATTAATATGACACAAACAAATCCACCTTGTCATTACGCCGTACCCTCCCATGTAGATAATGTTGCACATGTGGTGGAAACAGAACGGCGGAACAAAACGTGTGCTGAGCCTGAATCTGATCATTTAATTGTTTGCATGTGATAATGCACTAGAACACTTTCAAATCTAATGTAGTTTCCTGTATAATAAAAGCAGAGTATTACAGTTTTAAAAACCATTAAAAAGTATGCCTATGTGTTTAGGACCGAAAAAATAAAAAATATATGAAAAAACTGTACATACGCGCAGCTCCACAAATACCGTAACCCATTGGCTAAGGTGCTACTTAACGGAAAACAACTGCGAAAAAATTTCTAAGCTCCAAACAAACATATGGGATAGTTAATTTCTTTTAAGTAACCTAACTGGTTGGGTTAAGTACCATGACATATATTTCATTATGTATGTATTCATTTTACTTACGTATTTATTTACTTAAAGACTTTTCAATACCTCAGATAATATGGCATCCATCTACAGAATGATTACTAAATTTGACATACAGGGTGCAGAAGAAATGCATCGTGGTATCCCAGCATCTGCTCAGACAGACTAACAAAAACCACGAAAACCCAATTTCGAATTAGCTGACCCACGGACGGTTATTTTCACCCAAAATCTCCAATACGAAGCAAGACATTCGGTCATGCGAAGTTTCTGGATTTCTGTGTATACGTCCGGAAAAATACACTGTTTCATACTGTACAAGCAAGGCCGTGCTTACGCGGAGAAAACGTTTGGCCGTCCTATGCATCGACATTAAAATATGACATACATACTTCGTGAACAATGTAATCTTATGCATTAGAGAAGTGAAAATGTTAAATTAACTGACAGTAAAAAAGGAACAGAAATAAATCATGAATGGAAATATACCGGTGATTTCTACTGTAATATACGTATTCGAACTTCATGACAGGCTCAGTATCATAACACACACAAGAACACTGTTTAATTAATAAACAACTTAGCGGCACTGACAATCAAAACAGATATTATCAGCTGCGCTTTTGTCTTCATTTGCACAAAGTTAAGAGCGTACCTTGTATACTGCTTCGGCCCACATCCCACACCCCTTACGTACAGACGTGAGTTCAGAACACTTTACAAATATGGCAGATATTCAGTAATCCTTACCTTGTAATATTCATACAATGTTAGCAAGACACAGCTGCCAGATAGTTCCACTGCACATACATTGTTCGGAACTTTCCTTAACACTCACTACTGTAATATTCATATAATGTTAGCAAGACACAGCTGCCAGATAGTTCCACTGCACATACATTGTTCGGAACTTTCCTTAACACTCACTACTGTAATATTCATATAATGTTAGCAAGACACAGCTGCCAGATAGTTCCACTGC
>Ga0209628_10002177_pt1 | contig 13156 bp, 9 predicted proteins | sample TergutCu122P4_FD_187285 | JGI IMG/M metagenome (GOLD analysis project Ga0209628, IMG submission 187285) | Cubitermes ugandensis P4 segment gut microbial communities from Kakamega Forest, Kenya - Cu122 P4 (SPAdes) (version 2) | ecosystem: Host-associated > Arthropoda: Insects > Digestive system >...
AATTTTCGACTAACACTCTTATTTTCAGCAGATTGACGCCTAAAGGAAAGTCAAATACACCGAAAATATGATGCAAAATTATCAATAAAAGCAGGTTCTATTTCAATATTAAAAATATTCGGACGATATTACTCATGAGCGCTACGATTGAATGAGTAATCGGGATTAGTTGCAGAACAATTGTAAAAACGATTCCTTTTTACTGGCAGATACCGATAATCCCTTCCCTGTACTTAGTACAACATAGCCGGAAGTACTTCTTTTATTATCGGATTGTTTACTGCTTCCTCGATAAAATCTTTCAACATGAAGCAAGTTAATAATGTATTTATTGTGGATACGGAAGAAAGGCTTACTATAGAGAGTGTCTTCGAAATATCCGATATTTTTTACGGAATGGATTTTTTGACCGCTTGATAAATGGACAATGGTTTTATCCTGATCGGCTTCAAAATACAGGATAGATTTGATTTCCAAATATACGATTCCTTCGTAATCAGGGATTTCACATTTGTTATTGATTGTGGTTAAATTTTCCAATGTGCTTTGTTTACGCTTGGAAATGGAAATTTTTTGCCCATCTGTTAAAATCACATATTTCCTTTTCCCCTTACTATATTTATAAAGTTTCTGTACATTAATGATGAACGATTCATGGATACGCAAGAACGGCAATCCGAGCAGTTTCTTTTCAAAATACTTTAAGGTTTTGGTCACAGAAATGGGCTCTTCCTTTTCAAAATGAACCGTTGTAGTGTTGCTATTAGACTTCAGAAAGAAAATTTTTTCTAATTCAATGTAATGATAACCAAAAGATCCGTCCATTTTTGCAGGAATGGATAATTTGCCGGTTTGTTCGATGAGAAGGTTTTGGTCTTTGACAGTTTTGTTCATACAGTTAATATTTAGAGTAAAATTGTCGCAAAGATACGATTTTTTACATCTTAATGCTCATTTTCTCAAAAATCATCCATATAATCAAAAAAAAAACTACCTTTGCGCCCAGCAGCAGGCCGGTCTGTCGCTCGTTAGTGAACGAGAGGAAAGTCCGGGCAACACAGAGCGCCATCCTTCCTAACGGGAAGCTGTCCGCGAGGGTAGAGTAGCCTAACAGAAAAGAACCGCCTTCCGACAGGCAGGTAAGGGTGAAAAGGTGAGGTAAGAGCTTACCGCCTCTGCCGGAATGTAGAGGGTCAGTAGGCCTGATGGGTTGTAAGGTCATGTATACCGGCGTATGTAGGGTTGCTCGCCCGATGCCGAGGGGTAGACCGCACAGAATTTGCCGGCGACGGTAAATCAAGATAAATGACAGACATTCTTTTTCGTAAGTCAAAGAATACAGAACCCGGCTTACAGGCCTGCTGCATTTTTTTTATTGTTGAACTCGATAAATTTGCTTACTTTTGTACCCTTTAATAGTTTTTTTTATGAAACACCTGTTTACATTAAGCGTTTTAGCCTTTATGGCTTGTACATCAGCCCCCCAACCCACTATCACCGTTGAGGATTGGGGTACGGTTGAATCGAAACCCGTATACCTCTACACGCTGACAAACTCTCACGGCGTTACGGCGAAAATATCCAACTTAGGCGGCCTTTTCGCAGCTTTTATCACCCCCGACAAAGACGGGAAAATGGAGAACATTGTGCTTGGACCGGCTAATTTTGAGGAGTTGAATAGACATCCGGCGCCGGGATTTATCATCGGACGGTATGCTAACCGGATCAGTAATGCGAGGTTTACACTCGATGGCGTAGATTATACGTTAGCCGCCAATAACGGAAAAAATCATATCCACGGAGGTATCAGGCAGTTTCGTCACAAAGTGTGGGAAGCCACTACCTCAAGTGATAAAAGTTCTGCCTCTCTGTCGCTGACTTGCTATTCGGCCGATATGGAAGAAGGCTACCCCGGCAATATGAAGGTCACGGTGGATTATGTGCTTAACAACGACAACGAATTACAGATACATTACACTGCCACAACCGATAAACCCACTGTTCTCAACCTTACTAACCATGCTTACTTTAATCTCACGAGCTCAAAGAAAGATGTGCGCGGTCATCAGGTGCGGATATTTGCCGATGAATATACGCCGGTGGACAGCGAAAAAATCCCTACCGGCGAAATAGTTTCGGTAAAAGGTACACCATACGACCTGCGCCAATGGACTACTATCAGCGACCGCTTGGCGGAGCTGCCAAACGGTTACGATAATAACTTCTGCGTGAAGCGCGAACCCGGTAAAGCTGTGTTAGTGGCCGAGTTGTTTGACCCAGAAAGCTGCCGCCTGCTGCAAACCTTCACAACCGAACCGGGTGTTCAGCTCTATACCGCCGGCGTATCGTTCAGGGGCGCTTGCTTCGAAGCGCAGCATTATCCCGACTCACCTAACAATCCACAATTCCCATCAACGGTATTACGACCGGGAGAAACTTACAGGCAGACAACCATTTACAAGGCGTTAGTGTCGTGTAAATGAATATTTTAAGCACAGAGATACAGCGTAGCACAGATCCATGCAGAAGAAGAAAAAGATTAGTTTGGGTACTCAAATTGGCGAATTACTCACCCGTTCGATTCGTTTCTTGACGTATGAGATTTGGCGTGTCGCCGAAAGTGAAGTGACCGGCATCAAACGTATCTATATCTTTCTGGCTAAGACCGTCATCCTGGCTATTCGGGGCTTTCAGCGCGAAAACATCTCAACCAAAGCGTCGGCGCTTACTTTCAGCACATTGCTGGCTATTGTACCTTTATTGGCAGTATTGGTAGGAATTGCCAGCGGGTTTGGGGTTCGTGATACGGTTCGCAACAGCGTGTACTCATTTTTCCCCGGTCATGCAAGCGAGTTGGAGCAAGCCTTTGATTTTGCAGATAGTTACTTGCAAATGGCGCAAGGGGGCGTTTTTATCGGTATCGGTCTGGCTTTACTCTTATATACCGTTATCAATCTGATTTCGTCCATCGAAAGCGCTTTTAATGATATATGGCAAGTAAAAAGTAGCCGCTCATGGCGCAGAAAAATAACCGACTATTTAGCATTGTTTATCATCCTTCCCGCCATGATGACTTTATCGGGCGGTTTATCTTTGTTCCTTTCAACCATTCGGAAAACCTATCTACACGAATATGTATTTCTGACACCGGTTACCGATACGTTGCTCAGTATAGCTCCGTATGTGATTACAGCTATCATTTTTACCGTCATATACATATTGATACCTAACACCAAAGTGCGTTTTTTGAATGCGTTTGTAGCCGGTATCATCACGGGCTCTGCCTTTCAACTGTTTCAGTTCGTTTATATCAGCGGGCAGATATGGGTTAGTAAATACAATGCTATCTACGGGAGTTTTGCTGCCTTGCCGCTGTTACTGTTGTGGTTGCAGTTGTCCTGGCTGTTGTGTCTTTTTGGCGCCGAGATAACCTACGCCTCTCAAAATGTCAAAAAATTCAGTTTTGACCGCGACAGCAAGAATATCAGTCGTAGGTATAAAGACTTTTTGATGCTTGTGATTGCTTCGCTGATTATCAAAAGGTTTGAAAAGGGAGATAAACCCTACTCCGCCGATGAGCTATCGGAAGAAAACAGCATCCCTATACGTCTTACCACTGAAATACTGTACCTGCTTACCGAGTTGGGAATAATTCTGGAAGTGCGCTTAGACCAGGACGAGCGGGTTGTTCACTATCAGCCGGCTTTGGATATACATCAGATTAGCATCAGTTATTTATGGCGCAAAATAGACGAATACGGCTCAGAAAATTTTAAAATCGACACAAGCGACGCATTTAAAAACCAATGGAAAGCAACCCTTAAGATGCGTGAAGAGCTGCTTAAATCGGATACCTTGTTGAAAGATTTATAATGGAAGAACGACTGATAAAAGGCGATTTGACGCAAGGTAAAGTCTGGAAAACGATACTGACGTTTGTTTTCCCTTTGTTGATAGGAAATCTACTTCAACAGACTTACAACCTGGCTGATAGCGTCATTGTCGGTCATTTTCTGGGGAAAGAGGCGTTAGCGGCTGTCTCAGCTTCGTTTTTCATTTATTACTTTATCATTTCTTTAGTGATAGGTATAGGGAGCGGTATCACGGTGATTATTTCGCATTATTACGGCGCCAAACAATATAATAATGTACAGGCGGCGTTTTCGACCATTCTGATTTTTTCGTTACTCATCGGATTTGTTTTATCCGCTGTGGGCATGTTGTTCCCCGAATCGTTTTTTCGTTTAGTAGGGACGCCCCCAGAGGTTATTCCGGGCGCTGTGCGTTATTTTCGGATATATGCAGGCGGGACGTTTATATTTATTACGTTTAACAGTTTGTTATCGGTCTTTCGCGGCATGGGCGATTCGACCCGTTCCATGTTGTTGATTTTCATTACTGTGTTGTTGAACGTGGCGCTTGACATTGTGTTTATTATCGTTTTTAAATGGGATATACAAGGCGTTGCAGCGGCTACGTTGATTGCACAATCGACAGGTGTTATCATATCGCTTATTTATCTGAACAAACGCCATCCACTCCTTTCCTTAAAAGGTAAAGATTTACGTTTCAATCGATTATTGTTTGTACAAGGCGTGAAAATAGGCCTTCCTACCAGTGTACAGCACTGTTCGATGGCCATCGGTTTGTTAGTCTTACTAAGTGTGGTCAATCTGTTCGGTACGGATACTTTGACGGCCTACGGGGCAGCCGGCAAGATAGAAGCCTTGATAACGCAGGTTATCATCACCCTTTCGAGCGCGATGGCTGCCTTTTGCGGACAGAACATTGGCGCCGGCGCCATGCCGAGGGTCTATCTGGGCGTCCGCTTTGTGACGTTTATCAATGTCTTGTTTTGCCTTCTCATATTCTTATGTATAGTCTATTTCGGTCGCGAGATGATGATGATTTTCACCTCCGACGCGACGGTTATAACTATTGGGAGAGATTATTTATTGATAGTAGGGGCAACATTCTTACTGCATGGCGCGATGAACATCATGAATGGCGCCATGCGGGGGGCCGGCGACACGCTTTTTGCAATGATAACCGGTATTGTTGCCTTTTGGTTTATTCGGCTTCCACTCGCTTATTATTTAAGCGAAAGAATGGGAGATAGCGGAATCTGGTGGGCTATCAGTATCAGTGTTACGATTGGTTTTATTGCTACTTTCCTGTATTACCACTCCGGTCGCTGGAAAAACCACTGCATCATTTGATGCCACAAAATAACCCAGGCAAGTGGATGTTGGATTTCAGACGAGAGCAACGCCATACTGTCATGTTTTTCACATAAAACCTCCTTTTCCTATGCCATAATGTCATGTTTTGTTATTGGTATACTATTTGATAGGTATAAAGTATGTTTATAAATTTAAAAAAATAGGAGATTAGAATTATGGCAACTTTAATGAGAAGAAATCAGAATCAAGAATGGTTCCCGTTGTTTTTCAACGACTTTTTTAAGGATGACTGGAAAGTGGGAACAAGTACGAATGTACCGGCTATCAACGTAAAAGAATCGGAAGAGGCTTTTGTCGTTGAGGTAGCAGCAGCCGGAATGACCAAGGACGACTTTTGCGTAACATTGGATGACGACAACGATTTAGTCATTACGATGGAGAAAAAAAGTGAAGGCGAAACGCAAAACAAAGCAGAGCGTTATCTGCGTCGCGAGTTTACTTTTGCTAAGTTCCGTCAAACGATGGTTCTGCCGGATAACGTCAACAAGGAAAAGATTGAAGCGAAAGTTGAAAACGGCGTTTTGACGGTTCAACTGCCCAAAATGACCGAGAAAGACATCCAAAAAAAGCAGCGAGCAATAGCAGTAAACGGTTAGTTATACCTTCCCTTACTCCCCCTCTCCCCTTTGAAGGGAGCAGGGGGATGTAAAGGCATGGAAGGATTTGCTTAGTGATTATCGATATCATTAATCAGCCGGCGTACATTAATTTGGACGCTGGCTTTTTTTGTACATGTTTGCTATCCCGTCTTGGCACAAGTTTGTAACTTTAATTGCTAAAGGTCAGCAGTTTGCTTATGTACTTGCCTACGATGTCGAATTCAAGATTGACGACTGTCCCTTTTACAATGTCACAAAAATTGGTGACTTCGAGGGTATAGGGTATGATAGCTACCTCAAAGCTACTGTTTTGCGAGTTGCAGACGGTCAGACTGACGCCATTGACACAAACGGAACCTTTCTCGACGGTCATGTATCCTTGCTTGGCCATGACGGGATCGAAGGCATACGCAAAAGTATAATAATGGCTGCCTCCCGCCTCTTTGACGTCTGTACAAACTGCCGTCTGGTCAACATGTCCCTGTACAATATGCCCGTCAAGCCGTCCGTTCATCAACATACTGCGCTCAATATTCACCTTGTCACCTACGTTCAAAAGACCTAAGTTGGAACGCTCCAACGTCTCTTTGATAGCGGTAACGATGTATGTATCAGTAGTTTTTTTTACTACCGTCAGACATACGCCGTTATGGGATACACTCTGGTCGATTTTTAGTTCGTTGATAAATGAACATCCAAGTGTGAAATGGATGTTCTCCTTTTCCCTTTCAATCGCCCGAACTAAGGCGGTCTCTTCTACAATTCCTGAGAACATAAATAATGAAATTTTAGCGTTAAACAAGGCGACAAATATAGAACAATTTCACTGAAAATCGAAAAAATTTGGTGATAAAAAAAACATTCGTACCTTTGTACGCTAATATTGACCTGATTTTAAAAAGTTGAACATTTTAATTGCTTTTAAAAAATGAGAAAGAAACTATATTTTCTAACAGCGGTCTGCTTCGTTTTATCGCTGTCTATCGGTTGCAAGGAAGACAGGGAAGAGCCGGTTGAGCCGACAAACCTAACAGTTGACAAAGCATCCTTTACCGTTGATGCTGACGTATCTAAACAATCTTTTGTCGTAATAACCAATAAGGATTGGGAGCTTAAAACTGAATCCGGATGGCTGACATGCACGCCCGTTTCAGGGAAAGCTAACGACCGGCTAAGCGTCGAAATCACCGTTTCAGCTAATACCGAGTCTAAAGAAAGAAAGGGCGTTATTACCATAACTGCCGAAGAGAAATCTGTGCAGGTTGAGGTGACACAGCGGGGTAAACCGGACGAACCGTCCATACCCGGCATTGAAATACCTGACGAAAATTTCAAAAAATACCTCCTTGCATTGTTCGATACAAACAAAGACGGCAAAATTTCTACCGAAGAGGCCGGCGTTGTTACCTACATGGATTGCTCAAATAAAGCGATTGCCTCGATGGTCGGATTGGAACATTTTGTGAGGTTAGACACGCTGCTATGCAATGATAACCAGATTACAGCTCTCAACCTAAGTAAAAATGTTCGGCTCGCTTTGCTGAACTGTGACAACAATGCCATCTCGTCGTTAGATGTATCGAAGAACATCGAACTCGTCCACCTGACTTGCCGCTCCAATCAGATGACAACGCTCAATGTGTCGGAAAACATTAAGCTGAAAATGCTTGATTGCACCACCAATAAACTGCCGACTCTCAATGTAGACAAGCTGGTCGCAATAGAACTGTTAAGGTGTTTTGACAATGAGATAGACGCTTTGGACATCTCAAAATGTGCGGCGTTGATAACGCTAGACTGCAAAAATAATCATCTGACCGCTTTGGTAAGCAATAACGCCGCTTTGACGACCATCGATTGTTCAAATAATCAACTGACGACATTGGATGTCAGCAAAAACGCCGCCCTGAAAACGCTCTATTGCCCAGATAATCATCTGACTGCCTTAGTTAGCGCAAACGAAGCATTGACGTCAATCGATTGCTCTAACAACAAACTGACAACGTTGGATGTCAGTAAAAACGCTGCCCTGATAACGTTAAACTGCTCGTATAATCAACTGACTGCTTTAGTAAGCGACAACAAAGCATTGACGTCAATCGATTGCTCCAACAATCAACTACAGACTTTCGACATAAGCGGCAATACAGCGTTGATAACCCTGAACTGCTCCTCTAACCAACTGACACAGTTAGATATAAGTAATAATAAAGCGCTGAAGACGTTGCTATGCCCGGATAACAAGCTGACCGTATTGGATGTGCGGAACAACCTTGCTTTGGAAAAGCTGGATTGCCGTAACAATGAAACATTAGCTAAAATCTTGTTAGCCGAAGACCAAGTCATTCCCGAACTGCTTTATGATTCGGACACTACCCAATTAGAATATCCCGAAAAAGAACCGGAGAAAACATTTATAACAATCCCGGATGCCAATTTGAAAGCCTATCTCGTTGCCAACTTCGACAAGGATAAAGACGGAGAGATTTCGGAAGAAGAAGCGTTAAATATTAAAGACATACGGTGCTGGCAAATGGGAATAGCCTCCATGACAGGCATCGAATATTTCCCCAATCTCGAAATCTTGTATTGTGGGAGTAACAAACTGACTTCATTGGATGTGACAAAAAACCTGAAATTAAGGGAGTTATCCTGCTCCGAAAATGATTTGAAAACCATTGACGTCAGTAAAAATACCGCTTTAACACATTTATTGATAATTAATTGCGGACTTTCGGAATTAGGCGTGAAGGCAAACAAGGAATTAAAGGAACTCAATTGTTCGAGTAACAAACTGACAACCTTGGAGGTATCCGTTAATACAAAACTTGAACAGCTTTATTGCCAAAGAAATAATTTAAGTTTTTTAGATTTACGTAAAAACTGGGCAATTTATACGTTGAACTGCCGCGAGAATCCCCGCCTTACTACCGTTTATCTCGAACATGGACACCTAATATCATCATTATTTTATGATAATCCCCCAACTTCTATCATCTATGCGGCCTATATATCTATCAAAGATGAGGCTTTTCTAAACTTTTTACTTAACAACTACGATACGGACGGCGATGGGCAAATATCTGATTTAGAGATTAAAAGCATCAAGGAGATGGATTGTTCCAACCAGGGCATCGTTATGATGGACGAAATATACCTTTTCGCCAATCTTACTTCGCTCAAATGCTCCGGCAACCAACTGACTACGCTCAACGTCACCACACTGACCCAGCTTGTTACGTTAGTTTGTGATAATAACATCTTGACAAGGTTGGATATTTCGCGAAATACGCGGTTGATTTCTTTGGATTGCAGCCATAACCACATAAGCCTGTTAACAGCAGGTACGGGTATGGAGTTGAAAACGCTCGACTGTTCCGATAACTGGTTCTCCGGATTGCCTTTTAACCAACTGCCGAAATTGGAAACGCTTTATTGCCAGAACAATGATTTTTGGGCGTGGATTGATGTAAGTAACAATCTGATGCTTAGTACCTTGAATTGCAAAAACAATCCGTTCTTACTCCGTATATTGGTTCGGCCGGGCCAGACAATCGCAAACGTGATAAAAGACGACCAGACTACGATCATTGTCATTGGCGAAGACCAATTGGCTATTCCTATACCGGACAGAAAGTTCAAAGATTATTTAGTGGCCCATTTCGATACTAATAATGACGGCGAAATATCCTTTGCAGAAGCCTTATTAGTGACCGATATCTTTTGCGAGAGCTTAGGCATTGAATCGTTAAGCGGCATCGAAAACTTCACCAACCTGACTTCTTTAAAATGCGGCGATAATCAAATATCGTTCTTACCCGTTGCGGGCCTCACAAAGTTAGTGTGGTTAGATTGTTCAACGAATGAGTTGACATCCTTAGAGGTATCTACCTTAGAGAACCTGACCAACTTGTATTGTCGGAACAATCGACTGACCTCACTCTTAGTTCATCGAAATGCAGAATTAGTCACGCTTTTTTGCGATTATAACCAACTGACCTCGTTGAATGTGCGCCGCAATGCAAGACTGCAAAATATAACCTGCACTAATAATGCTTCCGGTTTTACGGTCTATAAGGCTTCAAGCCAGACATCGCTTTCTATCACAACCGACGGCAATATTGTTACAACCGATATTGTAGGCGTAAATATTTTAGATGTGATATTTGAAGATTACCTGATTACCAATTTCGACCACAACGGCGACGGCAGTCTTGATGTAGCCGAGCAAGCGACAATAACGACCATCGATTGCAGTAATATGGGCATAACGACCTTATCCGGCATTGAACATTTTCCTAACCTGTCTACATTACGATGCGACAACAATAAATTGACATCGTTGAACCTGAACGGTTTAGCCAAGCTTACAATTGTGATTTGCAATGACAACAAAATAGCCGACATCGACGTCGCCGGCTGCACGCTTTTGCGTCAGCTTTACTGTCCGGGCAATCGGCTAACCACCTTGAATGTTACCGGCAACACGGCGTTAGAGATGCTTTACTGTTTGGATAACCCTACCCTATCCACCGTCTATTTGAGCCTGGCGTTTCATAACGCAAGCATGGTCACAAAAGACAGCCACACCACGCTTGTCTTTCAGTAATTTATTGACTTTGCTCTAACTGAAGCGTTATAGTGGGCTGGTCACATACTTCGGTTGGGCCGAAATATTGGATTGGTCCGGGATAGACATAGTCGGTTGCGATAGCCCAGCGGCCACGGTTGGCTGCCAGCGTCTTAAAGGGCGCTCCTTCGAGGGCGACAAGGGCTTTTCGGATGACTGGCTTGGATTTGCCTTCACGCCGCTCCATGTTCATCATCATAGTGATAGGGATACCGCCTGCTATCCATAACTCGGCAGGCGCTGTCGTATTGCGGACAGATGCCATGTAACCGGTCTTGCCGGAACGAATAAGGCACGATGCGGTATATCCTAAAGAATAGCAATAGTCGGCGTCGTAGTTGGAAGGCGCAGCACAGCGTCCTTCGTAGCCGAAGAAATGGACTTGGGTTGCAAACTTCGACTTGTATTCTTTGTTTCCGTTTTCGTCCTTTACAACCCATTGTGGAAGTCGGACGCCTGCCATGGCCCACTCTTCAAGCCTTGTACCGACCATGCCGGCCAATAACTTTTCCGTTTCTATCAAAGAGACCTGAACGTTGCCATGGTCGTCGCGGTCTAAAACCAATTGACGGGCAACATTTTCGGGCAGACTGGCGTAGAGAAGCGAATTATCTTTTGTCAGTTTGTTGATGATATAGGCGCGCTGCTCGCTTTTCTTTATCATGTTAAACTCATCTTTGTGCTCTTTGACAGAGAGGTAGTCGTTCAGCTCGGCTATCAATCGTTTCATTGCCGGGATAAACTCAATAAGCCCTTCGGGTATAAGCGCTGTGCCAAAATTCATTCCATTCTCGGAACGGGTAGCCACTATGCCGGCTATTTCGTTGACGATGTCGTCCAAAGTCATGTTTTTTGCTTCTACCTCCTCGGAGATGATGCAGCAGTTAGGATGCGTTTGCAGGGCACATTCGAGCGCGATATGAGAAGCCGAGCGTCCCATCAGCTTGATAAAATGCCAGTATTTGCGCGCCGAATTACAGTCGCGCTGAATGTTTCCAATCAGTTCCGAATAGACTTTGCAGGCCGTATCGAAGCCGAAAGACGTTTCTATCTGCTCGTTTTTAAGGTCTCCGTCAATAGTTTTGGGGCAACCTATCACCTGCACACCCGCGTTGATAGACTTATAATATTCGGCTAAGACACACGCATTGGTATTCGAATCATCTCCGCCGATGATAACTAATGCGCTAATATTTAACTTCTTTAATATTTCTAAGCCTTTATCGAACTGTTCTTTCGTTTCGAGCTTGGTACGTCCGGAGCCTATCATATCGAACCCCCCTGTGTTGCGATACTCGTCGATAATATCAGCGGTAAGCTCCATATACTTATGATTAATCAACCCACCGGGACCGAGTATAAAACCGTACAGTCGCGATTCCTTGTTGGTCGCTTTAATGCCGTCGAAAATACCGGCTATCACGTTGTGACCGCCGGGCGCCTGGCCGCCCGAAAGTATCACTCCCACATGGACAGCCTCCGCCTCCTGTCTATCGTTGCTTTTTTCAATCCTTACAACCGGCAATCCATACGTGTTAGGAAACAATTTCTTGATATCTTCCTGGTCTGCAACCGATTGGGTATACTTGCCTTCAACGGCTTTTACGTTCCCTTTTAGCGCGAGGGGAACCTTAGGCTCATACGAAGCCCTGGCAATTTGTAATGCACTTTTCGTCATATTATAAAAATTTATTCGTTAAAACAGCGCAAAAGTATACAAAAAAACTCATTTATCAAAAAGAATCTTAAACAGTTCGGAAGGGGTCACAAAACGGACGCCTTCAGCCTGCAGGAACTCTATTATCTTGACAAAGTTTTCCCAGCGCGGCTCGTCCCAACTGTTGGGATGCCCTTGCAGGAAGAAAAAATCAAGGTCAAACTCGCGGGCTTGATAGACTTTTTTGAAGGTCTCGTAATCGGGGTTATGGGTAGGAAACTCCATGTCGATGGAGCGTGGTATCACAAATCCTTTAAAAAGTGTTGTTTTGAGCGGGAAGCCAAACGTCATACGGATTATCGGCATCTGTGCCAGTGCGCGGTCGGTATGTTCGTTGCATCCGCTCCAATGGGGTCCCCAAGTGGTGAGGTTGAGGCCTAACTTTACCCTGACTAAGCTATCCGTCAGGCGTAAAGCACGTATTTGTTCATCGTAGCCGCCTTCGAACTCCCCTAAAGGGTCGTCCGCCGACCGGTTACGAAACCCGTGGTTCCAAAATTCAATGTATCCGCGCGCCGCCCTGTCGGTTATCCATTTGAAATAGGCAGGGTTGTCGTCGACGAGCGAAAACCCGATGACACCCATCGATGACTTAACCTTCTTCCCTTCAAGGAAATCGGCTACACGCTGCCAACGCTCTGGCACGACCTGACCGCCGCGTCCGGCTACTACATCGTCTAATTTTAAAACGCATAGTCTGGGCGTTTTCGCTTGGTTACTATCCTCTTCCGATGCTTTCATCTGGTCGTTGATACCGAAAAGCAATGAGGAAACTACTACTAAATAGAAAAAAAATCGGTTCATGTCAATATTTTTTTGATATTTCATCTGAAAACGAGAGTACTATTTACATTCCCCGGCCCCCATTTTTCTTCACTTCGTAAAGAGACACATTATTTTTTATCATCAAGGAACGTTCTTCACTTCGTAAAGAGACACATTATTTTTAATTTTAACATCAAGGAAC
>Ga0209628_10002178_pt1 | contig 13151 bp, 4 predicted proteins | sample TergutCu122P4_FD_187285 | JGI IMG/M metagenome (GOLD analysis project Ga0209628, IMG submission 187285) | Cubitermes ugandensis P4 segment gut microbial communities from Kakamega Forest, Kenya - Cu122 P4 (SPAdes) (version 2) | ecosystem: Host-associated > Arthropoda: Insects > Digestive system >...
CTAGAAGCTGTGTGTACTTGAGATCCCCAAGCATCGGAACCGCCACTGGCACCCTCAGTTCTATAGGTTACAGTGTATGTAGAGTTCCATTGTAACAAGTGATACTTTGGATCTGCTGTAGTACCGTAGTTAACAATAGAGTACTTTAGTAATTCACCGCTTGGTCCATAAAAGAAAGTTCCCGTTGGAACGCCAGTCATGTTGTATCTAAGCTCGCCAGTTTTTGGTTCAATCGCATACATGTTGCCTGAACTGCCAATCCAAAGATAAGAGAACACACCACGATTATTTTCGCTGATGAAGGTAAGTATTTGTGCACGGTTGATTCTGCCATTGCCAAAATTGAAGTTTCGTTCCCAGAGGGTTTTGCCTGTGTGTAAATCAACTGCAACAACCATTTGTAACGAAAGGGGTGTAGTTGCACTTCCACTAGTCCAAAATTCTCTATTGTAATATAAGACACCTGCGACTATGACAGCATCATAGAATCTGCCTTCATAAGCGTCACCAGTTTGGAACCCAATTGTTCCAGAGTCTCCGCCAGCTAGACCACCAGTTGTATCACCTATTTCTCTGCTCCATAATATGTGTGCGCTTTCAGGTCCACTATTGAATTCTACGTATCGTCTAGTGCTTCGGCTGCCATCTAGCCAGCTGCCCATGATAGAGTACCATTCTCGTAGTTGGGAATCAACTGGTCGAGTCCAGTATTCATCTGGAAGAGTGTGCCCTGGATGATCAGCTTTCCAAAAACCTTCAATTACCTGGAGGGTAACATTTGTACTTTTAGCAGGTTTATAATTTCCTGATAATGCATGTGCAGGATTATTGTTGTATGCATAGTATTCTCCGTCATATACCGCTTGTAGGGTATAATTTCCTGGTTCCATAAAGGCTATTTTTCTGCCGACTGTACCAGTAGACCACGTCTTTGCTGTAATGTTTTCAACTCTGCCATTAGGATGAGTAATCTGCAAAGTCACATTCCAGCCATGATCAACATGGGACAGATAGTTCAGTAGACCCCAGTTTATTAGAACTGGTTGTCCAAGACCAGCAGGGTTTGGTAGTGCATCAACAAAAGGCCAAGAAACTTTCTCTTTTGTTTGTGCGTTTGCATTTGGCACTGCAACCATTGAAACGACAAAAGACAGCATCAGTAACATTGCAAGCATTGAAATTATTTTTTTATTTTTTAAGAGTTTCATATTTTAATTTTTATCTCCTTATAGAGCAGAGTGTATTAAACATGCACTAATAAACTTAGCATACAATACGCAAATATATTTTAAAAAAAATACAACTACAAATCAATACTTTAGTGAAAGTTAAAAAAAAAAAGCGTTAACCCATTTCAAATTAAAATATCAATTTTTTGAACAACACATAAACATTTCAAACAAAACACACCCAATACACCACAAACAAATTTAAAAAAACAAAATTAAACTATATCTACAAAATAAACAAAAGTCAGACAAAAAAAAAGAAAAAAGAGAGTTATTTCTTTTTGAGCCACACACCGACAAGTAGCACAGTAATTATAATTGCAATGCCCATGCCGACGATATACCATTCATATGGCTTAGTTTCGGGTGTCACTATTTCTGGTGCCGCAAACACGCCTACTTCTGTTTTCGCATATGAACCCCAATAGCTTGCTGAACCGTCAAAGTATGCATAGACATCCCATTCACCTGCAGTGCCTGCTGGTGGAGTCCACATTATTGAATATCGACCGTTTGCGTCACTCACTGTTTTGCCTATGTCAATTACGTGCTCACCTTGTTGTGCAAATACCGTTACCGCAACGCCTGTTGCATCCATTGGTTTTTCAAATTGTTTATAGACGTGAAGCATCCAATTACTCATGCTTTCTTCAGAGACTGCTGGAACACCCTTAGAAAATCGCATTTTTAAATTATCGCTTTGTGTACCCGGTGAAATGTCCATGACTGTTCCTGAGATCAGTACTGGAGCACCTTCTGTAGCTATAGCATTAGACATAGAAACAGTCATCTCGCTTGGACCTTTACCAATTGCATACAGTCTAGAGTCATAGTAGTCTTGTGTTGCAATGATGCTGTCACCAATAATTGCACGTTGGCCCCATTGGCTTTGCCGGAATGCGCCATCAATCATCCAAACAACGTCACCAGTTTCGATATCCAATGCAAAGAACGGTGCACCTCTTGCTAGCGGTATTGTGGGGGAGTGTACAAAGTGTCCCATGTAGGCTTTACCGTCTGAAACGAAACATATAATTGTCCACCAGTTTTCACCGTGATATGATTCATTGTATTTGTCTGTGTTCTCGTATGTCCAAATTAACTTGCCCGTATTAACGTCATAACAGTGTACAATACCACCAACACTTGATGTGATGTATTTGCCGTCTACAATGATCCCTTCGCGTGCAGCCCATGCATCTGCATAGTGACGTGTTTCTGTTTGCCATAAAAGTTTGCCAGTTTCTAAACTGAATGCATAGTTAACTCTGTTTTCTCTTGTCCAGAAAATGCCTATCAGGTCCTCTTGGCTAAAAGTTGCCCAACCTGTCTGATACGTAGTTGCATCATAAACAAATCCTTCCCAGTCTTGAGGGGCCTGGAACTGGCGATTGAAAAGCATGTACCCAGGATTTTCTTCGTTGAGGCTGATTCCGGTAAGGGTGAAGCCAGATGCGTTGGGAGTAGTTGAGTAGATAACACGATCGCCTGGGAATGCCGCAACTAAACTTCCTGCACTAGCTCTTAAGCCTGATATTGAAACGTTAATGTCATAACCACTGGCTGCATTGAATGAACGGACATCACCGTTAGAAGCTCGTGAATTTACTTGAGTACCCCATCTATCACTTGATCCAGTGCCTTCAGTAGTACGTACTGCGGTGTATGTAGAGTTCCATTGCAACAAGTGATAGATTGGATTTGCTGAAGTGCCGTAGTTAACAATAGAATATTTTAGCATTTCACCACTTGGACCATAGAAAAACTGTCCAGTTGGAACACTTGTCATGTTGTATCGGAGTTCGCCAGTTTTTGGTTCAATCGCAAACATGTTACCTGAAGTGCCAATCCAAAGATAAGACCATGAACCCCTGTTGTTCTCACTAATGAATGTAAGTACTTGTGCATGTGAGATTCTTGCGTTGCCTAGGCCGTCAAAGTTTCGTTCCCAAAGTGTTTTACCTGTGCGTAAATCGACTGCAACCACCATTTGTGATCGATTAGGAACTGATGAGCCGCCACTGAATTCTCGGTTGTAGTATAGTACGCCCGCAACAATAACAGCGTTGTTGAATCTGCCTTCATAAGCATCGCCTGCTTGGTAAGGGCTAGTTCCGGAGTCGCCACCAGCTAAACCACCATGAACGTCACCAATATCCCTACTCCACAAAATGTGTGCACTTTCAGGTGCGTCATTATATGGTGCATTTTGGGTTACTTGTATGTAATCTGTTCGTGCGTATAGCCAGCTTCCCATGATAGTGTACCATTCTCGTAGTTGTGAATCAACTGGTCTTGTCCAGTATTCTGTGGGGAGTGTATGTCCTGGATGGTCTAATTTCCAATAATCTGCAATTATCTGCAAAGTAACTGTTTCGCTCTCGGCTGGCTTCATATAGCGGTGAACCCATTGTATGTTAGCACCACTTCCAGTAGAATATGAGTAGTGTTCGCCGTCATATACCGCTTGTAATGTATAGTTTCCTGGTTCCATAAAAGACATTTTTCTGCCGACTGTGCCAGTAGACCACGTCTTCGCTGTAACGTTCTCAACTTTACCATTAGGATGAGTTATTTGTAAAGTTACGTTGAAGCCATCATTAACACTGCGTGCAAAGTTTAGTAGACCCCAGTTTATTAGTACGGGTTGGCCAACACCAGCAATATGTGGAATTGCATCAACAAATGGCCAAGAAGTCACAGGTGTATAGGTTTGTGCGTTTGCGTTTGGCACTGCAAGCATTGAAGCAACAAAAGAAAATAGCAACAACATTGTCATTGTATATAATAAATTTTTTTTACTAAAGAGTTTCATTTTTATTTTTATCTCCTTATATTATAGAGTATGACAAGTACACATTAATAAACTTAGCATACAACACATAAACATATTTTAAAAAAATGCAATCATAATCGAATATTTTAGCGAAAGTTAAAAAAGAAATGCGTTAACTCATTTCAAATTAAAATATCAAATTTTTGAACAACATGTAAACAATTCAACAAAACATACCAACATCATATTTAATTTTAAGACGGCAAAAATAAACTCAAAAGAAAAATCAAATCTCTTTTATCCCAATGCCAGAATTTAGGTAAGTTTAAAAAATAGTTTGTCTAATTATCAGTGGGTATAAAATTGGATAAACGGCTGCTTACAATAGGTATGGTTTCATGTCTTGTAGCTTTGATTTTTGTTGGATTTGTTCAAGCTCAAACAATCGTTCCTGGTGTTAAGCCAGGCATGACGTTTAATTATTGTCTTTCCAGTTATTGGTCCTCATCTAATCCTTTCGATTCAGTTCCAGTTGAACTTCTTATAGTTAACCAGACATTATATTTTGAGCTAAGAATTAGTGAGGTAAACTCTACGCATGTTACAGTAGATAGTATGTGTTACTATACTGATGGAACGGCCTCTTTTAACAGGGGTACTATTGACCTTTACACAGGCAATAATGATGGTTTTTCAGGCATAATAGGTGCTAACCTTAAGGCAGGTAATCTTATTCACCCAATTGGATCAGATAACTTGACCATTACAAATACAATAACAAGGTCCTATGAAACTGGGAGTAGGGAAACAAATCATATTCACATAGTAGATAGTAACAAAACAGCTGGTTATATTGGTACAAGAGACTTATATTTTGACAAAGGAACAGGAATACTTGTGGAACAAGTCGATCGAGTTGAAACTACCGAGCAACCAACAGGTGTAACCCAAGTTACTTGGAAACTTGATTCTACGTTTAATGTTGAAGACTGGGTGGTTTCTGGGAAGTTTTCAACAGTAAATGAGTGGGGGCAATCAGCTTCGGGTGCTCCGTCAGACAGTAGATACCAAAATATCTCAACAGCTCAACTGTTGGTTGTTACAGTTATTTTAATTATAATTACGACAGTTATAATAATAGTCTACAAGAAAAAAAATACAAAGCGCAAAAGACGTTAGTTTCTATTGTTTTTGGCGTTTTTAACGCCATACTTGTTCAATAGGCAAGTATTGTAAAAAAGAGCGGGATGGTTAAAGCCCTTGTGCATCGATGGTTATGAATTGCTCTAGGGGGAGCTATCATGTGTAAAGTGGGCTTTTAATCATATAGGCAGCTCGTTACAAATGCAGAGATTACAGACATCAATTTACACAAGCATAAGATAAAAACGCTACAAGCGGTTTTACTTTGTATCGTTATGTGGTCGGGTTATCCAGAATTCCATTGGTCGAATGCTTAAAGTCGAACCCTTCACCAGTCCATATTGGGAAGAGCTTTGCTCTAAAAGCCTATGAAAAACCACCTACAAGAAGGTATTGTCGAGTGGATGAGAGGGGCATTTTTATGATTAAAAAACCAGTTGTGTCAAAGTATTTTATGTTGTTTGTTGTTCATCAAGTTAGCATCAATATAGTATCAAAGAGTGCAAAAGTGGTGTGTCCGTTCTGTGGTAGTGATAAAATTTCAAAAACGGTCACAACAAAACCAGAAAACAAGCCTATACAACTGCAATAACCCAAAGTGCGATCCCCCACAACTTTATCGAACAATACACCCACAAAACCTACCCACCAGAAGTCGCAACCAAGTGTTAAAAATGACCGCAAACGGCACAGATACACACGCAACCAGACGTATACTTGACATTTCTAAAGATACCGGTCCGCTATTTTAAAAAAACAAAAGACCTGCCTGGCAAGTAAACTATAATTTATACGTAACCTAAAAGATCAGGTGTTGAGGTAAAATTGTTTTGTCTAATCAGGTTTGGTAGCTGAAACAGAGTTCGATGAGAGTGGTTGTTTGTTTCAGACAAAACACATCAAGCTGCTTGGTGGGCAATCGACATAAGACAGGCGTTCCTTTAGCGCATTGTTTTGGTACACGAGAACACAAATATCTTGATGAGTTACGCAGTTGTTTACTCCTTTTCGCATCAGTATTGTTTATTGTGATGATAATGTTGCATACAAGAGGCACATTACAGAAAGCATGTGACATCGGGTAAGAGAAATAGCGATGATTGAGCGTAAACGCTGTCTTTACGCATATGTTGTAGCAGATTTGTTAAACGAGGATTAGGTTTTCAAAATCATCTCTTATGCATAAAATTGTTGTAGGGCTGACCATAAACTTTTGGTTCTTCAAAAGAGAATACCGTTCACTTAACTTAGGACATGATCTAGTTCAGACTAAAACAGAGACACATTGGATGGAGCGGAATAAATTTCGTCAGAGACAGGGATGGAGGTTTCGTCGGAAAACTTGGTTTCTACAAGTTTATGTATGATTGATTTGACGTTTGTTTGTCCGTTTTCATGCCACTATGTTGCGGGAAGACTTGGAACTTTGTGTATCTTCCCTTTTGAGATACTTTCACGATAAAGAAGTTGTTATATTTGTTTAGTCATCGTAGCTATTTAACTCAAAAACATCTGTTGTCAATTTTCATCCGTTTGACATTGGAATTTAGAATGCGTGATATAAAAAAAGAAGGTGGGTTATGTTGTTTGTTAGCCTTTTATTGTTTTTTCTTGAACAATAAGAAGCCAATCAATATCATTACAACTACTATTACAATAGTTGAAATGGCAACGTATAACCCAATTGGGGGTATTGTTACAGTATTGTCGGGAACTTCTGCTGCTGCAGATACGCCTATTGTTGTTGAGGCCCAAGATGATCCATAAGCATTGCTGCCTGCAAAGGTTGCTGTGACATAGTATGGATTATCATCATCTGGGGTCCAGACGTAGCTGAAACTTCCGCTTGAATCAGTATATGCTTCACCTATGTGTAGCCAGTTACCGTTGTGATCCATTGCATCAATTGAAACTCTAACGCCGGTTATAGTGGCATTGCCGAATAATCCACCGATTGGCATTTGTAAGTACTTATAATCCATCCAAGTATCCATACTTTCGTCAGAGACACAAGCTATTCCTGCAGAGTCTAAGGCTAGTGCGGCTGGAGCTTGATCAAGAACTGACCCAGTTAAGACAACACTACCACCTTTGCTAATTCCAACTTGTGGTCCACTTAGAGTAGTTTTGCTTGGGCTTTTACCCATCACATACATTGTTCCGTCGTAGTTACTTGCTGCTGTTAAGTATCCATATGCTGATGCACCTGCCTGTAAACGTGTGCCACAGAGTTTCCATTTTAATTCGCCAGTGAGTGCATCAAGACACATCATGCCCCAACCACGTTGTGGCGGTTGACTTGGTGTGTGTTCACTGTTTGAAACATATACTAAGCCGCCAATGACACGAATGTCCTGCACTGTGAAAGTTGAGACACCCTCAGTTATATATGGTGATTCGAATGGAGGCGCAGGATCCCAGTACTGCCAAACTAATTCGCCAGTTGTTTGATTAACTGCATGTATACCTGTGTAGCCGACACCGTAAATTATATCTTGGTATGCTGCTTCATCGTACATCCAAAAGATACCCCAAGGCCAGTCATCAACTTTGTATGTCCATAGTTCTTTACCAGTTTTTAGATCCCATGCCTTAAAGGATCCAAGTTCCATTTGTGCAATATATTTGCCATCTCTTACCCACACGTTAGTTGGTCTATAGGCAGAAGCCATGTCGTCCTTGCTTGATGTGAATTCCCAGAGTTTCTTACCGGTTTCTAAATCTAGAGCCTCTAATTTATAACCGTAGTAGCCGCCGTAGAGGAATCTGTGTTGTTGTACGCTGATCATGCTCTCGAAATCAACTGCTGCAAGAACGTTTCCGTAATCACTTATCTGATAGGCAGTTCGATAACTTCTTGGTAAAGTCATAGAAACATTACTTTCTATACGACCAGTAAAGTTAGTTGATGACCCTCTAGAATTCCATTTAATCAAGTTGCCTTTGTATGCAGATGCAAAAGTGACGTTGATAGCGGGATTATCCATAATTGATTCGAGACCTTGGAAACTGTAGTAGTAACCATCACGGAAACCAACTTCATAGTTAGAACCGTTACCTGACATCGTTGGAATAGTAATGTTTGCTGTTATTGCGCCAGTATTTGGGTTTATCTTGTATAGTCTTCCACCGCTGATTGTGCTGAGTTCGACTGTTAAAGCCGCGTCTGCAATGGCACCAGGTACAATTGAGCTTTCATTTGGATCTACGTATGTGATGTGTGTTGGAGTAACTCCGCCTTGAGCAATTGGAATGGCATAGTATAATTGGCCAGTACGTAGGTCGTAGGATGTTGCACAGCTTGTTGGTACACCGTTAATTAATTCATTTCTTGTTTGATAGCATCTACCCATGTAGATTACGCTTGGAGTGCCCGGACTTGATAGTGTTGCAAAAGTGCCTGCTTCACCGCCAATGAGACCAGCTACGTTGCCTTGTCGTTTCCATACGATGTGTGGCGTGGTAACTGCTGGAATATATGGACCATAATAGTTATCATGCCATGCATTGCTTGAAACGCCTACAATGTTTGCTTGCCCCCAAGGATAGTGGCCTAATGCCTCCCAAGAGTTACGGTTGTTTGGCTCAACTGGGTGTGTCCAGTATTCATTGGATGGCACATTTTGCCATATACCCCAAACAAGATCTTGTTGTACTGTTAGAATAACGTCTCGTGATTCTGCTGGTGCGCAATATACTGATGGGTTGTAAATGGCATTTGCAAATGTGCCTGTACGTGACTCTGAGTGTTTGCCGTTAGTGTAGTACCCTTCGGGGAAATATTCGCCATCAAAGTAGAATTTAAATGTATAGTTGCCTATTTTTAGTGGTGTGTATGAGAACCAAGAAGTACCGCTAGCCACGTATGATTTAAGGTTAACTGTTTGGGTTGAACCGTCTGGATCAGTAATGATAACTCTGTAGCTATTCATGTATTTGCCTTCACCGGATGGGAACGTAATCCAAAGGTTAACTAGTGCTGTCTGACCTACACCGATTGGTGATGGTGAAACACTTAAGAATGCATGTGGCTTAATTGTAAATTCTGCGGTTTTGCCTGAAGGAATTGTAGTTGGTCCTTCATATCCTCCGCCTGGAGGTGATCCGGAGGTATCTATAGTTCCGCTTTTGTTTGATTGTGCGTTTGTGTATGGTACTGCAAATATTGAAACAGCAAAAGAAAGCATCAGAAGTACTGCTATTATTGAAAATAATTTTTTTGTACTAAATTGTTTCATTTATTATTTTTATCTCCTTATAGAGTAGATCATATTAAATGCTAATTAATAAATTTATCATACGGTACACAAATACATTTATAAAAAAATATAACAATATTAACAGATAGTTTAGTGAAAAATTAAAAAAAAGCGAACATTTATTTCAAATTAAAAAAGCAGTTTTTTGTAAAACAGACATACAGTTCAAGTAAAACACAATTAAACACACACCACACTTAACTTTAAAAAAACAAGACCAAATCGCTACAAAAATAAACAAAAAATCAACTAAAAAAAGAAAAAAGGAAAATTATTTCTTTTTAATCCATACACCGACAAGCAGAACAGTAAGTATAGTTGCAATGAAACCGCCAACGAGATACCACTCATATGGGGGTGTTTTCTCTGGTTGAGGTGCTTCGGGTGCTGCAAACACGGCCATTTCTGCTTTTGCGTCACTGCCATAGTATGATGCTGTGCCTTCAAAATACGCCCAAATATCATATTCACCTTCACTTGGAGGGGTCCATGTTATTGAGAATCTACCACGAGCATCACTCTTCGTTGTACCAATAGGTATCACATCCTCACCATCATAAGCATAAACCGTTATGTCAATGCCCTTTACATTCATAGGCTGTGCAAAGTGTTTATAGAGATATAACATCCAGTCACTCATGCTTTCATCGCCGACTGCTGGAACGCCGTTGGGGAATCGCATTCGAAGATTATCACTTTCTGTGCCTGGCGAAACATCCATTACAGTTCCTGAAACTAGAACGGGTGAACCTGCGGTAGCTACAGCGTTAGATACTGAAACAGTCATTGAACTTGGACCCTTACCAATTGCATAAATTTGTCCATCATAGGTATCCATAGTTGCAATAATACTATCACCAATCATCGCCTTACCACCCCAATCAGTTTGACGGAATGCACCATCAATCTCCCAAATAACAGTACCATCAGTTGCATTAAGACAAAGGAACGGTGCACCTCTAGGAAGAGGTACCTGAGGAGAGTGCACAGAATGCCCACAATAGAGTTTACCGTCTGTAACAAACAATATAGATAGCCACCAGTTTTCACCGTGATAAGACTCATTATACTTATCAGTAGCCTCATACGTCCAAAGCAACTCACCAGACTTAATATCCCAACAATACACAGTACCACCACCACTTGCTGCATACAGGTGTCCATACGCAATTTGTGAACGAGACCCAGCCCATGAGTCTGAATAGACACGCGGCTCTGTTGTCCATAAGTGTTTACCAGTTTCTAAACTAAAGGCATTGTAAACCCTATCTTTGTTTGTCCAGAAAATACCAATCATTTCTTGCTCATCAAATGTCGACCAAGTATTCTGAGAAGCATAGCTAAAGTCAAAGTCAGCCCATTCTGCAGGAGGAGTGAATTTTCTACTGAAGTAGAGGTAACCAAGATTTTCTGGGTTAAGGCTAATTGCGGTAAGTACAAAACCATCAGTTGTTGAAGGATCAGTTGCGAAGATAACACGGTTATCTGGAAATGCCGTTCGTAGTGTGCCTGGGCTAGCTGTTAGTCCCGATATTGAAACGTTAATATCGTATACAGCCCCGTCAAATGACCTTGTAGCACCAGTAGTCCTATCAGGTGGATTAACGTTAGAGCCCCAAGCATCAGATACACCACCACTAACAGAGCCAAGGACGACATGTGTAGAGTTCCATTGTAACAAACGAAAACCTGTTGCTACACTACCAGTAATTTGATACTTTAGCATTTCACCACTTGGACCATAATAGATGTCACCAGCTGGAACGTTAGTCATGTTATATCGAAGTTCACCATTCTTCGCATCAAGAGCCCACATATTAGTTCCTTGGACAATCCAAAGATAAGACCACGCACCGCGATTATTCTCACTAACAAATGTCATTATTTGTCCACGCGCAATTCTACCATTACCAACGTTAGCATAGTTTCGTTCCCAGAGTACTTTACCTGTATGTAGATCAATTGCTATAACCGATTGGCTACTCAAAGGTGTGCTAGAACCCGATGTAGAACCATATTCTCTGTTGTAATATAGAACACCTGCAACAATGACCGCATCATAAAACTTACCTTCATAAGCATCACCAATCTGAAAACCAATCGTACCAGTTTCACCACCAGCTAAACCACCATTAGAACTATCCATGGGCATACTCCATAAAATGTGTGCACTCTCAGGCCCCTCATTATACGGAGCAAACCTAGATACACCATTAGGACCAAGATTACGATTGCCCCCTAGCCAACTGCCCATAAGAGAGTACCACTCACGCAGCTGTGAATCAACCGGTCTAGTCCAATATTCGGCTGGAAGCGTATGACCCGGATGGTCCATTTTCCAATAATTCTCTACTATCTGAAGAGTAAATGGTGCGCTTGAAGATGGCTTAAAATATCCACCCATAGTTTGACCTTGAGCGTTACGCCAGGTGTATGTTTCGCCGTTAAAGAATGTTTGTAGTGTATAGTTTCCTGGTTCCATAAAAGCCATCTTTGTACCGACTGACCCAGTAGACCATGTTTTAGATGTGATGTTTTCAACTTTGCCACTAGGATAAGTGATCTGCAACGTTACATTCCAACCATCATTAACATTGTTTAAGTAGTTTATTAGACCGCGATTAATTAGTACGGGTTGGCCAACACCAGCAACTTTCGGAATTGCATCAACAAATGGCCAAGTAACAATTTCACGTGTTGATTGTGCATTTACGTCAGGCACTGCAAACATTGAAATAACAAAAGACAGTAACAGCAATATTGTCATTGTATATAATAAATTTTTTTTACTAAAGAATTTCATTTTTATTTTTATCTCCTTATAAAATAAGGTATACTAAGCATACACTAATAAACTTAGCACACAACACACAAACATGTTTATAAAAAAATACAGCAACATTTGAACGTTTTAGCGAAAAACCAATAAAAAATATACTATTTCATTTCAAATTAAAAAATCAATTTTTGTACAACACATATACAGTTCAAACAAAACACACCCCAAAAACACACACCCCTATAAAATAAGAGATAAAACAAACTAACACAACAAAAAAAGTTAAACACAAAAACATACAGACAACCTCCACAAACTCATATTTTACACTTCAAACCCAAAAAACAAAACAAACCCATAATCCAAGTTACGCTTTTACTCCAAATATACAAACATCACCCACACCACTTCCCTTCAACACCCACCACACAATACAGCCTTACTAATTGAAAGATTTTCAAAGGCTACATGTAGAGCAACAGTAAAAAACAAATAAAAACCAAAATACTTCAATTAAAGCCACACGCATGTCCAAATGCAAGAATAAGATGAGTAATTGATTTTAAAAGCCACTGTGTTATATATTCTGTGGGAGTAAATAAGTTATGTCAATACAGAAAATTCCAGAAAAAAACGCCATTCTCTTTGTGTGGTTTAACCAGTATTCAGGCATACTGTTAAAAACGCCAACTAAGACTTTTGCTATTGATCCAGTGGATGTTAAGCTAAAGTATCTAAAAAATATTGATGCTATTTTGCTTACTCATGAACATTACGATCATCTTGATTCCAGCCTAGTTAAAGAAGTTCAAAAAGCTACAAATTGCACTGTTATAGCAGATCCTGCATCAGCATTTATTTTAAAACATCACATTCCAATTGATAAATTGCAGGTAATACGTATTGGAGATAAAATTAATGTTGGGGAAGTTTCCATTAAAGCAGCTAAGTGTAATCATAAGGCA
>Ga0209628_10002180_pt1 | contig 13147 bp, 14 predicted proteins | sample TergutCu122P4_FD_187285 | JGI IMG/M metagenome (GOLD analysis project Ga0209628, IMG submission 187285) | Cubitermes ugandensis P4 segment gut microbial communities from Kakamega Forest, Kenya - Cu122 P4 (SPAdes) (version 2) | ecosystem: Host-associated > Arthropoda: Insects > Digestive system...
CCTACTATATCGTCGGTTGTGCGTGACTCACCTTGGGCGCGCTTTCCCGTGTCAATTCGTTTCATCATTCTTGCTTAGGAGATTGCAAAATGGTTGCGCATACTTCCGCCGGTACCATCCTCTACATCGGTACCACTCAGGACGACATGCTGACAGACAATTATGTACCGGTTGGTGAAATTATCACTATTCCGGAATTTGGCCGCCAGTACACGACTGTCAAATACAATCCAATTGCGACACGCGGCACACAGAAATTCAAAGGCAGCTTTGATGACGGCACATTGGCTGTCAAGATGGCTAAGGTGTCGTCTGACGCTGGCCAACAGGTCGTTTTGAAGGCTGTCGATAAAGACTTTTTCTACAACATCAAAATCCTTGCGAATGACAAATCCCCGCCCGCTGGGCTCGACACGGTCGCAATTACTGCCGCCACACCGGGTGTGGTGTCATGGCCTGCGCATGGTTTCCCAATTGGTACGGCAGTGTCATTCACCGGCGTTCTTCCGTCACCTCTTGTGGATGGCACCACCTACTTCGTCACTGCTCCGACTGCTGACAACTTCGAATTGGCGCTTTCTTATGTCGACGCGGTGGCAGGTGTGGCGATCGACACGAGCACGGGAGTGGCTGCGACAGGTGTGATCGGGATGAGTGAGCCAAGCAATACGACTCAATATTTCAAGGCAATGATTGCCAGCTACACCACGATCTATGACCAGGTGGATGCTGTCACGCAATCAACGATGAACGTTGAAATCATGTCCGGCTCTATCAACGAAATCCCGCATTTGCCCTAAAATTTTAAGTTGACATTTTTCATACTGTGATTATTGTCAGCTAGGCTCATGTGAGAGCCTTCATGGATGCTGGGCGGTTTTGGTGTTGTGTACCGCCCAGCATCCTCGTAATTTGTTGGAGTAATCATGCCGGTCAATTCCGAAGGCGCGACAATCGAGGGTATCGGAACGCTCCGTTATACACTTGGCGCGGCGAAAAGCATCAACGCCAATTTCGGAGATTTTACAACCGCTTACAATCGAGTCGGCAAGGTTGATTTCAGCGCAATTGTGAGTGTTGTTGCGGCCGGGCTCGGCAAGGACGCCGAGAAGGTTGAGGATCGAGTTTTCAAGGCCGGGCCTGTCAAGATCGCTGGAGAAGTCTCCCAATTTTTGGCTTGGCTGTCGAATGGTGGCCGTGATCCGTCAATCAAACCGCCGACTCAGGACGAGGAACCCGACTCAAAAAACGAATGACGCGGGAAGAATTTTATTCCCGCCTTTTGCAAGTTGGCATGGGTTGGCTAGGTTGGACTGAGAGGGAGACGTTAAGAACTACAATTCCCGCGATCGAACTGGCTTACGAAGGTTTGACAGAAAAATTATTTGCAGTGCAGGTTGAAGCATTTGAACGACCGAAACCCAAAGCGGTCAAGACTGACAATCGACCGACAAGCCGACAGATTTTTGATGTGATTGGTTTAGCGAGTAAGAAAAATGGCGGGCGACGTAGCGCAATTAGGCCTGAGCGTCACAAGTAAAGGAGTTGACGAAGCTACTCAATCGCTTAACGCCCTCGCGTCCGCTGCACAGAATGCCGAGCAATCAACCAGCAATCTAGGCAACACCTCACAAGGTGCCTCAGAGGCAGCAGGAGCAATTGCCGACGCTGGCAATAAGGCCACAAATTCCTTGGAAATGGTGAGTACTGCGGCAGAAGATACGCAAAATGTCTTCGCTCGCACGTTTGCCAACATCAAACAATTCGCGAGTGGTTTCAAAGAAGGATTTTCCGAGTCGTTTCAGCAGGCAATGGATGAAACGAAGCAAGCTGCTCCAGCAATGGATGCTCTTTCCAGTGCGGCGTTGACTGTAGCAGAAGCAATAACGATTGTATCGGAAGCTGACAATAACCTGACCGTAGCACAGAAAAATGCCACGGCTGCTGTTGAAGCCTTAGCTGCTGCTCAGAGAGACACAACCAGCCCTGAAAAGCTTGCGGCCGCTCAGAAAGAGGCCGCCGCGTCGGTCATTGCTTTGACAGAGGCTCAGAAAGCTTCAGCGGCTGCCAACAATCTCCTTACCAGTTCGCAAAAACAACTCAGTGAGGAAACCGACACTTTAAGCAAAGCGCATGGTGCATTATCGACTCAAGCAATGTCGGCGTTTCACAGTGTTCGGTCAATGACCGAAGGGCTTGCCATGGGAATGCCTGTCACAACAGTGCTTGCTCAGCAGATCAACCACCTCTCTTATGCTGCATCGGGTCCGGGCGGCCTGAAAGCAGCATTTGGCGATGTGCTTGGCTCTTTTACAAAAATGTTGTCACCTGCGCTGTTGATTGGTGGAGCATTCACGGCAATTGCGGCTGGCTCATTGCTCGCTATTCGATCCCTCGTCAATACTGAAAAGGCGTTTGACGATTTAGCACGTACTACAAATACAACGATCGGCCTGATGCATTCGCTTGCGGAAGCGGCGTCATTCAAAGGAATTGGCGAGGGCGAATTTACGCAAGGTATGGAGAAATTTGCACAACAAGTTTCGCTTGCTCAACACAACATGGGCGAATTGCGTGAAACTCTCATGGCGAATGGTCAAAGCGCTAACAGTTTTACTGAGTATTTGCAAAAGGCCGCCGAATTAATTCGGCAATCTGCTACAGATCAGCAGCGTTTGCAAATGTTGCAATCCATGGGTCTGCCCGCAACAATGGATTGGGTGCGCTTCCTGTCGCAAGGTAAAGATGCGATCCAAGCAGCGGTTGCAGAAGCAAATCACTTCGATGACGCAGCGTCCAAGGCGATGGTTGAGAAGTCGCGTGCTTTCGAAGAGTCTTGGAATCGAGCCTGGAGTAACTTCAAGACATGGGCGCGTTCTGCCACAATGGATGTTGCGACGTGGCTTGGAGACATTACTGACAAAGCGAATAATCTTGGTTCGGCCGGACTGGTAATGGTCGGAGTCTCACAAAAACAGCAAGGTTTAAATCTCCTTAAGACTGGATCTGGTGTTGGTGGCAAGGCTTACAATCTTTCCGGAGGTGGCGGTCAGTTTGACACGCTTGGCCCGACTACTTCCGCTTCTCCTGGTGGTGGCAAAGGTGGCGACACACAAACCGCTCAGCAATGGCAGCAGAAACTTTCCGCCGCTCAGCAGTACATTTCACTGCTTGGCCCAATGGCGACTGCGGCCGATCGTGTGCGCGCAGTTGAGCTCCAATTGGCGGAAGCTGGTAAGAGCGGTGCAGGCGTTTCAAAACAACAGGCAGAAGCGTTGAAACAGCTTGCCTATGAGTCGGCCCTAGGCATCACCAGCATGAAAGAACAGGCCGACGCGGAAAAGGTGCAGGCCGCAACACTCGGCATGTCGGCAGGTGAAGCCGCCAAATACACGGCTGTCCAAACCCAGATCAACGATGCAAAACGTAACAGTCGGCAGTTAACGCTGCAAAATATCGCGGACATTGAAAAAGAAGCCGAAGCACTCGGCAAGGCAACGCAGGCTGCAACGCAGGCAAAGTTTGCTTTTGATCAGATCCAGCAAATCAAGCAGCAGATCAATTCGACCAATGTTTCGGCACTGACTTACGGCATGGGAGCCGGTGCGGCTGCTGCCTACACGGCGGAAACGAATGCACTGAATGAGGCAGCAAGGCAGCATATTACGCTCAGTGCTCAGCAGACAGCAGCCATCAAAGCAGAAGCGAACGCACTTGGACAAGCCGCTCAAACTGCCGAAAACATGAAATTCGTATTCGACAATCTGGTTCAAGGACCGATGACGACGTTTGCCTCGCAAATTGCTCAAGGCGCAAAAGCAATGGACGCCTTGAAGCAGGCTGGCTTGAATGCGCTCAATGCAATCGCTCAGCAGCTCATGAAAATGGCTGCAAACAATCTGTGGCAAGCGGCCTTCGGTGGTGCGGGCGGCGGCGGTGGCATCTTTTCAGGGCTTGGTTCTTTATTTGGTGGTGTTCATCACGGCGGCTATGGCCCGGGTGATTCATTCAAGACCCGGGCAGTTGATCCCGCTGTTTTCACGCATGCCCCGCGTTTTCATTCAGGCATCGGAGCTGGCGAACGTGCGGCGGTCATCCGAAATGATGAATCCGTGTTGACACCAGGTCAAATGAAGCAGCTTGCACCAGTCGGGCAGCAAGGTGGTCAGCAGGGTATCAAGGCCGATATCGGTGTGTCGGTTGACGATGATGGCAAGCTGATGGCAGTCGTCAAGAATGTCACAAAGCAAATGATCGGGGATTTTGCAGGCTCTCCACAATTCGTCAATCATGTTGCGAGTGCCACGAAGACGGCACGAACTCAGAGGAAACTGTAATGACCGTTACTTTTCCTCGCACCGATATAATGGATTTCGTTGATTGGTCGCAGGCGACCGTGCCACTCACGCTCATGTCGCGGCAGGAGCAAAGCAGACTCGCAAGCGGTCGCACGATCGGCAAGGATTTCGGTTCTGCTCTATGGTTTGGAGATTTCACGAGTGTTCCTTTGCCTGCTCCACTCGCGTTGCAGTTTGAAGCAATGATGGCCTCGCTTGACGGAGTGATAGGAACATTTGAGTGCGGCGACATGAGGGAGGATGCGCAATACCCGGCTGCGCATTCGAACGGTGGTTTTATGGATACCGGAATATTGGTCGGCGTTGGAGCGGACAACAAAACACTCGCAATCTCCGGATTGATGGCCGGTTTCAAGCTGACTGTTGGTGACTATCTTGCGTTTGATTATGCAGGAAATCGCGCGCTTCATCGCGTCATGGAAACCAATTCAGCAAACAATGTCGGTACGACCGCTTATTTTGAGGTACGGCCTCATATCCGTGCGGGTTGGGTTGCTGGTGCACCGGTTACGTTGAAAAGGCCGCGTGGGATTTTTAATCTCGTTCCCAGCTCACTCAAACTCGCGATGAATGACTCGTACAGTTCGACCGTTTCATTCCAAGCGATTCAGGCTTTTTCGTCATGACCAAGACCCTTGATGCAGGATCTTATGCAGCGTTACAGGCTGGTCAGCTCGTATCCCGTGATTTTCTTTGGCTTCAAGTCAAAAATCGTTCGGACGGCTCTCCTGTTTATGACTCCTATTGGTCAGATATCGGCACAATCGACGCACAAGTAGTTGACCCGGAGACCGGAGGAGTCGTCACCCGTCAATTTTTTGGAGCGAACGGACTAATTTCGATTTCAGACATTCCGCTTGTCTCGACTCTCACAGTGCAGAACGTCACAATCGAGCTTGCGCAAGTTTCCGATCGGGTTAATCAACTTGTGCGTACTTACGATTGCAAACAAGGTGTCGTGCAGATTTTTCGGGGATTGTTCGACCAGGTCACACGACAACAGGTTGGCCCTGCGTATCCGCGTTTTTATGGTTTCATCGATACGGCTCCGGTTGTTACGCCAAAAGAAAACGAGTCCGGAAATGTCACACTGACATGCACGAGTAACACTCAGGAATTGACACGCTCAAATACCGACACACGTTCTGATGCATCACAACGCTTGCGCAATCCGGGCGACGCCTTCTTTCAGGATACCGCAGTTGTTGGCACATGGGTGCAGTTTTGGGGTCGTGAAGGAGGTGTCTTGCGTACGGGCGGAAGTGCGTCAACATCGCTTCATGTGACGACGAACGTTGCTGCTATTTTAGGAGCCAGAACATGATCCGCCTCGCAAACGTAAAGGATAAAGATCAAGTCATCAGACTTTTAGAAGAGTCACGAATTGAAGCAGGCTTTCACACCGATGCGCAATTCTCATTTCCATTTGTTCGCGAATATGCAGAGCGACTTTTCGTTCATCATTTATACCACGGCTTGGCGTTGGTGGCTGAAATTGAAGACGCTGGTGTTCAAGGCGTGCTGCTCGCGATTTGCCATGATCACCCGTTCGGTCCGGTTCGCATGGCTCGTGAGACGTTGTGGTTTATCAATGCGCAACATCGTGGTGGTAGCACTGCCCGCCGTATGCTCAAATATTATGAGCAATGGGCGAAATCTCAGGGTTGTGAGTTCATCGGCATGGCGGGCATGGGCAGTGAGCCAGCAGTCGGAAGCATGTACGAACGCGCAGATTTTAAGGTCGCGGAAACTTTTTACATAAAGAATTTACAATGATTTTTACGGCAATTGCGACGGCTATCGGCTTAACCGGTTTCTTTGCGACCGCATTCGTCGCAATTGCCGAGATTGCTACCTCTATTGGCCTCTCCTATCTCGCCCGTGCACTGGCCGGAAAATCGGCACAAGGTGCCACATCGGCCACATTTGGCATGCAGGGGACAATTCAGGCTGGCGGGGATGTGCCACGCTCGTTCCCAATTGGGCCATGTGCGACCGCTGGAAGTCTCGTCTATGCCAACTACTGGGGGCAGTCACCAAACCCAAACGCTCAGAACGGTGTGACGCCTAACGCCTATCTGACTCAGGTTATCGCCTTGTCGGATATTCCCGGGTGCGCACTCACCGGCATTTGGGTCAATGGTGAGAAATGCACGATCGGTCCATGGGGTGCATATGGCTCGACAATTCCCCAATATGACAAAGACGGTCAGTCGCACCTTTGGGTGATGTTTTATGACGGCACTCAGACAGTGGCCGATGGTCTTCTCACCACGCAGGTTTCGAGTCAGGATCGCCCATGGGGCCAAGATCGCATTGGTACGGGCGTGGCCTATGCGGTCGTAACGGCTCTCACTGAGGATACCCTTTTCACCGGCTTCCCGAGTTTCTTATTCGAATTGCAAGGGATTAAGCTTTATGATCCCTCCTACGATGATACGAACGGTGGTGTCGGCCCGCAACGGTGGAGCAACCCGGCAACGTGGGGTGGCGACGGCGATAATCTGCCAGCTGTCCAGCTTTACAATCTCCTCCGTGGCGTCTCTTACAACGGGCAGTGGCTTTACGGCCTGCAGCAAATGTCTGCTGCACGGCTTCCTGCGGTCAACTGGATAGCTCAAATCAATAAGTGCCGAGTGCTGGTTGGCGGTCAAACCGGCCTTGAACAGTCCTATCGGGCCGGAGGGCAAATCTCGGTCGACCAGCCGGTTGCTGACGCGGTGGACGCGCTCCTGACGACATGTCAGGGTAAACTCTCGGAAGTCGGCGGCTTTTACAAGGTGCATCTCGGCCCGCCAGAAAGCCCGAGCTTTGCTTGGACAGACGACGACATTCTTTCGACCGAGATTCAGACATTTGCTCCATTTTTCGGGCTTGCTGCATCAATCAATGGCGTCACCTCGACATATCCAGATCCTACGCAAGGCTGGCAAATGGTCGCGGCACCGCCGCTGTACGTGCCTGCATATGAGGCCGAAGACGGGAACAGGCGGCTCCTTGCCAATCCAAAGCTCGATTTCGTACCATTCCCGGCTCAAGTGCAGCGGTTGATGCGATCAGCCTTGCAAGAGGCTCGCCGCGAACGCCAGCATAGCGTCGTCATGCCTCCGGCATTTTGGATTGTCGAGCCGGGCGACGTAGGCACTTGGACAAGTACACGTAACGGCTATATCAATAAGCAATTTCGAGTTGATGGCACGATTGACAAAGCCAATCTGGATGCGGCTTGGACGATTACTGAGGTCGACCCAACGGATTACGATTGGGATCAAAACAACGATTTCACGTCTCCGAATTATGGCCCGACAACGCTCCCTCGTCCTGCCCCGCAAGGTGTCATTGATTGGTATGCTGCACCTGCCACCATTCAGGACACCGAAGGCACGGCGCGCAGGCCAGCGATCGAACTTTCCTGGGATGGCACCGCACCGAGCGTAATTGGCATCCAATACGAGGTAAGGCTCGCCACCACACAGGAAACGATAACGCGCGGTCGAACCGATCAGCTCGCGGCAGGCTCTCTGCTCATTTCGCAAAATCTGCTTCCGAACATTCCTTATGAGGTACGTGGGCAATATCTGCCGTCATGGCCTCGTGACATGCTCTGGTCGGACTGGCTTCCCGTCGTAACCCCTGACGTGCGTTTTTCGCTTGCCGATTTCAACGCGGAATTGCAAGCTCAGATCAAAGGGATTGAGCAACAAGACCTAGAACAAATTAATCAGACTCTCAATCTGATCACATCACTTTCGGCCAATCAGGATGCCCGCAACTGGAATGATCAGCAACGAGTTCGGACTCAATATTCGGCTCTGTTCGGCAGTGCTCAAGCATCTATCGAAGAGGTGCGTACGGTTGCAGTTGACACTGAAACTGCCTTCGCTGAATTCTCAACAACAATTACAGCACAATTTGGCTCCGTTTATGCGCAAGTCACGCAGACAATGAATGCGGTTGCAACGATTGAAGGGCAGGTTGCGGCTTCTTACAGTCTTTCATTAGATGCAAACGGATATGTGATTGGCTATCAACTCGTCAACGGTGGACCGGGAGCAAACGAATTTACAATTACTGCCGATCGATTTCAAATCGCCTTTCCTGGGGTCAACGGTGGCGCAAAAGTACCTGTTTTCACAGTTGCGAATGTCAATGGTACGCCTAAAATTGCTCTCCGTGGTGACATGTACGCGGACGGAACAATCACGGTCAACAAACTAAACGTCGGCACGCTTTCCGCCATTACAGGAAACGTTGGCACTCTCACGGCGGGTATGATAACCGGTAATTCCGGAATGATGGTGATCAATTTAGACGCCGGAACGATTTTGATTTACGGAAACTAGCATGGTTGTTCCTCGAATCTATATCGGGTCGGATCGTGTCACGGTTTCTAAGACTGGATTCGACGCTGTTAATCCTCCTGCCGTTGATTACAAATATTTGTCCCTCGATACACGATTGAATCAAGGACGCCCGCTTGAGGTTGGTTTGTTTCCGAACGTGGTGCTGAACGGAGTGTCGCCTTACAGCAGATTTTATTATTCGCGAGCTTACCCGACACCACCGGGCGTTGATCTCATTTTCTTCGGATTGGATTCCACCGGGTTTGCAGGCATCGGTGCGCCGATCGTGACTCGCGATGCTCAAGCGAGTAATACGGTGCAAAGATCGAGTTATGTGATCGTTCCTTACACTGATGGATTTTTAGTCGGTGAAAATTGGGCGTACCGTCATTCGAGCCTGTTTAATGGCCAACCTCACAATGTTTTTTATATTGCTTGGCAGGTGCGGTGATGGTCTTTCGTCAGTTCTTCGCAGGCTATAACGGTAATTTTAGCGACAGCGGTGTGTGGTTGTCACGTCCTGGTGTAGACGTGCTTGGAACGGTCAATGGAGCAGATTTCCTGCTCAAGTCTGATCTCAAGAATGATCAGATTGTTTTGTCGGGAACTGTTTTCGTTCCGGCCGATGGCTCGACAGTTACAGTTTACTATCCGGTTGGATTTCAAAAATACCCGTACATACTTCATAAGCCATATATAAACGCAGGTCAGGTTGAATATCCTTATAATCTTAATCTAACCGCAAATGATCAAATGATCAATGGTCAGCTTGTTGGATATGATCTTGCTTATAACATTCAAGTCTTCCAAGATCACATGGTGTTCTTCAGCTTTCATGATACAGTCGCGCATGCAACTTATGTTGACTTCATGGTCTTCTACCGAAGCTTAGGAACGTGAGGTCATGGTTCCGCGAGTTTATTTCAGATCCGGAATTGATGCAGCGCTCAGCGTGAGCAGGCCGGGCGTTGATGTAACACAAGCCAACATGGATCAAATGATGTTTGATTCACGTTGGTCAGGTCATCAATTTTTCATGTCCGGACAGATTGCGAGCGTCAACAACCAGATTTCATATGTCAATTTTCCGGTTGTGTTGGATTCCCCTCCTCTGTTCGTCGGATATTGCGACTACGCCTATACAACCACCCCGGGGCAATACTATTCACAAATGCAGGCGTTTCACTACACGAGCGGTGGCACCAGATGGTGGTATTACTACGCGATTGTGACAAGTAGCTACATCGGCTTTCAAAGCTATGACAATCAGACCCCTTCACCCGCGCTGCTCTATTTCGCTCTTTTTAGAAAGGTCGCAGGATGACCGACACACTGCAAAATCTGAATCCTTATCTTGGCGTTGTGGCAATCAATGAGTCGGAACCGCCAATCGATTTGGAGAAATTGCTTGAGGAAATTCAAACGCCGCAGGCTGTGCCGACCAGGCGCCTTGTCATGCATGATGAGGCCGGTGTTATCACTCAAATAATTCTGCAAGCCGAAAGCACTCTCGAAGTGTTGAGTGAAAAATACAAAGAGGCAGGAATTGCACACGTCGTGCATGACGGCGAAGCAGATATTCTGAACAGCTATGTGTTTGGTGGGGAAGTAATTGCAAAGCCGGAGATTTCGATCGTGGGTGATGTGACTCTCAAGGCCGATGGTATGGATGTGCTCAAGCTGATGGTCAATCCACCCGGATGTGTAATTCGAGTCTTGCTGGATGGTAAAGAGATTCACAACGAAACACTTGATGCTGACACGCTGGAATTTGTGACAACCTTCCCTGGCAAATACATCATCAATTTCGTCGCACCTCATCCCTATAAACCGAATTCAATCGAAATCGAGGCAGTGTGATGCGTGTTTCAATCGATCCGGTGCCAGCACTCAGAGCAGCAGCAGAAGAACGTGCAAATTTTCACCACGCGGCGAATGGTCAGACAATCGCTCATGATTGCAAGCGCCGTGCGGCAGAGCAATTCATGGCCGGAGGTGACGCGTCAAAGGAATTTCAGGATGCGGCTGCAATTGAGGGGCTGACTGTCGTTCAATTTGCCAGCCTCATTCTCTCCAAGCCGGATGAGATCATGCAGAACGAAAACAAACGGCGAAAAATGATTGTTGCAATTCGAAAGGCTACCACCCCGCAGGAACTGCAAGAGGCTTTGGCGAGCTTGCCTCCCATGCCTCCGGGTTTTCGTTGACATTTTACATACAATGTTGTAAGGCGATTCTATGACATTCTCATCCTATTTCACTGGCACGGTGACCATTGCAGCAGGTGGTACAACAATCGCTGGCACTGGCGCGAATTGGACTTACCCCAACGCGTCACCTGGCGATATCATCAGCGTTGGTGGACAGATTGCTGTTGTCCAAGACGTGACCAATGCGACAACACTTGTCATCGATGCGTGGCCCTTCGCCGCCGTGACGAATGCAAGCTACGTCCTCTACAAAATCTCCCCGCTCCGCTTCGTCGGTGGGCAGGCCATGGCCGACGTGTCGGCATTGGTTGCAGCACTCAATACTGATGGTTGGTATGTGTTCGTTCCGAGCTCCGCTAACGGCCCGGACCCGTCCTATGGCAATGATGGGCAATTTGCGTTTCAGGCCGCCACGGGCAAGCTATGGGCCAAGGAGGGCGGGGTTTGGACATTCCTTGGCGTCTATCGAGGTTTCAATCCGCGTGGGGTCTATGATCCAACCGCGACCTATGCGGTCGGCGACCTGACTTCTTTCGGAGGGGGCGCCTTCGTTTGGATCAATCCAACACCCGGTAATACTCAACCGCCGGACCCGTCCAATTGGATGGTCATGGGGCAGAAGGGCGACCAGGGAGACACCGGCCCGGTCCCACTGCTTCCGGTCATGCCATGGGCAACCGGCACCTCGTACGTGATCGGACCGCCAGCAAGTTTTGTGCAGCAAGGCGGATCATCCTATCAGTGTCTCGTCGCTCATACATCCGGCACATTTGCCAATGATCTGGCGGCCGGCTATTGGGGGCTCGTTGCTCAAAACGGTATAGGAGATTTGCTGTCAACTAATAATCTGTCTGAGTTGACAGACAAGAACACGGCATTAATGACTTTGATGGGTGTCAGTTTTGGAGCCAGCCAATCGTCCTTGACCGCTCTTCAAATGCTGACCGCACGTACGAATATTGGCGCACTCGGCGACGTCAAAATTACAGTTTGGAACATGACCAATTCTTACACGCCCGCCGCAAATTTGAAGTTCGCTATCTGCGACACTGTAGGTGGCGGCGGAGGAGCTGGCGGCGCACTGGCTGATGCTACTCATAATTTTGGTGGCAGTGGTGGCGGAAGCGGAGGTCATGACAGGTCGTTTTTTACAGGTGATCAGATCAGAGCAGCAGCGTCGGCGGCCGGAGGATCAATTCCAGTGACCATTGGTACCGCAGGAGCGGCTGGTGGTTGGGGCGCAACTGCCAATGGGACGAACGGAGGGACCACAAGCATCGGATCACTGATATCGTCAAATGGCGGTGTTGGTGGGTTCGGCGCCGCAGTAACTCAGAGTTTCGGTGGGAGCGACGGTGCACCGAAAACAACAGGTCCAATGGCAGGCAACCTCATCAATGACGGAGGTAGTGCTGGGGAAATGCTGTCTTGGTTCATGACTTCCGGGGTAGGCTACATCATCGCCAGAGGTGGAAACGGAGGTTCATCTGTTTACGGCGGAGGTGGCAAAGGCAGCATGGTATATGCCAGTTACGCAAATGGTAATCCGGCAACTGGCGCAGGAAGCGGCGGTGGTGGCGCCTCGTCTAATAACGTCGCGGCCGGCGCCGTTGGTGGAAACGGAATGGCTGGCCGTGCCTGGGTCATCGAGATTTATTAGGAAATTTTAAAAATGATTCCTCGTGTAGTTGATATTTCGCATCACAATTCTGGTAAATTCGACTTCGCCGCAGTCGCAAAAGCTGGCGTGTGGGGAGTGATTCACAAAGCGAGCCAAGGTAGGTCATACGTCGATCCGACATATGCCGATCGACGCAACGCGGTACGGGGTGCCGGCCTGTTGTGGGGTGCATACCACTTCAACACCGGAGAGTCCGTTACGGCTCAAGTCGACAATTTCATGAAGGCCGCAAAGCCTGACACCTCGACTCTGATGGTTCTCGACTTTGAAGACAACCCTTCGTCACAGATGAGCATTCAGCAGGCGGTCGAATTTCTTCGCACGCTTGAAATCAGACTTGGCCGCAAAGGCGCAATTTACGGCGGAAACCGGATCAAGGAAAACGTCGGAAAGCTTGATACTTCTGACCGCGCTTATATTACGTCGCATAAGCTTTGGCTTTGTCAGTATGGTCCTAAAGCGGTGCTGCCACCCGGGTGGTCAAAATATTGGCTCTGGCAATTCACGGGTGATGGGATCGGCCCGACACCTCACAGCATTGCAGGCATTCCGGGC
>Ga0209628_10002181_pt1 | contig 13145 bp, 7 predicted proteins | sample TergutCu122P4_FD_187285 | JGI IMG/M metagenome (GOLD analysis project Ga0209628, IMG submission 187285) | Cubitermes ugandensis P4 segment gut microbial communities from Kakamega Forest, Kenya - Cu122 P4 (SPAdes) (version 2) | ecosystem: Host-associated > Arthropoda: Insects > Digestive system >...
TTCCAGTTGTTGATTTTATTGTGTGAATAGTTTATTAAAGAACGAACATGAATAACTTTAACATATAATGTCTGTTTAGATGAAAATGCATTTCAATATTAAGCTTTCAAAAGATTTTCAACAGTGAAACTCAAACACTGTGATAATGTGACTGTAAAGTAACAGTTCATGTTTCACTTCCATATACAAGAATATATGACAATACAATCCATTTTTCATTTGAAGAAACACTACTCAGGGAAAGCCAAACAGCTAACATGAATGACATATGACTGCAGTGTGATTAATGTAACAGCAGAATGAATCTGGGAAATGCCCGCTACTATTCAGTTCAAAACCTTCTTATCTTCATATCTGCAGTCTGAATCCATAGAGATTCAGACTGCAGGCTGAAAAATCTGAGGTGTGAATCCCAGCATAGAAAAAAGATTTATCTGTTCCACAGAATGTCCAGACTGGCTCTGGGACCCATCCAGCCTCCTGTTCAATAGGTACCAGGCAGTTTTCCCTGGGCAGAAAGTGGCTTGGGACTGATAACCACTCACCTACATTTAGAACCAAGGTTAAGAATGAGTGGAACTATATCTTCTCTCCCCTTTTGCCTTCATGCCATATACAGGGATGATGTTAACTTTTTTTTTTACACACAAAATTACAAATTCTTTTGGTCAGGAATTTTAACTATCATATTAGGGTAAGAATGCAGAGGATGGATGAGAACAGGGTGTTGAGGCAAATATTTGTATTTAGGAAGGACGATGAACCAGGAGGCTAGAGGAAACTGCATACTGGGGAAATTGTACTCTGTGCTAAATATTATTAGGATGATGAAACCTAGGGGGTGATGAGCTGGGTATGTGATGTGCATGGAAGAAAACAGAAACACATATAACATTTTGGTGATTAAACCTAAAGGACAGAAATCATTTCAAATACCTAGACACAGATGGAAGAGAAATATTCAAATGGACCTTAAAGGAGTAGGATGGGAGGGTCTATAAGGATTCACTGACTACTGCTGTATTACCCTCCACCACTTTCTGGACTGTCAGCCGAGCCAAATCACTTGTTGCTAGCAATGTGTGTCACTACAAACTTTCAAACAAACACACTGACCAGACATTGTTAAGGAGAATGTACAGGAAGCACAACACACTGAAGGAGATGTGAAGGGGGTCTACACATGGGACTTCTGACCATTGCTTCAGTATAGGCTATGTTATATGACATGAAATTCAAACGGCACCATGGGCCCTTAGCCTGGGGAAAAAACAGCAGAGGTATGAAGTTGACTACCACACTCTGCCTAATACTGAGGTTAAAAATGGGTGGGGATATATCTCAACTTCTCCATGTACCTTCATGGTGTGCAAGGGAACAACTGTACCTTATATACCATGCTAAGTTATGTTGCTTATTTTGTTATATTACGACATGTTATGTCAAGCAATCATGGATACTGGGAGCAACAAGAATTGAAAAGGAAAGAGACCTGTGGACAACAAAGAACTAGATGTTTTAGCCTAGTAAAAGGTAAAGTTCACCCTAGAAGAGGCCATGAAGGCCCACAAGGGAAGCAAAGATAGAGCCCACTCCTTTAACCATGGCACCATAAGGGGGTGTGTGGTCAGTGCCACACCCTGGCCACTTTATCCTCGGGGAAGAGATCCGTTATCCTCTGTACAGGAGCCTGAGTGGGCTCCAGCGCCGGTCTGGACAGGTGAAGAAAATCTCACCCCCCACCAGGATTCAACTCCCTAAATGTCCAGTCCATAGTCAGTTACTATACTGACCATGCTGTTCCAGTTTAGCCCAGTACTCTGAGATAATCAGAAAAGAAGAAAAACCTGCAAGAAGTTAAAAAAAAAAAAACAGATTCATTCGTGGATTATTTAGTGATACTGTCAGTATGTGGACTACATAGCATCAATGACAGATAAATGAATATACATCCCGAGAATCACTGGCACAGGAGAATTGAAGAACTTGAAAAATAATGTCACAATCCTTCATCCACCACAAATCCCACACAGACTGCACTTGGAATGAACACAACCCTTCACATGAGAAGCTGGCAACAAACCAACTGTAGTGTAGCATGGGTAAGAACAAACTGAGGGAAAACAGAAAAGACGGGAGACTTATCATCCACTGACCCACACATAATTACTACAATTGGTGCCATACTATGCTATGCTAAGCAATGACTTACCGGATGGCTGAACAACAGCGGTGGGCTTGCTAACAGTCTTCAACCGTTCTACGCGTTGGCCATGAGACAGATTCAATATGGCAGGTCTGGACAGTCGATAACCACGATTGTCTGAGCAATTGAGAGGAAGACCACCTGGGAATGGTTTGTCAAATACCACATCATACATAAGGTCAGCTTCACTGTCCGCACGGTGAATACCTGAACAGACACAAAAGAACAATGCCTACAGTGGTGACAAAGTCAGAGAATGGTAGAAAACTAATATAAAAGGTAAATAACATTTTGCAAAGCAACTACACTGAATTTGCAACAGACTTGACTAGGAATACAGAAAATAAGCCCTGAGTGCACAGGCCCATAAGCATGAACATAACAAAGAGGTTTCACTACGCTGTGTCACAGTGTGTTTAATGCTTGGTTTCCACAACAAATTCTACCCTGAAGATACAGAAAGCAAGTTCCCCTGAAACAATAGCAAATCTTTACCAAACTACAGTGTCACATCCATAAGACTGCAATCTGAAAAAGCAAAAAAATCCATCACAGCTGTGTTTCTTGCATATTAGCCCTAGAGAGACTGTGGAAACAGAGAAATAAACTCCAGTCACACCCAGGATTTCATACAAACTCCACTCACTTCTTGCTGTTTCAAGTGCACATCTTACCTATTACAGTGCCTTTGAGTCCCAGTGGTACTGTGTATGCGTCTCTAACATTCACAATGCGGTCAAACAGTCGATGATTTGCCGATGGATCTGGGGGAAGGCTTCCCACCTGCAGCTCAGGCTAGCAACATGAGAAGCTGAAGATTACTGATACAGAACTACACACAATAACTGAAAACAATGACTAATTAAGGGATGAATGGCTGGGTTGGGACAAAGTAACCACATCCATACCAACTTCAGTCTCCCATTCTCCTAACTACTGAATACATAGAGCACTTTCACCGAGAAGAAAACAGATGTGCAGCCTGCAAATGATTCTCATCCCCCTCCTACTGTTGAGGTTAAGGATGTACAGAACTTCATCTTCACGCTCCCATTATGCCACTAGTAGCTCTTTCCAGGTCCATGAGATTTTCTGCCACTCCTTTCATTTTTCTAAGAGTTATAAATACGATCCAAGCCCTACTCTGGCCCACAATGTGCCTATTAATACTAGAGTAAATCCATGTTAATTTGAAGTGTTTGTGGACCAAAAAATTAAGCTTCAAGTTATGTGATTTCAAATTATATGTGGTTATATGTGGTTGGTTGAATTCCAGATGTTATGTCGTAAGTGGAGATTTTTAATTAACTGAGCAAGTAGAAGACTTCCTTCTGGTATTTATTTTTGAATGTCTACTAAATAATGTAACACAATTTACATAAAAATGTAAACCAACAATAATTCATGTCTGTAACTTTCATCTTGGTGCAATATTGTAGAACAGTGCAGTCACCTTTCTCTCATACCAGTGCTGGTAGCTCGGTTGGTTAACTCCACTGTAGACAATGCATGATGGAGAAAAATGCTAACTACATGCACACAGAATACACAATGGGGCCTTCAGATCACAGAAATGATATGCATTGGTGTCATTTAAGGTTCAATTCACCTCCCTTACATTACGTACTAATGACAAAGAAAATGCCAACCACGTATATAGTTCTCACAGTGATTCTGTCATATTACAAAAACGTAATCAACAGCTGGGAATGTGATTGGTCAGCACTGAGAAACATGTCATGGGTTCTAGGACAATTCTTGTGACTTTGCAATTCCTCCACTCTTGTTTCACAGCAGTACATAGCACATGCAATGGAAGGTAGCTTGTCCTCTGTACAGTCCACGAAAGGAAACCACAGACTCTACACTTCAGCATGACCATCGCAGAGATATCCCAAATTCGGCTAGTTATACATTCAGTAGACATGCATGCATAGGCAGCTGAATTTTTGGTGTCTCTGCTGAAGTGACAGTGGAGTGTGGAGTAACCTGGCTGAGCTCCCGACACTGGTACAAGCCTCAACATCATGTTGTAGAAAGAGTGGCTTCACTATTCTACAGTAGTACACAAAATGTTTGAACAAATTGTTCAGAATATAACATTTAAAATTATTCAACTTCTAGTAATGAAAGGGCTATAACATAGCTTCAAATTACAAATAAACCACACTTTGAATCAATCACATTAAAAAGTAAAAAATCCCATAAATAGTCTTGGAATTATATGGCAATTTGAATTAACCAATTTCAAATTAACAAGGATAGACTGTACAGCCTTTTTGTGTGTGACTTACTCATCTACCCTGGTGATGGAGACTGTAGGTTACTCTGAGATATAAGGGCACTTCTGCCGGACAGATGACGTCACATGCCAGAAAACAAGTAGGACATGTTGCACACATTGGAAATAGAAAATACAAATAAGGTTTCAGTCACATAACCTCAGGAGAGGAGACCTCATGCAAGACAAAGGCACAGCCAGGAGGAAAATATTAAGATACACAGTAAAAACCCATTTATTCAAAACCAGTTCATTCAAAAGCCCAAATAATTTGAAACACAGGACTTTGAGTACCTTTTAATACAGTTAACTCAAAATATGGTTAATCTGTAAAGTGAAGTGATAAAACAGACAAAGGACTACTAACCCTGAGTGATCTGAAAGAGTAAAACTGGAAAAGCCCAGAGTCCAATGACTCATATGTCAAACATTTATGTCCATCTGACTCTAATGATGGTTGAAAAGGTGAGACAGTGCTAGTACTAGTGAAGTGTGAAAAGAAGGCATGTAACAGTGCCAATGATGAAGAAATTAGAGTTTTAAAAGATACTACTAATAGTTTGGAATACCATAAATTTGCTGTACTACATTAATATTTGGAAAATCATCTCTTAAATACTGGGCACATGTTTGATGAATATGATTTCTTGTTTGCTGGCTTGCATTTTGATGTGAACTGTAATAAATTATGTAGCAGGCATTTAAAAAATGAATGGAAAAAAAAACTGATAATTATTGTAAGTAAAAAATCACAGCTTGTAACATAATATCAGGGTTTCAACCAACCACATAACAATGTGTGCATTGACAAAATATGTGTAATTCTGAATCACATAATTTGAAGCCAAATTTTCCAGTTCTGAGCAATTTGAATTAACAAACTTTTACTGTAATATGTGAAAGGCTGGAATGAATTAGCTAACTCATGGCAGGAGCCGAATGTAGCTTTTGTCAACATGGTAATAAAACTTCACATCAGGGAACATACCTAGTACCATGGAGTTTTTTTTTAAAGTTGTGGGGACGGAAAGAAACTGGGTTCCTTGGGCATACTGTACCAGCCACTTAAGGCAGATGAGTAAAGATCACTGATGAAATTACAATGGGAAACCAAAGTGATTAGAAAAAATTCTGCACCAATGCTTCTCTGTTCACCATAAATCCCAACATGGACTATCCTAGGACTGAATCAGTGTTCAAAAGGAGAAACCGCTAACTAACTTTCTACACTTAGTTATACACTACATGAAAATACAAAACTTTTAAGCAAATACATACCTTGTACAGGAGGTGCGGTTTCACCTGCATGAGAACTGTCTTGCCACGACACCCATTCTGCTGGAACTCATCAACCTCCCTTTCAATTGCCTGCACAAACTCGGCCTCTAGAATTTCTGACCCGCAAACATGTCGTTCCACCTTTGTGTATGGCTGCTCCTTGAGCCAGTTCGTTATGGCCGTTACATAACTCACTCTGCACAACCAACAAAGCATGCTGACTGTTATGTCCCCTTTGGTAAGGGGATTTGTGTACTGTCAAATCCATACCAATAACAAACTTCATAAAATGTTAACCCTTTTGGTGCCAGAATAAAATGCTTGGGGTAATGTGCAGGATACTGGAACTTAAACGAGAGGTGCATAAGGAAGCCCACAAAATGGCCGTTTTCTGTACTTGACATTCCATGTTTTGAGCACTACACCACATGATGGGTGTACCTGGCATTAGGCACCAAAAGGTTAAGCACCTTCTGGTATCTGACACTGATCAGCTGGTAAACATCTAACATATTATGTGGTATCACATCACTGCAGATTCAGATCTTAACCCTTCTTGCATCACAAACATTTACCAAAATGCCCAAATTCTATTTCTTTTCTTTACAGCCAAAACTTCAAACACTGTTGTGAATTTTTCATGCATATCAGCACAGCACAATAAAACAGCCATTTAAAATGCAGCACCTAAAGGGCAAACACATCTGAGAATGTGGAAAATGTGATATTAAAGATAATGATGGGAACAGACAATGTGATATACTGACATATATTTCAACACACACATTTAAGCCACAATGGCAAGATGTACCCAGTGCATCTACATTTCCCATGTGTTCTCTGGAATTTTAAATGCCTCAATCTCTTTGGACTTTCTTTATTTTTTATGCAAATCTGTAGCATAACAAATTTTTTTGATTGTATACTGTCACCATATTAAACTATATAGTGTCAATACCATGATAATTAAATTTGATATTTGGCCTCCTGGTCTGTTATCTGCACTAACACACAGGTACCTGTAAACTGTCAAGCACAACCTTTATTAGCAAACAAATCTTGTTCACCTTCCCAATCACAAAGGCATGGTGACATGGAATAATCCATCCTACAAAGAAAATCTATTTAATGTGATATTAATATCTCCAAATACAACATGAAATTGTATTGATTATTAAAATAACATCATCTATGATTATTAAAATAACATCATCTATGCAACTGCATATTCATAATTAAACAGAACACTTTATCGTGACACTCAAAATCAACCAAGGAGAAATAACACATTTTTAAAAAGCATCACATTATACCCATTTACAAATGTTTTGAAAGTTTTAAAGGGATAAACTCTATGCAACTCAATACAGACAAAAAGATTTATACAGCTAATACAAAGGATAAAATAACATCAATATCATAAACAGTAAGTTAAGAAATTTGAAACTCATTCCCAATAAAGTGACACATGATGTTTCATATTTACATAATTTTACATCTTTAGGCATGTTTGCACAAATGTGAAAAGCGACTATTAGCTTCGTCATGGCTGGTCTGTGCGTACGTCCACATGGAACAACTCAGCTCCTACTAGACAGATTTTCATGAAATTTTATCAAGTATTTTTTGAAAATCTATCAAGGAAATTCAAGTTCCATTCCAACCTGACAAGAATAATGGGTACTTTTGATGAAGACCTATGCATATTTATGATAGCATCTCACTGAATTCTTCTTAGAATGATAAATGCTTCAGACAAAGGTAGAACAGAAAATCAAAACACACATTTCATGTTCAGTAACTTTTTACTCAAAAATTGTGCCACTTATGAGACAAACTGGAAAAATTTGGTGCAGCCAGCCAAGCCACAGGTAGCAATATAATATGGCACATGCACTTTGCATGCTGGATAACTAAGTCTAGAGACACACAATCAGAATATGTAACACTTATTGCTTTTCCATGGCAGCCACAGTTACATGAACATGCCTCACTGTTACATTATACATACACTGCCTGTCTTGTTACGTTTTAATAATTAGCTTGATGATCACTGAATAAGTCACAACATATGTAATTAGAGTTAATATGAACAGGATCTGTTTCATAACAAAGGTTGTGTTAAACAGTACACAAGTACTAATGGTAGGATGACTGGTGGATGACGAACTTGAAGTATTTGTACGGATGCGATAATGGCCTAACAGTGGATTTTCCTGGAATATGCCCACTGGGAATGAGAATAACTATGAAAACATGCCACAAAAGGTGGTGTACCAAAAAAAGATTTGAACTAGGGACTACCTAAATCAACGTCTAGACTGCTACCACTATATCAAACTGTTCAGACACAGGGTATTTACAATAATATACACCTTCTTCACATCATTTGATTACTATACACTGTCAGAGTCTCAGATCTTGTATAGACTTTATATTTAGGTGACCTCAACTAAAATCTGACTCCCATGACAACTTTGTGTGTAACACACCTCACAAATTGTACTCCAATGAAACCAGCAGTTTCACTGATTAAACATACTGATGAATGGACAGTTTCTCAGTTATGAGTTCACTTTATAGTGTATGTAAAAACATATAAAAATGGTACAAAGCACACTACTCACCCCATATAATTTGCAGTTGAGAAAACATCTGATTCATAAAATACGTCATTTCCTGTGTGCTTGGCCAGGTGCTCAAAGAGGTCAGGAAATTCCTGCATATAGTTTTGAACAAGACTGACTGCTTTGTTTGAATAATACCACGCTGTGCCCTCCTTTCGAGTGTATCCCGGTATCTGATAGACAAGAAACAAAGTAACCATTAAACGAAAACATTTTAAATCAAGACACATTGACCATTTAACTCCTATGTTTTTTCTATAACAAGACAGCCAACAATTCTTACTCATATCAATGTTTCATGCTCTTTGTAAGGTAGCTAGCACAGCAGATTTGTGATTCTTAAAGATTCTTCAGTTCTTTCACAAGCAGAAATACACAATACTTTAAGTCAGTACCAGCCATACTTCTAAGCTAAATCAACAAGGAAGCTAAAATTGGCAAATGCAGAAAATAGAAACCAAGCCCTAATACCACAAGCATGCTGATCTGTATGTCTGCTGTGATCCCTATACTGGTGCTAACTGTCCAAAGATTTTAATTCCTCCTAAGACTGCAATGATGTTAGTCATAGATGTAAAATATGTGCATGTATATCATCCATTTCTACTGCAAATATGTAACATCAAGGTTACTATCATAGGGCTTAGCACTGCAAGAGTTAAATGAGGAATCAATTTTAACAGCCATAAGAAGAGTTGACAAACCCATGAACAAATACTCACCTCTTCATTGCGTTTGTTAAACTTGAGGTTAAGTCCCACATTGACCTTGTTACATGACTCCATAGTGGCATTCTTGTCACCCTGAACAATGTAGATGGTGCCTGTGATCCGTGATACTAAGTGTGATGACACTCCCAGACGCTGGGCTGCCACACTTCCTGCAGCAAAACCACAATGCAATAAGATGCTCTCAGTAGTAAAATTCACAGCCACACCTCTCTTGTACATAGAATATACAGGGAACAAATAAACATATTAAATATTAAATGATCAAATTTTCATATTTCCCCCATCACTCCTAGTAAATTCAATGCTCACAACATCTAACAATATACGTGTGTAGAGAGCCGAGCTTATACACTGCCCAAGGTTTTCAGGCTGTGCAAAGGCTCAGATTGTCAGTTGCCAGCCTTCCGACAGAGGTGGTCAAGGTTTCAAAACAGGTTAAGTCAGTGTAAGATTTGTTGTGGTAATGGTAGAACTTTGATTTCTCCTGTTATCATCATTGCACCCGTGCGCCATATTCATATTTCATTCATCTATTAGTAACACTATGTTACCTTAGCAACTGACAGCATTACTAAATGAAACACTTGTCTCTATCAGCATTCATCCTCATGCTGTGTGGCACACCAGTCCTTTCCAGGAACTCCTGTATTAGCTCACAGACCTTTCTACTTCTTGCCCGTAAGGCATAACTGTATAAAAAAAAAATATCGTTTAACTTTTAATGTCTCACCTTGTATACTGTTCACACATTTCTGCAAACCACAATGTGCAAAGCTACCATGATGCTATCTTCAAGGCCACCTAGGCCAAAGAAAGATGTGCCATGGAGTGGCAGAAATGATGATACTCAAGAACACAAACTAGAAAGGCAATTGCCACAGAAAAGAGAACAATGGAGCATGATGTCATATGACACTCTATCATGAAGTAAAAAATGGACGATGATAATGATGATGGTACTGATGAGGAGGAGGAGGAAGATTGCATGGACTCATAACTTGAAACTATTCACATCAACTTACCAGGCATGTAATGTATGTTACGGTCTTGATACTTCTTCCGCACACTGTCCAGATTTGGCTCTGGTGTCACCAACATGCACAACTTTACTCGTCCTCTCTTAACTGCTTCACCGCCATCCACAACCTGCCATCACAATATAGATAACAACAATGAAAACATGGCACAAAGATTCATCATCACATAAATGCAATCAAATTTAACATGTAAAGTTTTTCTTGATCAACTTTTGCTTTTTGTACTCTCAGAATTGCTGCTGAGTACTGCCAGTAGATTAAGCAGTGAAATGTCATGAGCATCAGTGAATTTTGGGTTCATACAGCTTTCCAGATCATCTAGTGACAAAACATTCAGCTTTTACTGTGCCCTTCTATCTGCATAATTTTTTTTAACAGACTTCATGTTTCCCCACCCCCCATGCCCATGTGTGCAACATGTCTGCAAGGTTAAAGAAATTAAAGATTTTTTTAGTATGGCAAAAACTCCTCTTCAATCCATATTTATCATTTTTGTTTCCATTCCTCATTTACCTTTATCTTTATTTGCTGCAGATGCAAATCCAAAAGAAATTTTAATTACAGTACCTTGAAAGAAGAATTAATAATTAAAATAATGACAGCATGGGCATGTTTTAAGAATGAGCAGACAGAATTCAAAAGTAGGGTTTGAACATGAAAGTAATAGGAAAACACGTAACACGAAGAAACACAGAAGGAAGAAAAGGATGAAAAGCTGTGGCATGACAAAGATAGATAGATGGACAGGCATGCTTGCTTGATGACCCACATAAAGTGGGAACATCTGAAGAAGAGGAATAGCAAGTGCATGAGCAGAGGAAGGAGAGAAACTATTTTTTTCCTAGTTAATTAAATACTAAATTACAAGACTTTAAAAAAAATCTATTGTTTCATGATGAGCCATTTTAGAAAATTCAATAAAATGTGATTTTAACCTCATGTATAGCCATATTTACATCAGCTTGACACGAACCAAAAATAAATTCTTCTAACAAATTTCAGTGGAAATGAAATTCAGTCAGAATCAATATGGCAGTCTGAGAGATTAAACAAAATAACAGACCAACAGAAACAACTTGCCTCTCCCATAGCACCATAATGAGGATGTCCTAGCATAAAGCACACCGATTTGAGTGGGAACACTTCCTGTAGGGTACGGAACTGTACAAAAGTTTTGTCATGAACTGCAATGTCTTTCACTGTAGTCTGTAGAGCATAAGCTGTCAGCGCATCACTCCACTAGAAACATACAAGAAGAAACTGTTACCAGAGACAGGCCACCATAACAACTTATGCAACCACTACATAAAACTGTGTCACTTCTAGGAGCGCAAAATTACTGGCTTCATTTAAATAACAATTTCTGTGTCTCACCTAAGTCAGAAACCTCACAAATTTTATTCAAATTCTTTCTTTCTGTTTTATTAACTATTCAAGATACTGACAAATTCTACAGGTCAAAGTTTTACAGCTCAACAAGATTTGCATTATGTACCATGCACCACATATCAATTTTATGAAAAAAAGATACATATAATGACTGAAGTGAGATTCCTGTAAAGTAAGAACAAATACAAAAATAGTTACATTTACACAACAAATTTTAGTGTATATAATGTTTGGGGTTCCCCTGGCAGTGAAGTTTCATACTGCAGTACTCTGGGTTATAACTCAAGGTACTGCTGTAACCGTTATTTCTATCTTCAGTGTACCCTCTGAATGGAAAGAGCAGGCCTCTTTTACCAAACAACACAGTGAAGATTTGAGTCTTCTGGGATACGATGTCATGTCAATTGCTATACGGAAACCAATGTTTCAAAGAAGCTTGCTGCCTCCATCTTCAGGAGAACTACCTCAAAGATGGAGCCAGCAAGCTCCTCCAAGATAAATAAATATCCTTGAAGCGGGTAAATGCTCCTCCAAAAATCTGTATCTACGTACCAGTCTACATGATGTCTGACTGAGGTTTTTCCGTGCTTTTTCCTCAGTTGTAAGGCAAATGCCAGGATATAACTAGCCAAGATGGGGCACAGCCTGCACTTTCCCAAACTGCTGTGTTGTTCTATGTATTGTTTGTTTTGTGTTGTTCTGTGTATTGTTTGTGTGTAAATGTGTAATGTACTGCTGCCACCGCGTGACAACCCAATTGCTGTTAATAAATGTATCATATCATACCATAATCAAAGACTGAACACTGCATCAGCACTGCTATGACAACCTCAAAGATCACAAAGAAAAGTGTCATAACACTGAGGACAGCAATACACAACTTTATGTGTATATCTCTGTAATATCAAACTTCAGTGAAATAAGTTCAGAAGTTTTGGAGATTAAACATGCAGATGGGCACACAAACACAGCACACTGTGAGTTCATTTCATGCCCTCTGTGCAAACAACATGTAAATACTCCATAGCTAAAAAAAACTTATCAAGGTTACAGTCCTTGGGGATGTGACACCAGGTAATATGGTACACATGTACCAGCATTTTGAGGGAACATGCTGCTCCTGAAGATGGTGGCAGCAGCTTCCTACAAAACATTTGATACTTATGTATTCAAATTACAAGCTGTAATGTCACAAACAAATGTAATGTCAGTACAACAACAATGAGAACCTTCATTCCCAAATTACTGAGCTAATGAAGTTAAAACTGTGGCAAAAGTTTAGATTATATGACTCACAGAACTACTTGGCTTGAACCAAATGTCAATTACCTGCTTCTCCATTGTTATCTTTCCCGTCAAGCCAAAAATGTACTTCCTGCCAATCATGGCTGCCGCATGAACCAAGATGTTTGTCTCACCTATATCCACGCCCATGCGGTTGAGATAACTGTTAAATACAATTCAAAGTAATCTTAACCCTTAGGCTACCGGATTAAATTTCACTTGCCATTTAATAATATTAACCCTTAGGCTACTAATTTCGTATATATATGGAGCTCCTAGTAAAGCCAGAAATGCTAACGTCGTATATATATG
>Ga0209628_10002182_pt1 | contig 13145 bp, 12 predicted proteins | sample TergutCu122P4_FD_187285 | JGI IMG/M metagenome (GOLD analysis project Ga0209628, IMG submission 187285) | Cubitermes ugandensis P4 segment gut microbial communities from Kakamega Forest, Kenya - Cu122 P4 (SPAdes) (version 2) | ecosystem: Host-associated > Arthropoda: Insects > Digestive system...
GGAATCCATGCAGCGTCTGGATTCTGCGACTACGCTTCGCTCCGCGCAGAATGACGAAGGTATTGGCGGAGTGTAATTGCTTGAACGAAAACGGCTCTAATCCGCCGGCGGCTGGCTGACCGGGGCGGCGCTTGGCAGGGCGCTGGGTTCTTCTTCCTCGGCGGGCGTCTTGTCGAGGTTTTCGGCATAGACGTAATTGCGTTCGCGCCCCTGGCCGAAGCCGACCAGGCCCTCCGGCGGCGCCGGCAGTTGCAGCGGGGTGTCCTTCAGCGCGCGCTGCATGTAGGCGATCCAGATGGGCAGCGCCGCCGCGCCGCCGGTTTCGCTGTTGCCGAGCTTGCGCGGCTGGTCGAAGCCGATCCAGGCGCAGCCGACGATGTTCATCTGGTAGCCGCAGAACCAGGCGTCGACATATTCGTTGGTGGTGCCGGTCTTGCCGGCCAGATCCTGCCGCTTCAGCGTTGCCGAGGCGCGGGCGGCGGTGCCGTAGATGGCGACGTCGCGCAACATCAGATCCATCAGGAAGGCGTTGCGCGGGTCGATGGCGCGCAGCGTTTCGTCGCCGGCCTCGATGCTGGCGGCGCGGGCGAGAAGCTGGTCTTTCTCGTCGCGGATCTCGCGCACGATGTAGGGGTCGAGCTTGTAGCCGCCGTTGGCGAATACCGCGTAGGCCCGCACCATCTGCCAGGGCGTGACGGAGCCGGCGCCGAGCGCCATCGTCAGGTAGGGCGGGTGGCGCTCGGCGTCGAAGCCGAAGCGGCTGACGTAATCCTGGGCGTAGTGGGTGCCGATGGCTTGCAGCAGGCGCACCGAGACGAGATTCTTGGATTTGGCCAGCGCCGTGCGCAGCTTCATCGGGCCTTCGTACTTGCCGTCGTAATTGTGCGGCTCCCATGCCTGCGAGCCGGTTTCGCTGGCGGGGACGACGAGCGGACTGTCTTCGACGATGCTGCCCGGACTGTAGCCCTTTTCCAGCGCGGCGGAATAGATGAAGGGCTTGAAGCTGGAACCGGGCTGCCGCCACGCCTGCGTCACATGGTTGAATTTGTTGCGGTTGAAATCGAAGCCGCCGACCAGGGCGCGAATCGCGCCGTCCTGCGGCGACAGGGAGACGAAGGCGGATTCCACTTCCGGCAACTGGCTGATCTGCCAGTTGCCCTTGTCGTCCTTTTGCAGCCGGATGATGGCGCCGCGCTGCAAGCGCCGGTTGGGCGGCGCCTTGTCGTCCAGCATGCGGGCCGCGAACTTGAGCGAATCGCCGCTCAGGGTCAGCGTTTCGCCGCCCTTGCGATAGACGCTCAACTGGCCGGGGCTGGCCGCCAGCACCAGCGCCGGCGTCAGGTCGCCGGCGTCGTGGATGTCTTGCAGGCTCTCGTCCAGGCCCTCGTCCTGATCCGTCCTGAAGCGGCTCATGTCGAGGAAGGATTCGGCGCCGCGGTAGCCGTGGCGGCGGTCGTAGTCCATCACGCCCTTGCGCAGGGCGGCGTAGGCGGCTTCCTGCTCGCTCTTGACGAGGGTGGTGTAGACCTTCAGGCCGCGGGAGTAGACATCGTCCGGGAATTGTTCCGCCGCGATCTGGCGGGCCATCTCGGCGGCGTACTCGGCATGCACCGAGAATTCCGCCAGTTCCCGCTTGATGACCAGCGGCTCCTTCAGCGCGGCCTCGTGCTGCGCCGGGGTGATGTGATTCAGCTCCAGCAGGCGGCGCAACACATATTGCTGGCGCAGCCGGGCGCGCGACGGGTTGGCGACCGGGTTGTAGATCGACGGCGCCTTCGGCAGGCCGGCCAGCATCGCCGCCTCGGCGATGGTGATGTCCTTGAGCGGCTTGCCGAAATAGATCTGGGCCGCCGCGGCAAAGCCGTAGGCCCGCTGGCCCAGATAGATCTGGTTGATGTACAGCTCGAGGATCTGGTCCTTGCTCAGGTTGTGCTCGATCTTGAAGGACAGCAGGGCCTCATACAGCTTGCGGGTGTAGGTCTTTTCGCTGGTCAGGAAAAAATTGCGGGCCACCTGCTGGGTGATGGTCGACGCGCCCTGGCGCTTGCCGCCGCCCAGCGCGTTGGCGATCGTCGCCCGCGCGATGCCCAGATAATCGACGCCGCCGTGCTGGTAGAAGCGGTCGTCCTCAGCTGACAGAATGGCCTGCTTCATGATCTGCGGCACCTCGCCGATGGTCACCACGGCGCGCCGCTCCTCGCCGAATTCGCCGATCAGGAAGCCGTCGGCGCTATAGACGCGCAGCGGAATCTTCGGCCGGTAGTCGGTCAGCGTTTCCAGCGACGGCAGCTTCGGGTAGGCCAGCACGAGGACGATCAGGGCGATGGCCACGCCGGCCAGCGCCAAGCCGAGCACAAAGACGAATGGATAGAGAATCAGGCGAGCGCCCAGAGGCAAGGAAGGCAAGATGGAACCCGGTCAGGCAGGAATGAGGAGTGTCGCAAATTATACGCTGCGCCGTTTAACGATCGTGAAAATGCTTTACTTGCCTGATAGTTGTTGCTAGCATCTGAAGTGAATTATTGGTTATCTTGCTAACTTCGCATTCCATAAGGACTTTTGGGGGGAATTGTGGGCTTCGATTTCGCCGCGTTGTTTAACCCCAAGGCGCGACCCTTGCTGGGACTGGACATCAGTTCCTCCGCCGTCAAAATGGTGGAGTTGGCCGCCAATGGCAGGGATGGCTATCGCGTCGAAAGCTATGCCATCGAGGTGCTGCCCAAGGACGCGGTGTCCGACGGCAACATCGCCAATCTCGATGCCGTCATCGATTGCGTGATACGGGCGCGCAAGAAAATGGACACCTCGACGCGCCACGTCGCCCTGGCGCTGCCGGGGTCGGCGGTCATCACCAAGAAGATCATCGTGCCCGCCGGCCTGCGCGGCGACGAACTCGAAGCGCAGGTCGAGTCCGAGGCCAACCAGTACATCCCCTTCCCGATCGACGAGGTCAATCTCGATTATCAGGTGATCGGGCCGGCCCCGTCGCTGCCCGATGAACTGGAAGTGCTGATCGCCGCTTCCAAGAAAGAGCGCGTCGAGGACCGGGTCGCGGTGGCGGAAGCCGCCGGGCTGAAGGCGATGGTCGTCGATGTCGAATCGCTGGCGATGCTCTCGGCCTACAGCCTGGTCGAGCGCCAGTTGCCGGAATCGGGCAAGAGCCAGATCGTGGCCCTGATCGACGCCGGTTCCGTGGCGATGGAACTGACGGTGATGCGCGACGGCCAGCAGGTCTATACCCGCGAACAGGCCTTCGGCGGCCAGCAACTGACCCAGGACATCGTCCGCCACTACGGCATGACCTACGAGGACGCCGAGGCTGCCAAGCGGACGGGCAAGCTGCCGGAAGGCTACGAAACCGAATTGCTGACCCCCTTCATGGAAAACCTGGCGCTGGAAGTCTCCCGCGCCTTGCAGTTTTTCTTTACCTCGACGCAGTTCAACCGGGTCGATCACATCATCCTGGCCGGCGGTTGCGCGGCCATTCCCGGCATCGACGAGATCGTCGCCACGCGCACCCAGGTGGACACCCTGATCGCCAATCCCTTCGCCAGCATGGCGTATTCCGGCAATATCCGGGAGAAAAGCCTGCTGGCCGACTCGTCCTCGCTGATGGTGGCTTGCGGCCTGGCCCTGCGGAGGTTCGACCCATCATGATTCGCATCAACCTTCTGCCCTACCGGGAAGCGGCCAAGAAAGCGCGGCGCGAACAGTTCTACGTGCTGGCGGGTCTGGTCTGCCTGCTCGGCGCCCTGCTGGTGTTCGCCGTCTATACCTACCTTGGCAACGCCGTCGACGGCCAGGCGGGCCGCAACGAATTCCTGAAGAATGAAATCGCCGAACTCGACAAGGAACTCAACGAAATCAAGCGCCTCAAGGAACAGACCCAAGCGCTGCTGGCGCGCAAGCAGGTGATCGAGGACTTGCAGCGCGATCGCGGCGGCACGGTCTATCTGCTCAGCGAACTGGTGAAGCAGGTTCCCGAAGGCGTCTATCTCAAATCGCTGAAGCAGACCGGCGACAGCATCAACGTCACCGGCTATGCCCAGTCCAATGCCCGCATCTCGGCCCTGATGCGCAATCTGGAATCCTCGCCCTGGCTGGGGCAGCCGCGCCTGATCGAATCCAAGGCGGTGATCCTCAATGGCCGCCGGGTCAACGAATTCGGCATGAATTTCGTCCAGAACAGGACGTCGCCGGATGAGGAGAAAGGCAAAAAATGAAGTCGCCCGCCATTTCCCTGCCGAAAATCGATTTCCAGAGGCTGTCCAGCGACTTCCGCACCCTCAACTGGAACGATCCGGGCGCCTGGCCCGCCGCCCCGAAAATCGTCATCCTGCTCGGCGTTTTCCTGCTGATACTGGGCGGCGGCTGGTATGCCTTCTGTAGCGAGCAACTGGCCGATCTGGAAAGCAAGGAGCAGGAAGAAGTCTCGCTCAAGCAGCAGTATCTCGACAAGAAAAAGCAATCCGTCAATCTCGACCTCTACCGCGAGCAACTGGCCGAAATCGACCGTTCCTTCGGCGCGCTGCTCAAACAGTTGCCGAACAAGGCGGAAATCGACGCCCTGCTGATCGAGGTGAACCAGGCGGGCCTCGGTCGGGGCTTGCAGTTCGAGTTGTTCCGGCCAGGGCAGGAGCAGATCAAGGATTTCTATGCCGAGCTGCCGGTGGCCGTCAAGATCAACGGCACCTATCACGACATCGGCGCATTCGCCGCCGATATCGCCAAGCTGCCGCGCATCGTCACGCTGAACAACATCGCCATCGCGCCCTTGAAGGACGGGAACCTGATGCTGGACGCAACGACCAAGACCTTCCGCTATCTGGATGAAGCGGAAGTCGCGCAACAGAAAAAACAGGCACAAGGAGCGAAGAAGTGAAGCGGATACTGCTCGCCGCCCTGTGCGGCCTGCTCGGCGCGTGTTCCGGCGGGGACCAGACGGAACTGCGGCAGTGGATGGCCGAGAATTCGGCCAACCTGCGCGGCAACGTGCCGCCCCTGCCGAAAGTGAAGCCGTATGAGCCGGTTCCCTACGAGGTCGGCGCCAGTCTGGACCCCTTCAAGTCGAGCAAGCTCGAACCGGAATCCAAGTACCGGCAGGCGGCCGGCAAGGGCGGAGACTTCCAGCCGGATTTCGAGGCGCGCGAACTGCGCAACAGCCTGCTGGAAAAATACCCGATCGAATCCTTGAAGATGATCGGCTATCTCAAGGTCAACAACCGGCCGCTGGCCGTCATACAGGTCGACAACAGGGTCGAGCAGATCAAGGTCGGCGATTATGTCGGCCTCGATTTCGGCATGGTCACCAAGATCACCGACAAGGAAGTCGAATTGCGCGAATTGATTCAGGATTCTGCCGGAGATTGGAGCGAGCGCAGCAGTTCCTTACACCTGCAGAGCAAGGAGGGAAGCAACAAATGAAGATCATCAATGCGCTGCTGGCGGCAGCGGCCAGCCTTGCCCTGCTCGGCCCCGCGCGGGCGCAGGAAGCGGCCAACGCCATCGAGGCGGTCAATGTGGCCCGGCAGGGAAGCGACATCGCCGTTCGTATCGATCTCAAACAGCCGCTGGCGACGCCGCCCGCCGGTTTCAGCGTCGCCAACCCGGCGCGGGTGGCCCTCGACTTCCCGGCAACCGTGAACGCCCTGGGCAAGAACAGCCAGGCGTTGAACGAAGGCGATCTGCGCAGCATGAATCTGGTTCAGGTCGGCGACCGCACCCGCGTCGTGCTGAACCTGATCCGCAACATGAACTACTCGACCCGGCTGGAAGGCAATTCCGTCTATGTGACGCTGACTTCCATCGTCCGCGTCGGCGATTCGCCGACCCAGCGCAGCACGCGCTTTTCCGAGGAAAGCCAGGTCGGCAGCCAGCACGCCCTGCGCGATGTCGTGTTCCGCCGGGGCAAGGATGGCGAAGGCCGGGTCGTCGTCGACCTGAGCGACGCCGGCACCGGCATCGACATTCGTCAGCAGGGAGCGAAACTGATCGTCGATTTCGCCAAGACCACGGCTCCGGAACATCTGCTGCGCCGTCTGGACGTGACCGATTTCGCCACGCCCGTGCTCAACGTCGACACGCGAGCGATGGGCGAGAACGTGCGCATGACCATCACGCCCAAGGGCCTGTGGGAGCACAACGCCTACCAGAGCGACAATCAGTTCGTCGTCGAGGTCAAGCAGGTCGTCGAAGACCCGAACAAGCTGGTGCAGGGCACCAAGGTCGGCTATCAGGGGCCGCCGGTCAGCATCAATTACCAGAACGGCGACGTTCGCGCGCTGCTGCGCCTGATGGCCGAAGAACTCGGCTTCAACGCCGTCATCAGCGAAACCGTGACCGGCACCACCACCCTGGTGTTGAAGGACGTGCCCGCCGACCAGGTGATCGAGATCATCTTCCAGCAAAAAGGGCTGGACATGCGCAAGAAGGGCAACATCATCATGATCGCCCCGCGCGACGAGATCGCCACGCGGGAAAAGCTAGAATTCGAGGCGCGCCAACAGATCAACGAACTGGAACCGCTGAAATCCGAGCAATTCGCGCTGAATTACCACCGCGCCGACGCCGTGGCCAAGCTGCTGGCCGGCCTCTCGCCGCTCGGCGGCGGAGCGGGCGGGGCCGGCAACACCGCGCTGCGCATGTTGAGCAAGCGCGGCAGCACCATCTCCGACACGCAATCCAACCAGTTGTTCGTCACCGACATCCCCAGCAAGCTCGAAGAAATCCGCGCCTTCATCAAGGCCATCGACGTCGGCGCGCGCCAGGTGATGATCGAGGCGCGGGTGGTCGAAGCCAGCGACAACTTCAACCGCAGCCTGGGCACCAAGCTCGGCTTCATCAATTCGCAACAGGTGAAGCTCGGCAGTTCCGGCGGCTCCGGGATTTATGGCGTTGGCGGCAGCGTCAGCCCTGGTGTCACGGATGGGATGGGTAAAGTGACGGCGATCCCGATGAACAACCAGACCCCGATGGCCGGCATCAATCTGCCGTCCTACACCTCGACCGGCGGCACGCTGGCGCTGTCGCTGTTCAATTCCGCCGCCACCCGCATCCTCAATCTCGAAATCGCCGCGCTCGAAGGCGACGGCGTCGGCAAGATCATCTCCAGCCCGCGTGTGCTGACTGCCAACAACGTCAAGGCCAAGATCGAGGACGGCACCGAAGTGCCCTACGTGACCACCCAGGTCGGCGGCGGCCTGGCCACGCAGACCGTCACTTTCAAATCGGCCAAGCTCTCCCTCGAAGCCACGCCCCAGATCACCCCCGAAGGCACGGTGCGGATGACGCTGGTGGTCAAGAAGGAAGAACCCGACTGGACGCGCGCCATCCTCGACAACCCGCCGATCAAGAGTTCCGTGGTCGAAACCGACGTCGTGGTCGAAAACGGCGGCACCGTGGTCATCGGCGGGGTGTTCACGACCACTACCCAGAACACCGTGGAAAAAGTGCCGCTGCTGGGCGACATTCCCTTCCTCGGCTGGCTGTTCAAATACAAGAAAGACACCGGCGACCGCCGCGAACTGCTGGTCTTCATCACCCCCCGCATCCTGTCGGAAAAACTGCGCCTGGAATGAGCGCCTTTTCTCCGCCCCAAAAAAGGCCGGCCCCGCCGGCCTTTTTTATTCCGTTTCCATTTCGTATGCGCTTGGCCCTTTCCTCAACCCCTGGAGGGACGGCCCTGCATGGCCGTCTCGTTCCGTGGGCTCGGAGTGGTGCTCCGCGACAAGGCCGAAGGCCGCAGGACAGCCGCAGGCTGGTCCCGCGCAGCGGGATTCTTTGATGCCGAACAAACCCACACTCCACCTCGCAAGCGGGCGAGGGGAGCAAAAGCCCCTCGCCCACTCGTGGGAGAGGGCCAAGCACATACGAAATGAAAAATCCGGGCTTATTGCACCCTTACGACCAACGTGCTATCCCGGCCCGCTCCAATCCTGCTGGCAGGCCTTGACCAGAGCGTCCCAGTCATCCGGCGGGTTGCCCCGGCCCAGCATCTTCTCGAATACGGCATACGGGTCGGATTTGCCGCCCGCCGAGCGCAAGGTCTGTTCGTCATTGACCCAGGCATAGACGATTACCCTGGCCTTCGAGTCATAACGGAAGAACAGCCGGAAGCGTCCTCCGATCTTCGCCCGCCGCCAGTGACGGTAGGCCGTCCCCAGGGTGTTGCCCTGGCGGTATTCATCTCGGCCGGGATCGCCCGGCACGACTTCCAGAATCAAGCGGCTCAGAGCGCGGAACAGCTTGACGCTGGCGTTGCCCTCGAATCCCTGCGGATCGCTCTGTTCGGCCCGTGCTGCCACTGCATGCAGCTTGCGCAACTGCCCGATCACGCCCTCATGAAACAGCAGCGTCCAGCCATGCCGCTGCATCAGAGATCCACATCCTCGTCGAAATCTTCATCCAGGTCTGCGTGGCGACCCGCATGCGCCAGCATGGATCGAGCCAGGTCCTCCGGCAAAGCGCGGACATTGCGGCCCGCTTCGATGTCGCGCGCCAAGAGATCCAGGAATGCGCCGATGGCGGGGTCTTCATGCTCGACCTCGGCGCGGCGAACGGCGACCCGACCGTTCTCCTCCAGGTCGAACGCAATCTTGCTGCCGACGCCAACGCCAAGCGCCTGCCGGATGGGCTTGGGCAGCGTGATCTGCCCCTTCGAGGTAATGGTGGTGATTTCATGGATGGCAGGCATGGCCGTTCTCCCGATAGCGACCCTGTTAAAGTAAGGATATTTCCTTGCGATGTCAATCCGGCCTGGGAGCGATAAATAGATTTGTCCGCTTTGTCCGAGGCGCTACTGTCCTACCGCGCTGACGCCACGGCGCGCGAAACAAAAAAGCCGGGGCAGGCTCCAGCTTTTTTCAGGGAAGGAATTCAATTTGAGTCCGCCCCCTTTTTTTCACTTTTTTTTCAGAAACCGTGCAGGGGCACGGCATGCCGTGCCCCTGCGTATCAATCTTCAATGGCCGGGTGAATAAAGGTGCGCGTGAGCATGGATAACCCCATCCCGGCCTGCCCAGGGCTGGCTTTGCACAGCCAGCCCGCGCAGGCGGCGCGGAGCAGTGCTCCGCGAAACCCCGCCTTCGCCTCCTTGAAGGGGAAGGAGGCAAGCATCCCGCTTCGGCTCATCAAGTAGCGGGTGTCGTCATGGGCTTGCCGGGCCAGGCGACTCAGGGCCGCTTGGCGGGGAGAAGGCCAGCGGGATGGCGTATTCGGCGCGTCGAGGCGCCGTAATTCCATTTTCACCTCAAGCGTTAAATTATTGAGATAGCCCGTCATTCCGCGCGTAGTCGCGGAATCCATGCGGCGTCTGGATTCTGCGGCTATGCTTCGCTACGCGCAGAATGACGACGGGCACTATTGCTGTCGTCTTGAAGTAAAAATCGAATAAATCGTCGGCCGGGGTGATCGAGCATGCCCCGGCGCCAAGACGGCCGATGTGGAAATGGCATTCAGCATCATGATTTTTGACGGAAATTCGCTGAAACAGCCTGTGTTCCACAAAATAGGGCACAATTTGCTGTAAGTTTGCCAGCGGTCTTTCCCGCCATTTCAGATGGAGATGCTCATGAAACGTGTACAACAGGGTTTTACCCTGATCGAGCTGATGATCGTCGTCGCCATCATCGGCATTCTGGCCGCCATCGCGCTGCCGGCCTATCGTGACTACACCCAGAAAGCCTCCAACAATGCCTGCCTGGCAGATGCCAAGGGTTTCATCAATGCGTCGATTGTCGCTCTCACTGATGGATCGAGCGCGCCAACCTTTCAAATCGGCGGCACCGGGGCATCGAGTTTGATATTTGTCTCTGCGTCTTGTGGTGCAACGAGTCTTGGCGGCAATCCCATCGACATTTCAACTTCCAGTGCAACCTTTAATCCAAGGAACAAAGGCACCAAGGACTTGTGCGCGCAAACAAGCTGTGATACCACCACCGGCACCTGCCAGTTGTCATCAGCCCCTGCTGATACCCAGTGCGCTCTGTAACCCTCCCTCGGCATGAACCCAAACCCGGCGCAAGCCGGGTTTTTTATTCCATTTCCACTTCAATCGTTAAATTATTAAGATGGCCCGTCATTCCGCGCGTAGTCGCGGAATCCATATGGAAACTGGATTCTGCGACTACGCTTCGTTACGCGCAGAATGACGATGGGCACTATTATTATCGTCTTGAAGTAAAAATCGAATTAGAGGGTACCCGCAAAGCAAGCGCCGGGCGGGTTTCAGGTAGCATCAACATGATGCTTGTCGGGCCAGGCGAATCAGGGCCGCTTGGCGGGGAGAAAGCCGGCGAGATGACGTATTTGGCGCGTCGAGGTGCCGTAAATCGTCGGCCGGGGTGATTGAGCATACCTCGGCGCCAAGGCAACTGCTGTGGAGATGGTGCTCAACGTTATGATTTTTAATGGAATTTTGCTGGCGCAGCCTGTTTTTAACAAAGTGGCCCGCAATTTGCTGTAAGACTGCCAGCGGTCTTTCCCGCCATTTCAGATGGAGATTCTCATGAAACGCGCTCAACAAGGTTTTACCCTGATCGAACTGATGATCGTCGTCGCCATCATCGGCATTCTGGCCGCCATCGCGCTGCCGGCCTATCGTGACTACACCCAGAAAGCCTCCAACAATGCCTGTCTGGCGGATGCCAAGGGCTTCATGAATGCGTCGATTGTCGCTCTCGCTGATAACGCATCCGCCGTGCCAAGCATTACGTTCGGCACCGGCACGACCACAAGTACCAATTTTGTCTCTACGTCTTGTCTGAGTGCGACCTTTACCGGCGGCGGCGCTGCGGGCACTGGCATCACCAACGCAACCACCAGCGTGACCTTTGGCCCTAGGAATAAAGGCACCGCCGCTTTGTGCGCGGCCACAACGTGTGATGCCACCAGCGGTACCTGTCAGGTGAACTCGTCGCCAGCCGCTACCCAGTGTAGCTAACCCTCGCCCCGCACGAACCCAAACCCGGCGCTAGCCGGGTTTTTTTTGGGGTATCCGTAAAAAGTGTTCCAAGCGGCGTCATGAGCTTGCCGAGCCAAGCCTATCCAGAACCGGCCTTCAGGCCGAGGTTTCAAACCGGAGTTCGTTTGACGATGAATGAATCACTGAAAAGCCATACGTTGTACCGCTACCTGAGCTGCGCGGGATTTGTCTGCCTGGTTGTGGCCTGGCTTGATCCCAGCCATTTTCGCCCATGGGCGGCGGCTTCCAGTGATGCGCTGAGTTGGCTGGCTCTGCTGCTGCTGACGGGCGCCGGGTTGGCGTCCCGGTTGCCGTTGAAAGTTCCGCGGCTGGCCCTGGGCATCTTGCTCCTGAGCCTGTGGCCGCTGGCGCAGTTTGCCGGCGGGGTGATTTTTTTCTTTGGCGACGCGCTGCTGGCGAGTGTGTATCTGATGGGGCTGGCCTGGGCGATTGCGCTGGCCTTTGGCGGCGCGGAGCAGAACCCGGCCTTTGTCGCCTGGCTGGCGGGTACTATCGTAGCGGGGGCGCTGCTTTCCCTGCTGACGGCGACGTGCCAGTGGCTGGGGATCGAGGGGCTGGACGGCTGGGTGTACGGGATTGAAAAAGGGATGCGTCCCTACGGCAATTTCGGCCAGCCCAATAGTCTGGCTTCGCTGCTGCTGATGGGTTGTGCGGCGGCGCTTTACCTGCGCCTGGCGGGCAAGTGGCGGGCGCTGCCGATGGCTTTGGTCATCGCCTTGCTGCTCGCCGGCGTGGCCATGAGCCGTTCGCGCATGGCCTTGCTGGCGCTGTTCATCTTGGCGGCCTGGCTTTGGGCAGGACGCAAGCGCCTGCATTTACCCATTTCCGGCTACGAAATTGCCGCCATCGCCCTGGGCGGGGCCGGTCTGTGGCTCGTTTGGCCGAGCTTTTCGGCATTTCTGGGGCTGCCCTCCGCCGGGTCGTGGGAACGCCTGACGAGCGTCGGCAGCGATGTCCGCCTGACGATGCTGGCGGAATTTCTGGATGCGGCCTGGCAACGCCCGTTCTCGGGCTGGGGCTGGAATCAGGTCGGCGTCGCCCATCTGGCCGTCGCCCCCCATTACCCGCACAACAATATGAACTCCAGCAGCCATAATCTGTTCGTCGATCTGATGGTGTGGAATGGCGGCCTGGGCGGTCTGCTGCTGTCCCTGTTCATCCTGGCCTGGGCCGCGTTGCGCCTGCGTCGGGTCGACACCTTGCCTGGCTGGTTTGCGCTGGCCGTGGTGCTGATGTTGGGCACGCATGCGCAATTTGAGTATCCGCTCGATTATGCGTTCTTTTTGGTGCCTTGCGGACTTTGCATCGGCATCGTCGAAGCCGGCTCCGGCGCTCGTCACTGGCGCCTGCCCGGCCATGTGGCGATCTGGCCGTTGTTGCTGGGGGCGACGCTGCTGGTGACCATCGCGCGCGAATACATCATCGTGCAGGCGGATTATCAGGGTTTCAGCATCTACGCCACTCACGACGACTGGCAATACGCCCGACAACTGGCCCCGGATATCGTTTTGCTGACACAGGCCCGCGAGCATTCGGTTTTCGCCAAAAGCGAGGCGAAAGAAGGCTTGAGCGATGCCGATCTGACCTGGATGTACCAGGTTACGGCCCGCAATCCTCATCCCTACGCGCTGCTCCGCTACGCGCTGGCGCTCGGGCTGCATGGGCGGCCGCAAGAGGCCGGCGAGATGTTGATCGCCTTGCGCCAGATGCATCCGCCATTCATGTTCAAGTGGGCGATGGGGCGCTGGCAAGATTGGCGGCGCCGTTACCCGGCGCTCGAGCAGGTGAAGCTGCCCGCGCCGGATGCAGGCGGTTCGACCGAGGATTCGCCCCGCCACGCGACGATGGACCCGATGACCGGGGAACGGTAGCCCTGGAGCGAATTCCCCCGCCGGCAGGCTCTCGGATAAAATCGCGGCGTGGAAAACGCACGGAACATTTATCTGATCGGCCTGATGGGCGCGGGCAAAACGACGGTTGGCAGGCAGTTGGCCCGGCGTCTTGGGCGGCGTTTCGTCGATTCGGATCATGAAATCGTGGCGCGCACCGGCGTCGCCATTCCCACCATTTTTGAAATCGAGGGCGAGGCGGGTTTCCGCCGCCGCGAGGCGCAGGTCATCGCGGAACTGACGGCGCTGCCCGGCATCGTGATGGCGACCGGCGG
>Ga0209628_10002183_pt1 | contig 13142 bp, 6 predicted proteins | sample TergutCu122P4_FD_187285 | JGI IMG/M metagenome (GOLD analysis project Ga0209628, IMG submission 187285) | Cubitermes ugandensis P4 segment gut microbial communities from Kakamega Forest, Kenya - Cu122 P4 (SPAdes) (version 2) | ecosystem: Host-associated > Arthropoda: Insects > Digestive system >...
ACGGTTCAACTTTGGATATAGGTGTTTTGGGTTATATCGGTATAGTTTAACATAAGGAACACTCTCCCGAAGTTTGGTCCGTTCCTCCTGTGACACCTGTATAAAGCTATCAGTTTGTCAGCACTCACTTTTCACTTTTCACATTTCCACTTTGACTTGTTCTTTGAGAAATCACAATGTAGATCCAAACTGTTGCATGTGGTGCGTAGAGATGTTCTATGTGTGCGCTAATTGTTCTTGAGATGACTGGGTTTTGTATGCAGATGTAGTGTCTTGTGTTGGAGGATCTGTGGTATTGCCTGCGTGAGGGTTGGGGCCAGCTTTATGGCTGGTAGGTTTTTAGGAGGGTGTCAAAGATCTTTTTGGAAAATAGTGTGGCTGTCATTTAAGTGGTTATTGGTTGCGCTTTCAGCATGAATGTAAAACCGTTCGAGTGTGTTGAGGTGAGCACCTTTATGGTGATATTTCTGCTTGGTGTTGTCGATGGTATGGAAGGAATGTGCGTGTTCTTTGAGATGTTGTGCAATCTGGAGGAGTGGCTATTAGTTCGTAACGTGTGCTTGTGTTCATTGTATCTGACAGCGACATTTCTACCTGTCTGTCCAACATAGTCTTTCTTACAGTACGAGCATGTTAACTTGTATACTCCGGACGAGCAGAATTTGTTACGGCTCTGGTTCTTATGTATTAGGTGGTTATGTATGGTGTTATTAGTGCGGTATGCTATTCTGAGGTCTGAATGTCTGAATATGTTGGTGATGTATGTAGTTTCTTTACCCACGTAAGTAAACGTGGCCCATCTGTGCTTGGGTGTTGGTAAGGTTTGATGTTGTTTTGGGGTAAGGCTGAAAGGGTTTTGTGGCTTCACTGGGAAGGAGTTATTACATAGGATGTTGTGAATCATGTTCATTTCATGTTGGTATTCTTCCTTGTGTAGATCATAGGAGTTTAGCCTGTTGTATAGAAATTTTATTGCTGCGTATTTGTGTTGTGTGGTGTGGTTGGATGTGTAGGGGATGATGGTGTCGGTAAATGTGGAGTTTCTGTAGATGGAAGTCTGTTATGTGATCCACCCACTCATAACTAATAAATATAGTTGTGTTTTGACTGTATTTTTGCCATTATGTAAAATGATGTGAATAATATGTGTGCATTAGGCGTTTTTTATATGAACTCCGTACGAAGTTTACTATTTTATTGTTGTAATGGATTATACTTTTAAAAATGTCTACACCATTTTAATCACAAATTAAGAAACATATATGTTGACACTAGCTGCATGAATGCTGCAGTTATATAGGAACTGCTTTTGTTATCTATTGTACTATAGTAAGTTTTAAATTTTGGTGTAAAGCTCCATGAAAATGGTGCAAATGACACCAATGTACAAAAATATAATACCACATTTTTTAATGCCAAATGTGCATTTATTGGTATTATGAGTGAATTATTTAGTCAAGACGCACAGAATAACAGTGTCAAAAAATTACGTACTCTGAATTAATGAGACAGCTAGGAGGGAAGAAGTGTAGCCTCAAAGGAGTTTCGAACCATGGCTGAAAATGTGCTTATTTTCTCAGAGGTAAATATGTAGTACATGTACATGTATAGACCCGAGTATGAACACGTATTAACCCCATTCTTCTGATACGGAAAGTCGCGTTGTATCTGACGTCCGTAAATAACTCCAAGAACTAGTATGTAAAAATAAGTGGCCACTTGGTGCGCGAAAAAGGGGTAAGAGGATAATACTATGATTAATATTACGACAGACCGTATGAAAGTGTGCTTAGAGCAGAAAAGATCGGTATTAGAGACGTTTAACATGAGAATTATATATTACCAGAGCGCTGCAAGAGGTTCCCAGCCGTTGTTATATCAAAGCTAACGGCTATTAAGTCGAGAAAGACCCCAACTTTCTAGCGTCAGTTCTTAATAATGGCAACAGTATTCAGTCTAGGACAACTATTTTGTTTACTAATATAGTTAATGAAGTAACATGTTTCGTCTAATTATATTCAGGTTATAAGTAATTAAAAAGTAATACAGAAAGTATACAATAAAATTACATTTTCAGACAAAATAAAGTTTGATCTGAACTTGTAACCCAAGGAAGTAATGGGCTTAAAGCAGACACGTGTTTCCTTAGTAATTTCACGGCTAAAATATGTTAAAATTAAAATTAATTACTTTAGATGTAGTGCAGTCATTAATTTTTGCGTTGAAATTACGATCTGTATGCATGCATGTAGCAATGTCAGTTGTAATAATCAAGGAAATAAGAATACGGTTGTGCTAGACGGAATGCACTTGCCATTATTAATGCCAGACACAACAGGATGATCAATATAAACCTAAAGGAAAAATAAAAAAACCACATCCAAAATAATGAATATCTTAATTTTACTTTGCAAAAAGACGATCCCGGGTATTCGCATGCCACTGAAAACAATGTTATCCAAAGAAAGATCCTAATGATATACAAGTATGTGTCCAATAACTGCCTTTAGAATTTAAACATTTTTTAAAAAAGAGGCATGAACCTTTGCACACTAAGGCCGAAAGTATTATAACCACAGCGGTATATAATTTTACTCTTCTTCTTGACCAACAGGAAATATTTATTACGCACTCCAGATTAACTCTCTACGTGGAGCAAAGGAAACGTGTATATTGGAATAGAAATACCGAAAAGTAAAATAATATAAACATGGTAACAAAAACGAAAGGATCAGCATGGCATGAAAAGGAAGGTCATTGGAACAGAGATGTGAAAGAGTTGAATCATACGCATATTACCACAGTCTACTTCCTTGAATAAATTTTTACATCATACTTTCGAAGTTATCTGTATTTTAAGGTGTTGCTTTGCCAAAAATAAATAAATAAATAATAAAAAATCCACTACCAAAATTCCAAAATTTCCGTAAGTAATACTTCATTTTCTCAAGTGAACTAACGATGATCCTAATGAAACTCCTCTTTTAAAAAAGCGAAAAATAACACGAAGGTAAGTAGAAGAGATGAACAAAGGAAAGGAAGGAAGGGAAAAGAATTCGTAAATAATGACTGTATTAGAAGAAAGGGAAAGGAGTGACAACCCATAAAATCGTCTAAGAAAACAATACCAGTATGATAAACTGACACAATGCAAGAATGCACAAAGAATAAAAGGTAAACCAAAGCACTGGAGCTATTGTTTGCGCTACGTTCGAGCAAATATACGAGATATTTACAGTACTATTCTCATCATTCTAAAAATGGCGTGCACAATGTAACTTCATTTCTTTGGGTTTCCACAGCATATTTCACTAAACTATTTTGATTTCCCAACACATTATAGTTGTTTCTGAACGTGATTCATACTGCTTAGTCTAGCAAGAGAGTGAAAGAACTTCATTACAAGTAACAACCATCAAAACCACATACAGATCTTTAGAGAGAAAGCGTGGTAAATGCTGGGCAGGAAAGTTGTCTTATAAAAAATTTATTGACATAAAAATTAGGAGTATCGTCCTGACAGTTAGTACATCGTCATGTCATACGTACGTATTTTCCACCCACCTGAAACGATTAACCATGGCGAATATGCGAAATATTGATCTCGAAGTAACACGAGCAACCTTCAAATGCTGTTTTGATCCCTTGAAGTTTTGCAGCTTCTCCACAGCTGGCGTTAGTGGTGTTTGGTTCTGCACAATGTGTCTATGGTTTGACCAGTTTGTATTTACATCTCTTAATACGGTTCCGATGGTTTAAACATGTGGTGTGTTTCAGACGCTATGCCTTGAATATTGTGGTTCTTTAATTTTTATGTAGCATTTTTCCTGTTATAACCCGCGGTCCAGTTCTTTTCTCAGGAGCTCAACTATCTACACTTATGAATGTTTTAATTCTACCCAGTGAATGAGAAGAGCTTGATCTAAGGGGTCTAACAGATTTGGTGCTTCTTGCATGAAGACGGAAGCAGAGCCGGCTTCCGAAACGCAGTGCTTTAGTGTTTTATGTACCTGTTACACGATGGAAAAAGTCTAAAAGAAGAAGACTGTATCTGTATGTTATAAACCATCTTCAAAACCTAACAGTGTTGAAGTTTAATTCTGGTTGCCAGCAGTCCAACATAACCACTACTTTATTTGAATAAAGCTTAATTATAATTTTAGCCTTTGTCTCAACATCAAAACCAACACCAATGAGCTAAGTCCTTCTCGAGAATCCGGTATTCTGTCAGGCAGTCAAGATATTACTCGCCTTCCAAAGTAACCGAATGTTCTATGTTGTGTCACAATATTTCGTCACTGATTCCAAATGCACGTAATTCCTGTCCACATTTTCACAAGAGATCACCGTAAACAAATTCCCCTCGCGGAAGAGAAACACTATCACGGGAAGACAGAGTCCTGGGCGACGCTGTTGAAAATTCTGGGAAAAACAGGCGGTATGTTTCTGAAGCATAACTCGTTGCCAGTGTTCCCGTCTAGCGGTTAGGCGAATCCTGTATCCGTACCTCTGGCACAGTGCAGGACAACGACCACAAGGTTTCCTATCCAGCAGAAGCGGAATTTTCCTGTAGCTTCCGCAGCATTGTGCCGGTAATCATTTCCCCCCCCTCTCTCTCTCTCTCTGACCGTCATGCCTTTCACATATGAAGCAGAATTTACTAATCAAGGTGTCATGAGTAAGTAAAATTAATGTTAGTAAGCAAATGTCAATCCTTGCTAAAACATTTTTTCAGTGACATGTAAGACGACTTGACTTAAGCCTGCTGTGCTTTAATTTGTTGAGCCATTTCAAAAATACTGTGAATGTTATGGCTGTTAATGACGTAGCGGAACTACATCAATTCTTAACAGGAAACATGTCAGACAAATGTTTGCCTACACGGACTCTGCTATAGGTTTCATCAAAAATTTACTTTTCTTTTATGTCGAGAAAATCTTGTTCACCTGTGATGTTATGTGTGTGGTTTTAGAGCAAATAAACGCCTACCTGCACCTCTTAAAAAAAGGGGCCAAATTTTCCGAGTTTCGAGTATGTTTAAATTTCGTTGTAAAGTTACTGTTTCATTAACGGCATTTATCAGTAGCATAGATTGTATTTTTTCGAATGATAGAATTAAGCTACTAAGAGTAAAATGTACAGGACGTAGAAAGAAGTGGCCGTTGCCTATTTTAAGGAACTGTGGATAGCACTGCATTTGCCAGACTAAGTAAAACAAACAAGAACACTGATCAAATTATTTTGTTGGATGGGATTCGAATCCGAAACTTCCCAAACATAGCGCACTAAACTGTGACGTTCAGTGAATGTCTCTGAGCTGCGCACTTGCCCGTGAACCGTACGTGTCGTCACTCGTGCTCTTCAGCATTACAGTCCTTAACATATCCAGTTTCATCTCGTTAGAGATTACCATAATTGGCCCTCGAATATACTACAGAACCTATTAAATCAATATTATATTATACCACAAGGATAACTTATATATTTTCCTTGTAACTCTTAGACAAATTTCGTTGCTAGACGCATTCGATCAATTTTCAAATCCAGTTAATGTATTTAATTAAAAAATATTCAGAAAATTCGATAATCCGGAGACACGAAGTAACGCTGAACTTATTAACACTGATTTATAGGTTCATTAATGAGAAGTTCCCTGCAGAGATCTTGCCTACTAGAAGAGAAATGTGTTATGTGGGGAATGAAAGAGATTGCTATATAAACAGACAACTAGTGACTCTTATACTTTGCGTAGTAATGTCTGGTTAGTCAAATTAAGGAGACAACGGAATATTTTGGTGTGGACGCGTAGCTATAACGGGGAGATAAAAAAAAATAATGTTAGAATTTTAGTGGGGAAAGTTTTCAGAAGACGGTCATTTGGTTTGCCAAGAAGAATAAAGGAGGGAATATTAAACCGGATCCTAGCAACAACCAGTCAGCAAAAAAGTGCCTTACTAGTCTAGTCAGTTTGTCAGTGGGCGTAGTTATTAAACTAAGACTGTAAGTTCGCGGTCAGTCAGTGGCTTAGTGTTATTTAACAACGCTCTCAACTGTTGAGATAATATAGCGACGGTGATTAATGAGTGCTTGATGTTCCCTCAAAATCAACTCTCCCTCCCCTTACATCTTCTACATTTATCGTTTGTTGTTTACGTTGATAAGATCCTGTGCATCTTAATACACAGCGAAAAATAGTGGCGACTTACGTAGACTTGAATCACTTTAACACGAAGAAAGTTCATATATTGAGAGAGTAATTTGTTAATGAAGCAGAGAAACAAGAAACAAGCAGGAGATGGTGATGAATTGGCTGAAATACGGCGGATTGATCAGAATCAAGTCGATGTAACAACCAATCAATCAAATTATTCTATTTCATTTATCATCACAATTATACAATTTATGCCTCTTTCCATTTAAGCTATACTTATCTACATAACACACCCAAAAAATTAGAAAACCGTCACCTGCTGACTTTTGTTTTGAGGGTCACTAATTTATAACACAAAATAAACCGACAGCAACGAAGTAGGATGTAGAATACAGGATGGAAATAACATGGAATTTCGAGGCTTCTGCGGTTACAATTCTGGTGCCAGGCAAATAGAAGACGTTACGACAGGTTGGCTATACATCTAACAAGGAGAAAACAGAAAATGCACCAAAGTTTCCAGTGTTCCACATACGAAACGGCAAACAAATTTGGTGATAAATACTGTATACATCATAGGTTACGTCTTCACAAAAGAATTGTCATTCATCCATATGCTTCAGTACTGCTTGGTGAGATTAATGTAGACTAGGATCTATCACGCCGTGAAGTGCTAAATACCCATTGGCTTCATAGGGTAATACGGCCAACCCCGTTATGAAACGGCACTTTTCCATCCTGGAAATAACATCACATTATGTTGAAGGTTCCATTTTTTCACTGAGTTATTTAACGACGCTCTCATTAACAAGCGCTGCACAGAATCGGGCGGTGAGATGACTAGTAAATAATGAACTTGCAAGAACAGAGAAGGAAGTGGTCTTAACTTAATTTTAAGATCTTGTCCTGATATTTTCTTGGAATTACGAAAAAAAAAAACACGAAAACTTCAGTTATGATATTTGACGTCCCTGCTGTTTTTCAAATCAGGCACCTCCCGAGGTTGAAGCAGAAATGTTACGTATTCAGCTGATTGGCTCGGTCCCTTCAAATTCAAAGGCAATTCTGAAACAATTAATCCAGGTAGAAATCCTTGAACAGTGGATCGGTCCGTTGCAAGACCTCTATCTACGCTAGATAACACCACACATAAAAACTGAGACATGTATCAATAACACTCCAATGGGGCTCAAATCGTGCTCCTAGTGCCCGAACAATGCAAGATGACGCAGCCACCAACAGCTGCTACGTACAGTTACGTAATCAAACGATCGGCGACTTGTCAGCTGCGTGTGTCAAATGCACATTATCCTGTGACTGTAAGTCTGGATCGACGCATAAACAGTCTGTCTTAGCGTATTTACAACACGTTACAGTAAGTGAAAGCATTAGGGGCAATCACAACAACTCGTTTTAATCTGGGTGCATTTGGTCAGGATTCTAGTAAACGAAACAGGAATGCTGGCTTCAACATTGCAATGTAAATAAACAGAAAAGTCCATCCTTGAGGGTGATATGAAGAAGCGGATTTCCGTTTAAGAAAGACACTTCTCTGATTTCTACACGTGTTTTGGAGTAGAATGCCCCACAATGTAAATCTAATGGACATGCACACTACAGCATCCTCGTAGGAGGACTACTGACAATATTTTCCCTGACAGACACGTAACACGTACCACATACACTGCATTTATTATACATGGCCTACTGATATTGAAATGGATGATCCCCATGGTGATATTTTAAGAGACATAAAGTGAAATGTACGGGCCTCTACAACATTTCAGCATATTCAGCACATTTCTCTGAGATGACTACTTGAGAAATACGCACGATATATAGTGAGGTTTGAAGTAACAGGGACAGTAAATTCCATTAAAATAAATGAAATAAAGTGTGGCAATAATCGTATAACGGAAGTTTGTTTTATCAAGATTCATTAACATTTGTCAAAAGGCCCAAAGTCAAATGAAGTTCATTCAGGACCTTAAACAAAACAGCCACTAAACCAAGCATAAACGAAACTAACAAATGGTAATAATCTTACTATATCTGTATTTATATGAAACGTAACATTTCTATATCTTACGCAATGTGGTAAATCTTGACATTCAGTATTTAAACCACAACAAATAGGGTTTCCATATAATATACCATATATGTAGAATACCCACTTTCAGCCAGCTCAGTCACATGATTTAGGTATGGGACGACGTTATTGTTCTTGATTTGTCCTGCAATGCACTAAATGGAACAGATTTCACAGCGAACAGGTCGTGTGACATAGTTCATTATTGCGTTAGCAAATCGACGTTGGTCATCGAACCCTAAAGAAGCAAGAGGTGCTACAAGAGTAGCCAAGCTAAGTGGAGGTGCGATATTGCATGTTCACTTGGCTGAGTGCCCACGTTCTCTCTGCTCTACATCCCATCTCTTAATTAGCTACCTGCACTTGATTTGCATTTTCGAAACAGGAAGAGCTGCATGCCATACGGAAGTGTAAAGTTGCAGTTATTACACTGCTATTTAGGATTTTAAATTCGGCATATGACTTTCCATTTCTTAAATATTCCCTGTTAGTGCGTCAGTTTGCTAGTGTTAGGGAGACAAGCAACGCAATCAGGTGGGAGCATTTAAAACTAATATTTAGAATCGTAGAGTCGGCAACAGGGATTTTATCGTTAACCACTCCACCCAGACCGGCTTTGTGGGTCCACCCAGCTCCCACACTATTAGTAAAACGGCTCTTTCCCAGCGGTAAAGTGGAAGTAGCGTGAAACTACTAACAGACATTAAGAATGCTTTCATCTTCAACTTTACTTCTAAATGAATGAGTGACCAAAACGTCGGTTGATTGATTAGCACTCCTGCCCTTTATTCGGGAGGTTCTGAGTCAAACAGTCGCCATGGAAAACGGATATCCTGACTTGTTTGTAGGTTTCCTTAGTCCCTCCAGACAACTGCCAGGACAGCACCGCAAATTAGGTCACCACAGCTTCCCTCATTTCCTTTTCTAATTCTCTGTCCACCAGTCATATTAATATTCGTCGCTGTACATTCCAAGTTATTGATGGCTTCCTTCAATAACCCATTATTAAATCCACAAAGGTGGGCTTAAATACCTCAGGTCCGTAACTGACGACATGTCGATCCTACGCAACAACAGTATTCCTAACATCACACTCATACAGATCATATCCATAACTACAGCAGCAAAGGGGCATTCGCCTGACGGGAGGGCAGTTAACCCACGGACCATCAACCAAGCGGGGCCGCACTACACTAATCCCGTTGTTGCCCAACCTTCAACACCCGGAACAACAAAACACAGGCAGGAATGAGCATAATGAGACAAAGAAGATACTCGTCAAGACAAGCGGTTCCTAGATTTCATATTTGCAATTCCCTACTTTCAATATGAAAACCCCATCAAATATTTAAGGTTACGTTTGCACACTAGCTTTTTCATAAGTCACACTTCTGACGAAACAGCTAGTGTAATCAAGGCCATCCTGCGATAAAGATGCTCCCTGGGCGAAGTAAGACATTGAAAGCCCTTTTTCGTTTTGGACTTTTAAGAAAAGTACTTAAAATTTATATCGGTACAAAATTTACTCATATTAACAAAGGCGAAGGAATAGCGGAAGAAACCGCCTATTTTAAAATCGATCTTCTTTTTAATTGCTTTTCGTAACACAAAATTAAACAACTTATACGTTCGCAACGGAAGTAAAAAATTCCAAATGTACCAAAAAAATTAACTAATTCAAATACCCGTTTTCTCTCTGTTGCCCCAAAATGTAAGTCTAAATTACAAACTGGCTTGGATTTTCGCAGAATCATCTATAATACTGTCAAAAGTTTGAGCTCGAAAATTAAATTTTTAGTCGATATCGAAGTTAAAGAATTTGTTGCGCTGTATAACGTAATTCCGACTTCATGTTTTGCTTTCGCCATGGACTGTTCTATGTGTTTCAAACTGGCTCTAGTCGAAATTTTTTTGGAGAAATTTCAGCACAGGTTCCAACGTTCACGCTGGACAGAGACCGAGGTAGCTGCGCACTAAGCCCACTGGATACGGCGATCCTGATTGTACAGGTAGTTGGGAAGCACCAGCAAACACAACATTTATTCAACAAAATTATTTTTTCAATAAAGAGTTCTCCTTAACGGTCCTTACCAGAAAATTGTATGCATTAAGCAAGACGAGATATCCTACATAAACATAATGGCCATATAGCTGAGACTATAAACATATCATTTCACTGTACGCAACAGATATTTACATAAAAATAAAAATAAATACAGCACCAAATTCCAAAACAGTTCTTTTTTTGTTCCCCTTTAAACAAAAACGTAATAAAATTTGAGTAACGAAGATATCGGCACGTTGAAAGAGGCAAAAACTCTAATACAGTAGAGGGATATTTATATTCATAAAAGAGTTTTTTTTCCCCACACAAACACGCTGCAACATACTTATACCAGTAATGCAGAAACCCATCTGTGCATGACACCGTGGTTATGAGAAGGAGGGATTGTAATTCCACTTATTGACAAACGTAATAAGGGCTTATTAACATTGCATGTAATCAGCGACGCAATATATAATGTACCTCTATTTATCTGTTTTTCCAAGCAAACTGCAGAACAAAAACAAACCGTACTTAAGTTACAAACATGTGAATTTACTAAAGATAACGGTCTGAAACTGTATAAAAGATACCTATATTCTTGAAAACACGGCCCGCGATGTGTTTAAAGATTGTTCGGCCTCCATGATCAGGAATTAGAGTTAATACCAACTTCATTTCCTCGAAGAAGTCCCGTAAAATCAAGAAAAACGTGGAAAACGTACACACAGTACAACATTTCCAGACTAGCTCAGTTACTGCCTCTAGATTTTCGATTCATGACAGCTAAATCTTGAAGCTCTTTCGTAAATAATGAAAAAGTGTGGCCAAAAAAAAAACTGCATGTAGACTATCACGTAAAGTGCCACTTCTATTAAAGAGGCTATCTTCATGCACCTGCGGTATGACCAACTGGTGCCAGAACTCTGGTACAAAACTTGATAAATTAGGTAAAGGGTTCTCAAGATACACTATTACTTATCATACACATAATTTTTATTACCTCTGAATAATCTGAATTTCACGAAAAATGTGTATGGGATACATAAACATTTGTGTTACCTTTCCTTGCAATGTCTGTTCGAAATATTTTTTGTCCAGATAAATATACAGCGAGAGAGAGAGGCGTGTGGGTATTCCAGCAAATTGTCCATAATTGTTGACTGATATTAGCCTCACTTTGGCTCGGCATCCAACGTTAGTAGAACTCACCAGTACACGTCATGAAAATCTATCCAACGTGTCTCGAGTTGCTGCATGCAGACTGAAAACAGACGGAAATACTGAAGACAATAACGCTTTTTGAAACTTTTTCCCAACGAGCTAAAAGGGAAAAGTAGTTTTTAGTGTCCCTAGTAAACCTATTTACTATTTTAATTTAGTACACCTACCTACAAATTGGTAACAGGCAGTAGCGAGGAGCCCACTATAGATTCGATTTAATTTAGGCCTACTTACGTAACATCCCGAAAACACTCATCAGGATTTAAGATACCGTGTTGGAATTAATTATTAGCGTGGCCTAATACTGCATATACAATTTTTGTCAGAGCGGATTTATGGAGTGAGTTTGGTCGACGGGATAAACTGATGAGATACTTAACGATATTTAAACTACGTACAGGATAATACAGTCCATGAATCGATCATGAAAGCCCCGTCTGTAACTACAGGGCGCAGCCTGTGAACAGGAGCAGCGAAGGCTCAGCACCCTGGCAGATCTCATCACAGTAACTTAATGATCTGTACCTACGTCAGCGTTCAGCCGAAGTTTAACCGTAAGAAAGCCGCAAGGGAAAAAAATAGTGTAGGCTGCTTTTATTCTTTATTCCTATATGGTGATTAATTAGAGTAGGTGCGCCCTCAGGGGATGCTGTGTGTATGACTAATTGCCCGTTTCATGGCCCGGAATCGTAGCTACCGAGGGGAAGCAGCTGACAGAGGTTCTCTCACGATACACGCGGCCAGCATCAGATTTATGACACGGTCCGCCGCAAATTGGTTCACCTCTAATTTCATACAAAGATGGACGGTATTCTAACTTCTTGACCTGAGATCAACAAAGTACAAAAACGCGTGTCTTATGAAACCGTCATCGGCTATTATGCGAGTACCATTTCCGTTGCGACAAACTTTACGAAACTGTGATTTGAGTAAATAGGTTCAGTACCCCAAGAAAAAAGTTATCAAGACTAGTCCAAAGTTTATTTAATCAATTAAATTGCCTTCACATGTATGCTGCATGTTTCGGCCTGTACTTAGGCCATCCTCAGGCAAGTCAGCACAAGAATTTATACGGGAAGATACAATAGAAATCCAAACGGATGGCTTTCATACAGATTAGTCCAAAAGTCCCTACTGGTAATTCCACGTAAAGAACAGCGCCATTTGCAGTGATTCGCTACGCATGTCCCTCGTCACAGTAACTGTTTGGTAGAAAAACTGAACCTCGTACACACAAATATATACTGTCCAAATTGTTTCTCTGGTAATATCAAATAGATATCAGGGATTTCTGAATACGGGTCGCTACAAAAAGCTTCTTACTATAGAAATCAAAGACTATGTATCACGCCAAAAATTTACACAATTTAGTCACATTCCTTCTCAGGTAAATTCAGCCTAACTGTCCTACTAGGAAATAACATTGTACAGGTTCTACCCAGAGCTACTGATAATTATTCAGAACCAGATTATTTTACAACACAAAGATCTACAATCATTACCACAAAATTCCACAACGATATCCCATTCCTCTCAGTATTCGTGTTAACATCCCAAAGCAAAAGGCCTTCGAGGGGTCCAAGTGTGGATATAATAAGATGCTCACAATCTTCCATCACTACTGCTTTATTTTC